>Ga0180007_10002768_pt1 | contig 20370 bp, 17 predicted proteins | sample MM_PC_MetaG_FD_121122 | JGI IMG/M metagenome (GOLD analysis project Ga0180007, IMG submission 121122) | Groundwater microbial communities from the Aspo Hard Rock Laboratory (HRL) deep subsurface site, Sweden - MM_PC_MetaG | ecosystem: Environmental > Aquatic > Deep subsurface > Groundwater... | reverse complement strand
CACCTATAAAGATAATAAGGTTTAGAAAAAATTTCGGTCAAACTGCAGCATTAGACGCAGGATTCAAGAATGCAGAGGGAGAGATATTCATAACTATGGACGGAGATGGCCAAAACGACCCTGTAGATATTCCAAAACTAATTAAAAAGATGTCTGAGGGTTATGATATGGTTTCTGGCTGGAGGATTGACAGAAAGGATGATTTCTCAAAAAGATTTTTCTCTCGAGGTGCAGATTTTTTGAGAAAATTTTTTATCAATGACAAAATACACGATTCAGGGTGCTCTTTAAAAGCGTATAAGGCTGAATGCTTTAAAAATCTTACTCTCTACGGAGAAATTCATCGATTTATTCCTGGGATTCTTCGATGGCTGGGATTTAGAATTGCTGAAATAAAGGTCAATCATCGCCCCAGAACCACAGGCAAAACAAAATACAACTGGAAAAGAGTATTAAAAGGTTTAATCGATATGATTTCAGTTTGGTTTTGGCGGAAATATTCAGGGAGGCCACTTCACTTATTTGGAGGTTTGGGAATCATATCTGGAACTCTAGGAATGCTTTTAGGAACGTATCTTGCAGTGGCAAGAATATTAGGTAAAATTGCTCTTCAAAATAGTATTTGGCCATTAATTGCTGTCTTTCTGGTTTTAACAGGGATTCAGCTTTTCATCTCCGGTTTGCTGGCAGATATTGCTGTTAAGACATACTATAACGAAAAAAGGAGTACTTACTCAATAAAGGAAATAATCGAGAATAAGTATGAAGATGATGAAGCTAATTCAGATGCTAAATCCTAATGAAGCTATTAATGCTGGCGCCAACGCCATTTTTTTCCGATCGGGGTTGTCATATAAGGGTACTGAATAGTTATCTTAATTTACAAGATATTGGACATAATGTCCTATTACTCACCTATCCATTAGGAAGAGATATGGATGGGGTAGAAACGAAAAGAATATCTAAAGTACCTGGCTACCATCAAACAAAGCCCGGTTTTTCTTTTTACAAACCATTTTTAGATTTTCTTTTATTGTTCAAAGCTATTAAGGAAATGCTGATTGGTAAATATGATGTCGTATATGCTCACTTATATGAGGGAGCTTTTATTGGATATTTTCTGAAAATAATTTTTAGAAAAAAACTAATTTTTGACAACCAAGGTTCTTTGACTGGTGAATTGACTACGCAGAAGACAATTAAGAAAAATAGTCTGGTATTTAAGATAGTTTATCGCTTAGAGAAATTTATTATACAAAAATCTGATGAGATAATTGCTAGTAATGAAGGATTAAAAAAAATTCTTTTAGATAATTTTCAAGTTAAAAATATTGTCGTTGAAGAAGATCTTCCCAATGATACACTGTTTAATTCTCAAGTTCAATCAGCAAAACTGGACCTTCCAAAAAATAAAATAGTGATTACTTATTTAGGTGGCCTACAACTATATAAAGGACTTGATTATCTTTTAAATGCGATTGCATCTACTGATTATAGGTTTCATTTTCTAATTATGGGATACCCAGAAAAGGATTGCCAAAGAATTGCAAAAGAACTTGGTATACTAAATAGAATTACTTTTACTGGAAAAATACCATATGAGCAAGCACCCGCTTATTTGAAGCTAGGCAATATAGCAATTTCCCTAAAAACTACGGATAGCGGTGAAGCAAACGCCAAGTTGTATAATTATATAGCTATGGGATTAAAAGTTATTTGCTTTGATTTACCTGAAAATCGTAGAATTTTAAAAGATAATGGAATTTATGTTAGGAATAAAGATACCAGTGATCTGGTAAATAAAATAAATATGCTGAAATTATGAAAAATTTGTTAAACTGTCCCATTTGCAAAAGTGGAGAGATTAAAGAAAGATTTTATACAGGTATAAAAGATCCATACAATTGCATTTCTGGAGAATTTTATTTTAATAAGTGCACTAAATGTGACAACTTATTCTTAGGCAATCCATTTAACCAAAAAGATATAGCATTTGTTTATCCTAAAAATTACAGCAAATTCGAGAACAAATTATTTAATAAAATTAGGAAACTATTAGCAATACGATTGATAGATAAAGTGCTAAGTCAAGTACAAAATAGAAAAGATTTTAGAATACTTGAGATAGGCGCAGGTAGCGGGCTTTTCTCAAAATATTTTTTTCGGAAAGGGTACAAAGTGACTGCTACCGACATTGACGAGATGGAAATGCAAGCATTATCCAAAATAGGAATTGACATAAAGATAGGCAATTTTGAAGATTTGGTTTTTGAGGAAAAATATGACCTTATCATAATGAGTCATGTAATAGAACATTTTTATCATCCTCAACAAATTGTAAATAAAATTAAAGGATTTATTAATGACAATGGGCAAATTTTTATTAAGACTCCTAATTCAACATTTTTATTTCTAAGGTGGTTTAAAAATCACACTTACGTATTTGATGCACCAAGACATCTAAATATTTTTTCTGAAAAGTCTATCAAAATATTGTTTGCCGATCCTTCATTTGTAACAACCGTCAAAAACGAATTTACAGTTAATGAACTATATAATTTCTTTAAATTGAAATTTCCAAGATTGAATTACAAATATTACTTGTTATTCACTGCGCTATTGTTTCCTTTTGCTGTGATTCCATATCTATTCAAAAGATCATCTAGATTAGTAGTAACAGTAAAAAATAATGAACACAGCTCCTAAAGAAACTGAATTATCAATATTAATAGTAAACTGGAATTGCCGAGATATTATCATTAAATGCCTCGAATCTTTAATACAGACTATAAATCGTCATAGTTATGAAATAATTGTCGTTGACAATAATTCTGCTGATGGATCGCCCGAATTGATTGAAAATAAGTATTCTCATATTAAGCTGATAAGGAATAATTCAAACAATTATTTTGCTGGTGGCAATAATCAGGCATACAAAGCATCTAAGGGAAAATATATTCTATTGCTGAACCCCGACATAATTGTTCCAGAAGGGTCAATCGATAGGCTGCTAGATTTCATGATGCAAAAAAATCAGCAAGTTATGACTGGCAAACTGATTAATCTAGATGGCACAGTGCAAAACACCATGTATCGCAGCTTTCCCTCTGCTTTCACATTATTAGCTACTGGTCTTTCAAGGCAACTTAGTATTTTGAGGCTTTTGCCTAATGTTAAGGCGTATCTATCTTTAAATAAGGACTTTCAGAAAGACTTTTATATTGAACAGGCGCCTGGTGCAGTCATAATAATGAACAGAAAATTGATTGATAAATTGCAATACTTGTTTGATGAACGTAATTTTCCCTTATTTTATAATGATGTTGATCTATCCTACAGAATTGAAAAACTAGGAAAGAAAATATTGTATAAAGCTGATATCCCCTTTTATCACATTAAACAACAGTCATTAAATAAACTTGATTTTTATAATTATAGTAGAAACTACTGCATTTCTTCGTTAAAGTTTTTTAGAAAGCATAAACTATATTTTGATTACATAGTTTTAAAAGTAGGATTCTTTGTCAGATTTATAGTGCACTTATTGATTTCATTTCTACAATTAGTATTCGGTAAAATTAAGCGCATTGAATTTAATAGAAGAAGGGTCATAATAAAAAATATATTAGCAGAAAAATTTTAATTTACTAATACAGATGCAGTTGCCTTCAAAACAAATAGATAAAACCAGCAATCATGGTCTCGAACCATTAGTTAGTATTATTATCTTAAACTTTAATGGCCTAGATTATTTAAAAAGAACTATAGATTCTGTATTTAAAATCGATTATTCTAATTACGAAGTGATAATCGTAGACAATGGCTCAACTGACGAAAGTATTCATTACATTGAAAAATACGATAATATTAAATTGATTAAGAATAAAAAGAACCTGGGGTTTTCTCAAGGAAAGAATATTGGCATTGATCATGCTCGTGGAGAATTTATTTTATCAATCGATAATGATATTTCACTTACAGACGATCAATTATTAAATAAATTATTGAATATTTATTCGAATGAATACGCTTTCATACAAGTACCATTGTTAGATAGTAACTCTAAGGTTACAAACGATTATGGTATTTACTTTTCACTATATGGATTACATTGGCATAAAAAGACTGTCAGTATTGATAAAATATTAAATTATCCAGAGGACACAATAGAAATTGCCGGGCCAACAGGTGCATTTATGTTCTTTAATAAACATGTATGGGATAAAATTGGTGGATTTGATCAATCTCAGCTTTTTCATCTTGATGACATTGATATTGGTCCAAGAGCATATCTTTTTGGTTATAAAAATATGCTTTACACGAAAAGTTTCGTTTACAATTTAGGTTCTGAACGTTCACGAGAAAGTAAAATTTATCTTGATTATTACAAATATCAATTTTCTGGACATGCAAGAAGTATTATCAAGAATTATAATAAATTTAATCTAATTTTTAGATTCCCGATTTTTGTTACTTTCCAAATTCTAAAAACAATAAAGTACGCTATTAAATACCGAGAAATAAGAATTGCTATCGCGTTTTTTGCATCAATTTCCGTATTTGTAAGAAAATTAAACAATAGCTTTAAACAAAGGGCAATGCTTCAAAGTAAGAGAGTGGTAAAAGATGATTTGTATTTAAAATTAAAACCAGAAATTTTTAATTGATATGACTATGTCCAATCCAGCGATATCTGTTATCATGTCGGCTTTTAATGGTGAAAATTATCTTACTGAAGCTATTAAGTCAGTTTTAGATCAATCATTCAGTAATTTTGAATTTATTATTATAAATGACGGATCAATAGATAATTCATTAACAATTATCAACGGATTTGCTGAATCAGATAAAAGAATTACTGTAATAAATAACCCAGTTAACCTTGGTCTTACAAAGTCGCTGAATATAGGATTAAAATGTTCCAAAGGAAAGTATATTGCAAGAATGGATTGTGATGATATCGCTTTCACTGATCGATTTGAAAAGCAGTATAATTTTTTAGAGGAAAATTTAAATGTTTTCTTATTGGGTAGCGAGGCAATCAAAATTGACGCGAATGGAAATAAATTAAATACTGTAAAACTAGTTTATGGTTCTAATAATATTAAAAGAGTTTTGGAGTCAAAAAATTGCCTAATCCATCCAACAATATTGTTTAGAAATATAAAAGGAATGCTTTATCGTGAAAAATTTACCTTTTCCCAAGATTATGATTTCTATTTGAATCTACTAACCAAGAATCTTCTAATTGATAATCTCAATCAGCCATTAATATATCATCGTGTTTTGAATGAAAAGAGTGTATCTAGTATAAATTTAAAACAGCAATTATTAAATAAATCGCTAGCAAGTAAATTCTATTTTGAAAGAACGAAATTAAATCATGATTCTTATGATAAATTGGTTTTTGAGAATTTGAACAATACCCTTGATTTTTTAGAAATAAGCGAAAAAGAATTAAATAATAAAGTAATTGAGCTAAATGTGTTATCTTATTTGCAAAAGCAGCAATACTCATTCGCCAAAGACTCTTTGAAAAGTTATGATGGCAATTACTTTTCTAAATTGCTATTATCTTTAATTGTCACTATGCCAAATGCATATAATATATACAGATTCTTGAGATACAAAAATAATGGATCATAAAACATTAGGTGTATTTTTTACCAAAGGTGTATCAGTAGAAAGGTGGGAAAAAATGGACTTGCTTGAACGTGAGAAATTGTTATATGAAGAATTTATCAAAAAAAATATCTTTGATAGTATTTATTGGTTTACTTATGGCTCTGATGATAAAAAATATGAAAAATACTTGCAAAATGGAATTATTATCATACCAAAACCGGTTTTTTTTAATATAAAATATGGCTCACTCCTATATTCTTTTCTATTGCCACTACTACAAAAAAGGTATATTAAAGAATGTACCATTTTGAAGACAAATCAAATGCCAGGTAGTTGGAGCGCAGTTATCAGTAAAATAATTTATAAGAGTAAATTATTGATCAGAACAGGCTACACAATGACATTATTTTTAAAGAATAAAAAGTTTTTGCGTTTTATATATAGATTAGTGGAGAAATTAGCTTATAAATTTGCCGACCATAGTATTGTCACCAGCAAACACGATAAACAATATATCATTAGTAATTATAATATTAAATCAGATGTCAGTTTGATTCATAATTTTGTTGATATGAACCTTTTTAGACATTTAGGTATAGAGAAAGATAAAGATATTGTTTTTGTTGGCAGACTTACCGATCAGAAAAATTTATTCAGTTTAATTGAAGCCATGGAAAATCTCGATTATTCTTTAGATATTTACGGCTCAGGAGTTTTGGGAGTAAAATTATCAGATTTTGCAAAAAGTAAGAACGTCAAAATAAATTTTATACGAAATATTCCTAATTCCAAATTGCCATATATACTCAATCATTATAAAATGTACATATTGCCTTCTTTTTATGAGGGGATGCCGAAGACATTGATTGAAGCAATGGCCTGTGGAATGGCTTGCCTAGGTACAAACGTTAATGGAACTAACGAGTTAATTAAAAATAAAGTAAATGGCTTACTAATTAATACTGATACTTTAAGTATTAGAAACGGTATTATCGAATTAATGGGGAACAGAAAACTCCGTGAAGACATTGGTAAACAGGCTAGGATAAGTGTAGAAAATAGTTTTAATCTTGAAAGCATTGTTAAAAAAGAAAATATGATATATAAGCAACTAATGCATTAACCTGCCAGCATAACATATCATAACATATTGTGATAGAAATTCTTTCTTTAATAAACTTATCGTAAGTGCTATTTATAGATAATTTGTATATTTCAGTAGTCATACTATTTTACTAATTTTTTTAAATCACAAATGAAAAAAATATATTTATTATTAACTAATCTGTTTGTTCTGTTACATAATTATTCGTATGATAAAATCTCCCTATTATCTGTAAAAATAAATAATGGAATTCATCCGAAACACAGAATAATTAATTACCATAAATTCTTTGTTGATAACATTTCTTCCGATGACATTATATTAGATTTAGGTTGCGGTAGCGGAAATAACACCTATGATATCGCTAAAAAAGCTAAAAGTGTTGTAGGTATTGATATCTCTCAAAAAAATATAGAATTTGCTAAGAGTAAATATTTTCGTGACAATTTGAATTTTATCGTCGGAGATGCTACTAAACGAGATTTTAAGCAAAGATTCAGTAAAATTGTTTTATCAAATGTTCTAGAGCATATTGAAGATCGAAAATCTTTTTTGTACGATTTGCATGAAATTTCAGATATTATTTTAGTAAGAGTCCCCCTTATCAATAGAGACTGGTTAACAATTTATAAAAAAGAGAATAATTTCGAATATCGACTAGATAAAACACATTACATTGAATATACTCCTGACACACTGAAAGAAGAGCTAAATGCCTCAGGTTGGAATGTTGACTCTAAAACCGTTCAGTTTGGCGAAGTATGGGCAGTAGCTGTAAAAATCATATGATCAGTAAACTCAATAAAATAAAAAGTATTACCCGAAATACACTTGATAAGCGTCACGAACTTGTTTATGTTGTCGAGCAACCAGAGTGGTCAATCAATTGGGACGGAAGGCAGCTCACCGATAATTTGAATAAATTAGAATTAATCAGATCCAGAACAAGCACCACTTATCTTGGTTTGAGAAATAAAATCATCCATTTTGGATCAATTAACACAATAATCGATCACGAAAATGTGGCTAATATTGATAAGAGCAATAAGATAATTTTAACCTGGTTTCATATAATTGAAAATGACAAGAAAGTTAAATTTATCCCGCAATTATTAAAAGTAGTCGATATTTTTCATACTGCTTCCAATAATACTAAAAGAAAATTAGTTGGTTTTGGAATCCCTGAAAATAAAATCACTGTTATCCCCTTAGGTGTTGATTTAGATTATTTTAAACCTATGAGTTCAGATGAAAAAAATAGGATAAAGAAACGATTAGGATTACCCTTAGATAAATTTATTATTGGATCCTTTCAAAAAGACGGCGTAGGTTGGGGAAAAGGAATTGAACCCAAATTAGTAAAGGGTCCTGATATTTTCTGTGATGTTGTCGAAAAGTTATCAAAAAGATCACCAATTTTTGTATTGCTGACCGGACCAGCCCGGGGGTACGTAAAAAAAAGGTTGGAGGATGCAAAAATAAACTATAAACATGATTATCTTAAGAATTACCTTGATATTGTTGATTACTACAATGCTATAGATTTATACTTGATGACCTCGCGTGAAGAAGGTGGACCTAAAGCAATTTTAGAATCATGGGCTTGTGGTGTTCCTATAGTATCAACCACGGTGGGTATGGCTCCTGATATCATTAATGATAAGCAAAATGGCATGCTTACACAAATAGATGATATATCTAACCTATTGTCAAAATCTCTCAATATATTTGAAGATAGGAAAATAGGGAAAATAATTACTAATAATGGCCTAACGTCTGTCAAAGAATTTGACTGGAGATTAATTGCCAGTAAGTATTATGATGAGATATATAAGAAATTATGAATAAAATTAAAATTCACATACTATATAAACTTAAAACTGGTCCCTTTGGTGGTGGCAACCAATTTTTAAAAATTTTGCGTCAGCAATTTTTATCTATGAACGCATATTCGGAAGACCCCACAAAAGCTGATGTAATATTATTTAACAGTTTTCCTTTCAGAGAAGAATTCCGTTTTAAACAAATCTATAATCTAAAAAAAGCAGGTAAGATAATAATTCATCGTGTTGATGGACCAATTTCTAAAATAAGAAATAAAGATTATGAGGTGGACAAAATAATATATAACTTTAACGATCAATTTTCCGATGGCACAATATTTCAGTCTAACTGGTGTAAGACGGCCAACAACCAACTAGGTATTAAAAAAAATAATTTCGAAACTACTATTATCAATGCTTCTGATCCACATATTTTCAATAATGATAGTAAGGCCAAATTTAGTAAACAAAGAAAAATAAAACTAATAGCCACAAGTTGGTCAGCTAACTGGCGAAAAGGTTTCGAAATCTACAAATATTTAGATAATAGCTTAGATTTTTCAAAGTATGAAATGACTTTTATTGGTAATTCTCCAGTAAAATTTAAGAATATTAAATGGTTAAAACCCATGGACAGTATAAAGATTGCTGGGATTTTAAAAAATCATGATATATTCATAACAGCAAGTCAAGTAGATCCCTGTTCCAACTCACTAATTGAGGCATTATCATGTGGTCTCCCAGCTGTAACACTAAATGATGGCGGGCACAGAGAAATAATAAATAAAGCAGGAGAAATTTTTGAAAGTAAAGCTGATGTTATTAATAAAATCGATATGATTACAAATAATTACCTGAAATACCAAAATGAAATTGATTTGCCTAAAATTAAAGCAGTTGGAGAAAATTATTATAGATTTGCTCATAAAATATTCGAAGAATCTAGAAATGGTATGTATAAGCAAAAAATGCCAAATATATTCCATCTGTATCATCTATTGCTTATGACAAATTTTTGGAACATTAAAAGTAAACTTAAATAGACTTCTTATATGAATAAGCAAATAGAATGGATAGAAAATTTGAAACAGGATGTTCCATTATTCTTGGATAAATTGAAAGTTGACAACGTACCTGGTTTTTTTCATTATTCTTTGTCGGGAGATTTATATGACGATAATATTAAATGGGGATTGGGTAATACTGTTTTTGCGACTAAGATTTATTATTCATTAGATTTGTTAGATAAATTGCCAGTCAAAGAAAGGAAAGCAATGGCAAATTTTATTAAGAGCTTTCAACAGAAAGATGGATCCTTATATGACCCATTAGTAAAAAGAAAAACATTTTTGAGAGATAAATTGGTAGGATTGAGAAATTTAGACTATAGCAATTTTTTTCATAAATCAACAATTAGAGCTGAAACAAGACAAGCAATTTCTGCCTTGAACCTTTTAGAAGAAGGGCCTGAAATTCCTTATCTAGAATTTCCAAAAACGAAAGAGAGAGTTGAAACTTATTTAATTAATCTTGACTGGGAAAAACCCTGGGGAGCAGGAAGTCATTTTTCGCATTTGATGTTCTTTTTGCAAAATAGTAATGTAAATAATAAATCTGAGTTAATTAATTACTCAGTAGATTGGGTTAATAAACTTCAAGATCCAAAAAGTGGTTCATGGTACAAAAACGAACCAAGTTTGCAACAAAAAATAAATGGTGCAATGAAAGTAATCACAGGTTTGAAAGTTGTTAATAAATTGAATTTTCAATACCCAGATAAATTAATTGACTTATGCCTAGCAGCGAAACATAATGAACAAGCCTGCGATAATTTCAATATTGTTTATGTTCTAAAATACTGCAATCAGATAAGTAGTGAGTATAAATCATCAAAAATTAAAGAATTCGCTTATGACCGCCTAAAAATTTATCACAAATATTATTATCCGAAATTAGGCGGGTTTTCCTTTAATCAAGGTCAGGCAAACACAACATACTACGACGCAAAGATTTCGCGTGGTCAGAATGAACCAGATATTCATGGCACAGTAATGTTCTTATGGGGCATATCCATAATTACTCAAATTTTAGAAGTAAACCAGAAATTAGGTTTTAAAGAATTTATAACTTAATTTATTATGTATTCAATTAAACCATTATACCAATTTGATTAAATCATTTATCTAGCCTATAATCTATTGGAGAATACAGTTTAATAAAAAAATAGCAATCAAATATATCATGTTGTTTATCATTGCAAAATATAAATGCTAAAAAATGTAAATTATTATTTTTGGGCCACATATAGAAGGAAGAGTATTGATCGAATTTTAAAAGAGAATATTCATTTCTATAATGGATTTGTTTTAGATATTGGTGGTCGGAAACGAGGCCAATTTAAAGAGCCGATGGGGAAAGTTAAGAAATGGATTTATACTGACATCAATAAGAAGCATAAACCAGATTTGGTATTAGATGTATCCCATATGGATACAATCAAATCAGAAAGTGTTGATGTAATAAATGCTATTGAGCTTTTTGAACACGTTAAAAGGATAGAAGATGGATTGAAAGAATGTTATAGGGTTCTAAAAAACGGCGGTACAATAATAATATGTGTACCTTTCTTGTACCCTGTCCATGCCGACCCTAATGATTTTCAAAGGTGGACTGAAGATAAATGGAAAAACGAATTAGTAAAAGTGGGCTTTCAGATTAGTAAAATTGTGATAATGGGTAGATATTTTACTGTTCTAATGGATATGAAAAAGGAGTTGATAAAACTATTACCATTCCCTATCAAACATTTCTTTTACTTATTCTACCCATTAATGGATCTAGCTGTAAAACTTGATAATAGTAAATGGGTCAAAAAAAATAAACGACTAATGAAATACCATAGTGGCTACTATATTGTTGCAAATAAATGAATGAAACGAATTTTTGACGACAGAAATGGATTCGTAGTTTTCATGATCGTGGTTTAATATTCCACGTTCAAAAATGACTAGAACGTAGAATACATTCCTTTAATAACAAGATATGAATTATTTATTCGTTTATAAATACAGTAAAATTCAGGGTGGCATTCAAGAAATAATGAGAAATCTTGGTAGTGGCTTAATTCAAAAAGACGAGAAGTGTAATATTTACGTTCTAGCTGATCATTCGGACTACAAAATATTAAATTACTCTTTCGAAGACGGGATGCACGTTTACTATTTAAACGCAAATAATATTTTAAAAGTTCTTTATAAATTTAAAATTGATGTATTATGTGTTTTTGAGCCATATAAAAATTATTTCTATCTAACTTTTTTAATTAAATTGCTGAAAAGAAAAATTATTACTAATCTAATTTTTTGTGGCAGTGTTTCTGAATATTCAAATTGGATAGTAAATAGAATAACGTTTGTAGTTGTATGGCTCTACGATAATTTGGTAGCAGTATCCAACTATGCTAAAAGTGTTTCATTAGGCGGCAAATATTTAGATAGTATTAACGTAATTTATAACCCTGTCAAAATTAATCAATACTCTATAAGTAATTTTGAAAGGTATAATATATTGACAATTGGTAGAATTTGCTCCCGTAAAAACTATTCTGATCTTATTAAAATGTTTAACTTAGTACATAAAATAAATCCCAAAATTCACCTTGATATAATTGGGAGTTATGAAACTATGCGACAAGGATATTATGATCAGATCATAAAAATGGTGTCGGATTTATCTTTAAAGAATTGCATTACTTTTCATGGGAAAGTTTCTGAAGAAAAAAAGATCCAATTACTATCAGAATCAAGAATTTATGCAACAACTTCAACTCACGAAATGTTTGGTATTACAACAGTAGAAGCAATGGCAAGCGGTTTGCCAATTATTGCATATAATAATTCTGCCACAAAGGAAGTAGTTAATTTATCAAATGGAATTCTCGTAGACGATGGTAGATTTGATCTAATGGCAAAAGAGGTAACGAATCTCATTAAAAATGAGCGTAAGGTATTTGAGATGTCAAAGAAAAGTTTTGAAGCAGCAAAGCAATTCAATCTAGATTATTTTATTGATAATTATTTAAACTTATTTAAGACTAGTTAGTAGTATACCTTTAAGAAACATTATGACAATGAAAATCAGCCCAGAAAAAGTATTTGAAATAAATAAAACTTGGCACAAATATGAAGCTTCTATATACCATAGAAGACATGATGAAATTTTTCGTGATGAAATAGAATTATGGCAAGGTATTGCAAAAAAATACCTCGTTGACAGTAAATATGATATTTTAGATTTTGGTGCAGGCACTGGCTTTGTTTCTTCAATTATACAAGATTATATATCACCAAATAGTAAAATCACATTAGCCGATCCATCACCAGAAATGTTAAGAATATCAAAAGATAATATTAATCATAACTACAGTAATTTTGTATTAATTAAAGATAGTAAATATGAAATCAACGGATTTAAAAATAAATTTGATTTCATATTACTCAATTCTGTACTACATCATATTCCTGATTTGAGTATTTTATTTAACAAATTAAATCATTATTTAAAACTTGATGGTAAAATTATTATTGCTCATGAGCCGAACAATCTTTACTATAATAGCAAATCAATTTATTTAATTAATAAATTTTTAGATACTATTTACTCATACAAAATAATTGTTAAAAACAATAAACGTATTGCTTCAACTAAAATATCTGGCAATTTAGTCAGTAAAGTAAATAAAGAATTATTGTCAAATGATATAATTAAAAAGGAGTTAACAGCAAGTGAATTGCAAAAATTAGTTGATTACCATTCACCGACCGCTGGGAGTATTGTTAATAAGGAAATTGGTTTTTCTAAAAATAGATTTATGAATCTAACAAATCAATTTGATAATTATAGCATTGATGATTATTCAACATACAAATATTTAGGCAAGAGAAAAATTCTGGGAAATCCTTTTATTGATAAAGTTCTGAGTAAGCTTTTACCTAATTGTGGTTCTAAAATATTTATAGTATTAAGTAAAAATTCATGAAACAATTATTTGGTCTAGTAAAATATTATATAAAATATAAGTATAATATCTTTGCTTTAAAAAAATCTTTCAAAATAGTAAATAAAATTGGAAGGGGTAAGGATGGTACAATTTATTTATGTAAAGATAAGGACAACAAATTAAAAGTAATTAAAATTTTATCTGTATATGGAAAAACTTATCTAGATATTACTAGAGAATTCATTAAGAAAAACATACATTCAAAGCATTTATACAATGTGGATATAATCTCTGATAAATTCATTATTTATCCTTATGAAAAACTAGTTCCTGTAAAAACAAATGCAAAATACTTTTTTAGATACTTACTGAATCTTTGTGATTTAGAAATCGATTTAATAAGGCATGGACTCTGTTATTGGGATTTTGGCTTTGTGAATCACTGTAACTATATGGAAGATTGTTCTGGTAATATTAAATTGATTGATTATGGCGGAAACTCTTTCTTACTAATAAATTCAAACAAATCTTTTAATATAAAAGAGAAAAGAAGAAATTTAATTTATGCAAATAATTATTTTCTAAAATTGCAATTTATTTTTCATATTTATTACTTCGGTTTAGGGAGGCGAACAAAAGATTTATTACCAACTATCTCTCAAAATTCAAATGATAGTGAATTAAAAAACTACATTAATTTCGCTCAAAAAGAAATGAACAACAGTATATATGCTAACGTAGTAAATTCAGCTATACAAAATAACTTGCTAACCGAATTAGGCTGGACTGCTTTAAAAGCTACAATTGAAGAGGTATTATCCAAGGATAATTTTGATTTACCTCAAGAATCAGCACATATTGACAATGTTAAATTTTCCGGGAAAAAGGAAGTGCAAGTAAGAGGATATCAAAACTATAATATTATTGACAATACTATAACTCCGTTATCCGTCGATGCTAAACCTTTATGGGATACTGAGCCGAAATTCAGACTTGTAGATAAAGCATTAAAAATGATAACGGAAAAAGAAAAGATTGATAGTTTTTTAGATATTGGCTCGAATCTTGGTCTGTATGTTTTTTTAAGCAAACTAAAATATAATATCAACAACTGTCATGGCATAGATTATAATCAAAGCTACATAGAAGCATGCCAGAGCATTAGTAATAACTTAGCTATTCAAGGATGTAATTTTAGCAACAAAAAATTCAGTGATATTAATGATCGTTATGATTGTGTCTTAGCTATGGGTATAATACATCATTTATTTCATCGCACCGAAGAATTTGGTTCGTTAAAATCAATTTTAAATTCATTTTCTAATTTAACAGAAAGATATTTAATTATAGAATTTCCATCTGAAAAAGATGTTAAAGCAAAAAAATGGACAAACATACCTGGAAGGTCAAAGATTGATGAATATAGCTATAGAAATTTTCTTAACTATTCAAAGTTATTTTTTTCAAAGATTGAAAAGGTTGGTAGTGTAAATAAAACTAGAACTATATACGTTCTAGAGAAATAGATATGCTGAAGAAGATATACCAATTTTTAAAAAAAGCAAAAGATAGATATTTTTCCGATAGTATCTTACTTTTACTTCCTCAGTTCATTTCTCTAGGGATTTCCTTGATTACTCTTCCTATAATTTTGGATAATTTATTAATCGAAGATTATGGTAGATTTCAGTTTGTATTAGCAATTGAAATGTGGGTATTAGCACTAACTGGCTCATATATTACAAGTGGTGTTAAGTCGGCAATTGCGAATGGTTTTAAGGGAACTTTTTTATATGCTTTCTTTTTTAGAATGAAATTAGCTCTAATTATGGCTTTGTTTGCTATTATTGCAGTAATAGTTTGTTTATACTTACAATTATATATTATCTCAACACTTTTGATTGTAATTTTTATTTATGCTTTTTTTGGTCAAATTGTAAATACAAGCTTTATTAATTATTTAATAGCTACTAAGCGCTTCAAAGCTAAGGCAATTTGGGAGATTATTATTGCAGTAATTGTTAATTTAGCTTCTCTTATTTCAGCATATTATTTTCATAACATTATTATTTTTGCAATAAGTCAATTTGGTTCATTAATTATATTAAGTTGGGTCGGATTTATTTACGTTTCTAAAAAGGATAATTTATATTCTGAGTATAAAAATAAGAATATTGATAAAAAATGTGTTTCTTATGGTCTAAAAATGATTCCTGCTAATATCATTAATATAACAAGTGCAAAATTATCTTCTGTTATTATTGGCCCATTCTTAGGTTATTCAATACTTTCTACTTTTTCTATTGCTAATAATTTAAGGGATAAATTCTCTTTTGCAGTACGGATAATTGATCCTCTATTTTACGCTGATTTCGCTAAACAAAATAAAAAAGATCTGATAAATGCAGTAAAACCTAGATTAAAAATATTTTTCATATTTTCTATAATTTTCACTATAATTGTCATAGCAGTTGGGTATATGTATATCCATTATTTTTTTCCTCAAGAATATCAAATATCCAAAATGTATTTTGTTATCTTAGCATTAACCTTTCCATTTAGTTCAGTTTCTTTTATTCTAGATGTCCTTCTTCAGTCTCATTTATTGCATAAAGAAAAAAGTGTTGGAAGTATTACTGTAGATATTATAAAAATTTTACTTATACTAATTTTCGGCTATTTTTGGGGTATTATTGGAATATGTATAGCAATAACAATAAGTAGCTGGATAGGATTCATAGTATACTATTTATTGATCTATGGACCAAAATCATTTAGAACTTATTCAAATAGAGAGAATATTACAATCAACAAATAATAGACCAAATAGTTTTACTCTTCGTAGTAATATACTTCTATATTGGATTGATCCATCCCCATACCTGATATATGTGTAAAATCTAATTCTTCTACATATTGCAAAACTGTTAGATGTTTGTATGTTTTTCTAGTAGGCCAGGTTATAAAAATTTTATCATATTCATTTTTAAGATTTTGTAATACTTCTTTTTTTATTGGGTGTCTCTGACCATTTTCATGTAATTCATAATTTCTTCGTTCTACAATTATTTTTCTATAAGGATATTTATAATCAATATCGTCAAATTTATAACCAAGGGAGTAGTCACCTATACCGATTATATCTATCTTATCCTTATACTTCTTTAAACTTAATAACTGAGGGTCATTGAATAATGCGGTCACTATCGCCACCTTTTTGTCTCCCGGATCTATTCTTTTTAAAATTATGTCGTACATAATTTCATATTGTTCTTTTGATCTAGTCGGACTTGTTGAACTATTTGTGGAATACATATCAATAAAATTATATTTACTGCCTAGGTTGTCATTAAATTTATCTGTTGTCCAAAGAGAAACATTAGTAACTAAAATAATTATAAGCAAAACTGTATTAATATATCTTTTTTTAACCAATGGCGAAAGAATTATAAATATTGCAGGGATCATAATTATGTAATTTAGCAATACCAAGTATATTGCATAACGGGGAATCATGTTGTATTGCTCTATAAACAATCCATAAATAATATTTATAACTATTAGTAATATTAATAAATATCCAATATTTTTTAAATAGCTACTGGAAGAATATTTATTCATTTTCATTTTACGTTTTTGATGCAATACCGACAAACAAATTACAGCAAAAAGTAGAAATGTAATTATTGCGATTTTTGGATTAAAATTTAATAAAGATATATTAAAAGTATGCCAATCAAATTTTCCGGTGAAATGATAAAAGCTAATGGATGAAGATTTATATTGATTTACAAATAAAAATATTATTAGTGAACTTGCTAATAAAGCATAGTATAAATATTTTCTTAGTATCTTATTTTTTGCAAATTGTATTGTTTTAATTGCGATTAGAAATAACGTCCCAACTACAAGTGGGGCAAATGTAATTCTAAGTTTGTAACCAATAAATAGCAATAATAATATGGCAGTCAATTCAATAATATTATTTTTATATTTTATTTCCTTGTATTTCTCAAATAATTTTAAAACAAATATGAAAATAAGTAGAGACAAAGTAATCAGCAATGCATATACTCTTATGTAGCCCGCATGATATACAAAAAATGGATTCGTGCAATAGAAAATAATTAAAGTAAATGCTATTCCTTTATTTAGCAGTTTTTTTCCTAGATAATACAATAAAAATACATTTACTATGGAAAATATAAGAAAAGGTACTTTTGCGCTAAAAAGAGATGAGCCAAAAATCACAAAAAATATTGATATTATCGAAGAGATTGTGCAATCGTTTGGATATATATATCCAGGTGCGTCCTGTAAGAAATTCCATGCTATAGTGCATTGATTAGTTTCAACTATACCTTGCGCAACATTATACAAATGAAATTCATCACCATTTAAGAATCTTCCAGACAAAGGTAAACTTAGTATAATTAATAATACAACAGCAACAATTATTCCAATTGAATAGTATTTTCCCTGTTTATAAAAAAACTTTGCTATATTATTGACTACTGGAATTTTATTGATTGCAGTATATTTACGTGCGAACTTACTCACCCGTTTACTCTCAAAGAATTTTTCTTTGGCAACTTGATTTTCTATATTTTCGTTTGCTTTCTTTATTGATGAGAAATATTTAGAAATTTTTTCTCGTACTAATTTCAAAGAGAGTAAACCAAGGACAATAATAAAATAATATTGCGAGATATTAAATTTATAAATACCAATTGAAGGAAAATCTTTTAATCCAATTTCCCAGATAATTGTAAAAAATAGAGCGATAATTAAAATCCAAAACCAAATTTTTTCATTCTTTGATTTCTGTTTGCTTAAAGCCCCAGTTAAAATAGTATAATCAATCAAAATAAATATGATCAGAATAATATCTACTTCACTAACCCATTGTATTTCAGTAAATAAAATAGTTCTAAATATAACTAAAACTGCTAGTGAAATTGTAGCCAGCCATGACACAATGTAAAATATTCTTTCTAAAATAAAAACACCACCAGTAAATGGTTTATGATTCCAATAATTAAGTTTTAATTTATTTTTTCCTTTTGCTCCTAGAAAATCCATTTTCTCTATAAAATAATTCAGAGTGATAAAGAAATTTTATAAATTGAATATAACATAAACTGAATCATTTGACAACCATTTTTGAGTTGATATTATTGACTGACGCCATAATTTCTGCTATTTTTAAACAAAACCGTATGATGAAAGCAATAATCAAATTCAGAAGCAATATATTAGTTTTATCTTTGTATATTGGATTGACTATTATTTTTACTTACCCTTTAATAGCTAATTTCTCTAATGAAGTTGTAGGGACAGGTGGTGATGTATACCAAAACCTTGCTTCGATCAATAATCAATACCGTTATTTTACATCAATAGGTACTTTAAATAGTGCTTGGAATATGATTTCACATCTTAGAGTGGAACCAACTATTATTAATACTTTATTAAATTATTTTTTTAGGCAGCCAATAGCTTATAATCTATATTGGTTTTTTTCTTTCATTGCTTCTAGCTATGGAGTTTATTTATTAGTAAAATTTTTATTTAGTAATTTAAAATTTAGAAATATAAGTACTACGATTTCTGCCTTTGTTGCAGGTTTTATTTATTCTTTCAGTTCTGCTCATTTTGCATGGAGTAGTTTTGACGGTGCTCACCATATAGAATGGATACCTCTTACTACCTTATTTATTTTGAAGTTTATTAAAAAGCCCTCTTTAAAGCATTTTATATTTTCATGTTTATTTTTTCTTTTTTTAATTCATGGGGAGCCTCATTTTACTGCTTATTACCTTATTTTTTTAGTTCCTCTTTTATTGTTTTATCTTTCAAAAAACCGTTTTGTATTCAAAAACAGATTATTCAAAAGATATTCCATATTGGCTTTGATTCTGGGAATTTTACTTGCTTGTTGGTTTTATTTGCCGATGATGAAAATTTCAGTTTCAGAATACAATTATTTGGATCCTGGAATAAATCAGGCAACCAAATATTCACCTGATATATTGTCTATTATAGTTCCGTCTAGTTTTCATCCTTTATGGTCGGAATATTTTTCTCCTATGAAGGAATCATTCACCGGTAACACTACAACTTACTCAAATTATCTTGGCTTTACAGCATTAATTTTATTCATATTTTCATTTTTCTATTTTAAACGCACTAAAATCAAGGAAATATATTTTTGGAGTTTCTCGGCTATTGGATTTTTTATACTATCTTTAGGTCCATTTCTTCATTTTTTAGGAATAGTAAACCCAAAAATCCCTCTTCCCTATTTGTTTTTATATAAGTTTGCTCCTTTTTTTGAAAATATAAGAGCCGTAGGGAGATTATGGGTAATTGCACTGCTCTGCTTTTCAGTAGCAATTGCATTTGGTATGAAATTTTTGCTTGATAGCATACCAAAAAATAGAAAGTTATATCTTTTTTTAATATCTATATTTATAATATTTCTATTATCACTGGAATATATTTCAATTCCAATGAAATTTTCTTCTTTGAATTACTCACCATTTTATGACCAGCTGAGAAATGAGACAAATGATTATAAAGTTGTCGAGATCCCAGGATCCACAAACTACATTGCAGATGCTAAAACAAAATACTATGCCTCCATTGACCAGAAAAGTCTTATTTCCGGTTTGGATCCGGCAAGAAGTATACCGGGAAAATGGGACTTTCAAATGAATACACCTGTATTATCTGAGATTCTGTATACATTCCCTAAGGGCAAAGAAATACCAAGGGACATCTTTAATCATGATTATTCAAATATTGCAAACAGTATT
>Ga0180007_10002767_pt1 | contig 20373 bp, 14 predicted proteins | sample MM_PC_MetaG_FD_121122 | JGI IMG/M metagenome (GOLD analysis project Ga0180007, IMG submission 121122) | Groundwater microbial communities from the Aspo Hard Rock Laboratory (HRL) deep subsurface site, Sweden - MM_PC_MetaG | ecosystem: Environmental > Aquatic > Deep subsurface > Groundwater... | reverse complement strand
TTCCGGGCCAGGTCGCGCTCCGGCGGGAGACGGTCGCCGGGGTGCAGGATGCCCTTTTTCACGAGACCCTCGATCTGCTCCAGGATCTGGGCATACATCGGTGTGGAGGAGTGAGGGTCGAGGGCGAGGGGCAAGTTCATGAAGTTTGGTATATTGGACTATACCAAGGAAGTCAAGAGGATTTTGAAATACTTGATAAATGGGAAAATAATCTCAAGAAATCATTGAATGGACTAGTCCATTAGTCTCCCGGGCGTGATTATTTCACCACATATATAAGAAACAAGGCTGCAAACCGTATTCCGTCAACCGGCGGACACGGGAACTCCGTTGTCAGGACGCGGGATTTCGGGTACCGTCGACGGCAGTTATTTCGGAGGCAGTCATGATCAGGTGCATTTTAATTATTGCCATCACCTTCTGTTTCGCAGGGCCCGCCGCCGGCAATGTGGTCGCCCCCATTTTCAAGCACAGGCCGGCCCCCCCCGTGATTATTGTCACTCCTGCGCCCGCCGTCACGCCTTCAGATTCAAAGATCCCCGTGCGCGAGGTCGCGAAGTGGACCGCTAGGTGGTTGGAGAAGCCCGCCTACACCTGGATCGACACTTTTATCAATGGTCATGGCAAGTTCTACGAGGGGGGCGCCTGTCCGTCCCTGAACCAGTGCATCGATGGCAAGCACGGCGTCTTCGGCGGCGACGGACGGATTCTTATCAAGGCGGCCTACGAGCGCCTCGGCTATTTTTATGAAAAAGGCTTTGTGATGTTCGTCGACAAGAAGGCCGGCTTTTCGACCTGGGAGGGAACGGTCCTGATCCAGCCGAAGTACATCGCCCTCAGCCAGCTTGACAACGGCTTCTTCCAGGCCGAGCTCACCGGTGAGGAAGGCTTCATCATCCTGACCGCCGACGGCAGGGAGATCCTGCGCAACGTCTATGACACGGTGATCGTGGGCGAGAACCTGTTCTGGGCCTCGCGCCACGAGAAGTGGGGGGCCTTTGACCGCAACGGAAAGAACCTGCTGCCGCACCGCTTTTCGGAGGTCACCTGGGTGGGTGACAAGGCGTCCGCGGTCCGGGTCGGGAAACGTTGGGCGCTGGTGGACGAAGTCGGTCGGCAGGTCACCCCGCTGAAGTACTCTGCCTTCGATTACGCCACCGGCGGCTTGATGATATTCAATATCGGCGGTCAGTGCGAGGGCGGCATCTCCGACTGTGAGGGCGGAAAGTTCGGCGTGATCAGGGAGGATGGCCGGATCGTGTTGCCGGCGGTCCACGACTGCGCCGAACTGTACGAGTTCGGCGAGGACGACGTGGAGATCCGCACCGTGGATCATCCTCCCGGGACGCATCTGGATCTGGGCAACCGTTGCCACGGCGGCAAGTTCACCCACTATAAAAAGGACGGGAAGCCGGTCTTCGGGGAGACCTTCTCCTACGTCGATACGCTGGAGGACAAGAAGATCGTGCGCGCCGTGAAGCAGGGGGTCTGCGACACCCTTGGCAACTGCGAGAGCGGCAAGTGGGGCCTGATCGACCGTGAGGGGAAGATCGTGCTGAAATACAACCACGACTGGATCGCCGTGCCCGGAGAGAAGGCCACGGCTTTCGTCGACGACCGGAAGTGGGGTCTGCTCGATGCGTCCTACGCGCCGGTGGTGAAGGCCCAGCACGAGATGATCCATGTGGACAAGGACGCGGTGCGCTTCCAGTCCAATGGCAAATGGGGCGTGATGGACTTTGCAGGGCAGGTCCTCCTGCCGGCCAAGAACGACATGATCCTGCCGTTTGAAAACGGCAGCGCACGGTTCCTCTACGGCGGCAAATGGGGGCTGGTCTCGGCCGCCGGGAAGGAGCTCGTGCCCGCAAGACACCCCGCGATCTGCCGTCAGACGATGAAGACCTACACGTTCGTCACGGCGGGCAAGTGCAAAGTTCGCTGGGGCAAGGATGCCTCGGACCCGATCACGACCATCGCCGGTGTGTCCACGCGCCTGATCGGCACCCGGGGCAGCGAATGCGAGTGCGAGAGCGCCACCTTCGGCTTGATGAACGCGGAAGGGAAAACGCTGCTGCCGGGGAGATACCAGGCGATCCACGTCCAGTCCTCGATGCTGGTCTCCGAGAAGATGACCCCGGGAGGGGGCTTGTCCGCGACCGCAGTGGCCATGCCGAAGGGCCAGGTGTGGCTGCGCCTGAACCAGGGGGCCAAGTGCTCCACCCTCTATCAGTGCAGCGGCGGGAAATGGGGTCTGGCCGATCTGACCGGCCGCGTCGTCATCCCGATGATCTACGCCTTCATCGAGCCGCAGATCGATTATCTGGTCCGCGTGGCCAGGGGCACCTCCTGCGATTCCAGTTACTGGCGGGCCAACAAATGCTCGGCCGACACGAAGTGGGGCCTGATGAAGCTCGAGCCTGTGAAATAGGAGAAGCCGATGAGACGTGTTTCCGTGGTTGCTTTGTTCTGGCTTGTTCTGTCAGCAGGGAGTCCTGCGGCGGCCGCCGACGCGGAGGAGGCCAAGCCCAGGTTGCGTGAGGTGGCTGGGTGGCGCGCCAGAATCGTGGAGAAGGCTGTGTACGGCTGGATATCCCCCTTCCAGAACGGACACGCCGCGGTGAACCGGGACGGGAAGTGCACTGTCGAGGCCAAGTGCAAGGGAGGGAAGTGGGGCTATTACTCGGTCCAGGGCCGTTGGTCCATGGAGCCTCGGTTTGACGGCCCCGGGGAAGCCGGCAAAGAGGGTGTCGTCGCCAAGCTGGACGGCCAGTTCGGCTTCTTCACCTGGGCAGGGAAGGCCCTGGTGCCGCCCCGCTACGCAACACTCGAGCGCATGGACAACGGGTTCTTCACGGCCCTCTTGGCGAAATCGGGGGTTCCTGAGCTGCTCGATTCCAATGGCGTCACCGTCCTGAAGGGGATCGGCGAAATCGAGGTCTACCAGGAGAAGCTGGTCTGGGTCTCGCGCGGTGAACGCTGGGGTGCCTATGACCTGCATGGCAAGCTCATCGTTCCTCACCGCTATGCGGAGGTTCAGGACATCGGCAACGGCCTGGTCGCAGTCCGCGCCGGGAACAACTGGGCGCTGTTCGACGAGGCGGGCAAGCAGCTCACCCCGCTGACCAACAACAACTTCGAGTACGCAATCGACTCCGTCTTTCCCTTCAACCGGGGAGGGTCCTGCGAATATGGCATGTATTCCTGCACCGGCGGGCGTTTCGGCGCGATGAACCTCGCCGGCAAGGTCGTCGTGCCGCCCCGCTACGACTGCGTGAACGTCATCGATATGCAGGAAGAGGGCGCCGACATCGTCGTGGTGATGCACGACGTCCCCGTCGTTTCCGAGGATCCCGAGGAGCGCTGCTCAGGCGGCCACTGGCAGCTCCTGAAGTCCGACGGGACACCGTACTTCAAGGGAGACTTCGCCTTTGTGGAGTCATTCTTCGGATTGCCGTACGCGCGCACCGCCAAAGGTGGAACCTGCGACAGTTCGGGCACCTGCAAGGGATCCAAATGGGGACTGATGGGCCGGGACGGAAAGGCCCTGACGCCCCATGTCTACGACTGGCTCAACGATTTGGACGGGCTCCCCATGGCCTTCGTGCGCGACGGAAAGTGGGGCTTCCTCGGAAAAGACTACTCCGAGGTCGTGCCGGCGACCTATGAACTGGTACACGTCGACGACAGCATCGTCCGGTTCCGCGAGAGCGGGAAGTGGGGGGTGATGGACATCACCGGAAAGATCCTCGCGCCGGCACGTTACGAGATGATCCTGCCGTTCGTTGACGGACGTGCCCGGTTCCGGGAGAAGGGAAAGTGGGGCCTGCTCGACGCGGAGGGAAAAGTCCTGGCCAGGGCGACCTATGAAGCCCTGTGCGTTCCGCGGTTCGGGGCGACCCTTTTTTCCCGTACCGCCGGTTGCGGTCTCAAGCAGGGCAAGGACCTGCTCGAGAAGGTGCTCGAGTTGCCGGGCGGACCGGTGAACCTGGAGGGGACGCTCAACCCCGACTGCTCCTGTGATGGCGCGACCTTCGGGCTGATCGACGCGAAGGGGCGTGAGGTGCTTCCCGCCCGCTACGCCATGATCCGCGTCGGTTCCGCACTGCTGCTGTCGGAGACCCCGGACTGGAGCTCCCCGTCCGCACCGACGATTGATGTTCCTCCGGGGCAGGCCTGGGTGCGCATCAACAAGGGTGGCGCCTGTAACCGGGCCTTCATCTGCAAGGGCGGCAAGTGGGGTCTGGCCGACCTGACCGGCCGCATCCTGCTGCCTCCGGTGCACGCATTCGTGGACCCGGAGGCCGATCGCTGGCTGCGGATCGCCTCTGGTGGCTCCTGCGAGATCCACGGCACCCGCGTTGAAGGCTGCACTCCGGAGACGAGATGGGGGCTGATGCGGCTCGAGCCTGTGGTGGCGAAATGATCTTTCGCGACGTTGCTGCCCGACCTTCCATGCAGCGCCCGGTCTTCACCGCGATGCTCATCGTGGCGGCCCTATTGAGCGCCGGCAACACCTACGATTCACCTCCGCTGTATCCGATGGAAGCCATCTCCGATGATTACCAGACCATGGAGGTCGCCAGGTGGGCGGCGGACTGGGTGTCCAAGCCCGCGTGGTCCTGGATGGAGCCGTTCTTCTCGGGCCGGGCGCTGGTGGGTTCCGGAGGTGCCTGCCAGAGCATCCGGCAGTGCACCGGCGCCAGGTGGGGGGCCGTCGGCGCCGACGGAAAGTGGATCGTGCAGCCCGTCTGGGACCGGATCCGGATGATCTGGGACCCCATCGGCTTCGAGGTCGATTCCGGCAGGAAAAAGGGGCTTCTCAATGCCACCGGGCAGCCGTGGATACCGGTGAGCTACCAGAACGTCGAACGGGACGACAACGGCTTCGCCCTGGCCACGACCGCCGACGGGAAGGGCGACGTCTTCAATCCGGACGGAAAGAGGATCCTGAAGGGCGTCGAGCTCAGCGCCGGGGCGGGGACCGATCGTGTCTGGGTCAAGCGGGGCAGACGGTATGCCCTGTACGACCGCGTCGGCAAACAGGTGACCCCCTTGCGCTATGACGAGTTCAGTCCCTCCGCCGGGCCGGTCTATCCGGTTCGTGTTGGGAAGACCTGGGGCCTGATCGACGGCCGCGGAAAGCAGGTGGCGCCCTATGCCTACGCAGGGATCAGTTTCCTGATCGGGCGTCTTCTGACCGTCAACGTCGGGGGCACCTGCGACACGGGCATGATGCAGTGCACCGGGGGTCGGGTCGGTGTGCTGAACCTGACCGGCAAGCTCGTCCTGCCCGCTCGTTACGCCTGCGTCGAGACGGCAGACCGCGAGGACGGGACCTCCGAGATCCGGGCGATGGCGGACATCGCGGCAATGGCGGACATCGCGGCGATGGCGGACATCGCGGCAATGGTGGCCCCCGTCCCCCCCCGTCCCGCGGATCCACCCTGCACGGGTGGCCTGTGGCGCATTTTTGACGGGCAGGGTCGCCAACTCTTTCCCGAGGCCTATTCGTACATTGAATTTTTTCGCGAGTCCCGGCTCGCCCGTGCGGTGAAGGACGGCCATTGCTCCGAAAAGGGCGTCTGCACGACCGGCAAGTGGGGGCTCGTGGATCGTGCGGGCAAGGTCGTCGTCCCGTTCCGGTATGACTGGCTGGATGTTCCCGACGAACGCAACGGCACAGCGTTCGTGATGGGCCGGAAGTGGGGCTTCCTCGACGCCCGCCTGCGGGAGGCCGCCGGCGCGAAGTACGAGTTGGTGAACGTGGACGAGGGCGCCGTGCGGTTCCGCGAGGCCGGAAAGTGGGGCGTGATGGATCCGTCGGGGCGCGTGATCGTGCCGGCCAGGCACGAACGGATCCAGCCGTTTCGGGAGAAGGTCGCGCGCTTTTCGGACAAGGGAAGGTGGGGCCTGCTCGCGATCGACGGACGGGTGCTCGTGGCTGCTTCGTTATCGGCGCTCTGCACCCAGAGAAATGACACGTACGTCTTTTCGCGTTCGCCCGGATGCACGGTGCCGGCGAAGAACGTTTCCTGGCAAAGGATTACACCCTCGGGCGGCGCCCCGATCCAGCGCGAGGAGCGCTTCGACGATGACTGTGTCTGCAAGGACGCCCTCTTCGGCCTGATGGACCTCACCGGCCGCGAACTTTTCGCGCCGAAGCATTCCCTGATCCAGGTTGATTCCGCGCTGGGCGTGTCCGATGCCGTCGCGAAGGCCGCCTCGGTGACCAATCCCGTGCCGATGCCTCCGGGGCGGGTCTGGGTGCGTATCAACCAGGGTGGTGTCTGCGATGGCCGCAGCTGCACGGGTGGAAAATGGGGGCTTTCGGATCTGCGCGGGCATCCATTGATCCCGGTGAAATACGCGTTCGTGAGCACGGAGAGGGACTTCCTGGTGCGCGTGGCCGATGGCGGCACCTGCGATGGCTCCTGGTACGCGACCCGGTGTTCGTTGGGCACGAAGTGGGGTCTGATGAAACTGTCTCCGATCGTGAAATGATTCCTGGAACAACTACACCTGGGGTTGACAAATAGCATTTAATTCGCGAAAGTAGCAGGGTGTTCGGAATACTGAGGTCATGAAATGAATGCGGGCGCTGGTGAAAATATGGATGTAGGAGAAAAAAGTAAGGAATCAACTCTCCTCCGCACCGTGTTCGACCTGGTCGAAGAGGCCGTCGTCATCTATGACCCCAAGGCAAAACGCATCCTGGAGGTCAACGAGCCGATGCTGCACATGTTCGGGGGACTGACCCGGGAAGAGGCTCTTCGGTGGGACCTCCCCGATCTTGTCAGCCATGAGCCGCCCTTCACACCAGCCAGGCTGGAGGCGCTGGTCCTCGAAGCCATGGAGGGCAACCGGCATCGTGTTGAATGGCTCGCGCGGCGATTCGACGGCTCGGTCTTTCCTGCCGAGATCACACTTCACGGCTCGCCGGCCGGCTGTTCAAATTGCGTCATCTCGGTGTTCCGGGACCTGACCGGGATCCGGGCCGCCGAGCAGGAGCGTGCCGCACGTTCCAAGCTTCAGGAATCCCACACACGGCTGCTGTCGAACCTGATCAGCCGGCGCGACTTCTTCTGCGGGGAACTGGAAGCCACGCTGCGTCATGTCACCGAGGTCTCCTCGGAGGTCATGGGCGTGGAGAGGGTCAGCATCTGGCGCTACAGCCCGGATCTTATCTCCATCACCTGCCAGGATCTCTATGAAGCCGCGACCGGACGGCACAGTTCGGGGACCGTGCTCGAGAGCGTCGCGTTCCCGCAGTACACACTGGTCCACATCAGCGGCGAGATCATCGATGCCGATGACGTCTTCGCAGACGCACGGACCAGTGAAATTCCCCAGGAATACTTCCAGGCGCATGGCATCAGCAGCCTGATCGACGCGCCGATCTGGATCGGCGGACGCCTGGTGGGCCTGCTGAGCTTCGAGCACACCGGGGTTTCGCGGCACTGGCAGGCCGAGGAGAAGCAGCTGGTCACCACGCTTTCCTCGTTCGTCTCCCTCTACATGGAGACCTACGAGCGCAGGAAGACCGAGGCGCTGCTGCGCGAGAGCGAGGAGAAGCACAGGCTGATCAGCGAGAACGTCAGCGACGTGATCTGGGTCTACAACCTGACACGGCAGCGCTTCGACCATATCAGCCCCTCGGTGCTGAAGTTGCGGGGCTTTTCGGTCGAGGAGGCCATGGGGCAGTCGCTGGTGGAGTCCCTCTCACAGGAGAGCGCGGCTGGCGTGAGCGACTGGATCGGCGGGGATTCGCTGAAGAAATGGTCCGATTCGGGGAGCTCGCCTGTGGTCGCCGAGCTTCAGCAGCTGCGCAAGGACGGCTCCCTGGTCTGGGTGGAGGTCACCGCGCGTCCCCGCATCAACGCCGCCGGAGAGCTCGAGGTGTTCGGCGTCACGCGCAACATCGAGCAGCGCAAGCAGGCGGAGCTTTTTCAGCGCGAGAGCGAGGAGTTGTTCGAGAAGGCCTTCATCACGTCGCCGTACGCGATCATCCTCACCCGCGTGTCCGACGGCACCCTGATCAAGGTCAACCACACGTTCATGTCGATCACGGGCTACACGGAGAAGGAGGCGCTGGCCTCGAACACCGTGGCCCTGAACCTGTGGGACGATCCGCAGGACCGGGCAGACGTGATCCGGGTGCTGGTCGGAGGCGGTCGGGTCAGCGGCTGGGAGTACCGCTTCCGGAAGAAGAACGGGGAGATCATCGTCGGGCTGCTCAGTTCGCATGTGATAGAGCATCGTGGAGTTCCGTGCGTGCTGTCGAGCATCAACGACATCACCGAGCGCAAGCGCAACGAGGAGGAGCGGGAGGAACTGTCGCTCCAGCTGGCACAGTCGCAGAAGATGGAGTCCGTGGGACGGCTGGCCGGCGGCGTGGCCCACGACTTCAACAACATGCTGAGCATCATCCTGGCCAACACCGACTTCGCGCTGGAGCATATCGAGCCGGGCCGCCCTCCGGCGACCGAGCTGGGTGAGATCCGCAAGGCCGCCCAGCACTCTGTGGAGCTCACGCGCCAGCTGCTGGCGTTCGCCCGCAGACAGACCGTCTCCCCCCAGGTGCTTGTGCTCAATGACACCGTGTCCGGGATGCTGAAGATGCTGCGCCGGCTCATCGGCGAGGATGTCGACCTGGTGTGGCAGCCCGGGTCCGAAGCAGGATCGGTGAAGATCGATCCCTCCCAGCTCGACCAGATCCTCACCAACCTGTGCGTGAACGCCCGCGACGCCATCGACGACGTCGGTCGCGTGGTGATCTCGACCTCCAGGCGACATGTCGACGCGACCGCCCGGGAGGACGGCACCTTCGAGTTCCACGCGGACGTGAACCCCGGGGATTACGCCGTGCTTACGGTGGCCGACTCGGGCTGCGGCATGGACGCGACGACCGTGTCACGCCTGTTCGAGCCGTTCTTCACCACCAAGGCCATGGGCAAGGGCACCGGCCTGGGGCTCTCCACCGTCCACGGCATCGTCCAGCAGAACCAGGGCAGGATCCGGGTCCGCAGCACGCCCGGGGCCGGCACCACCATGGAGATCTGGCTCCCCAGTGTGGCCGCCGAGGTCCCGAAGAGGCACATCACGATGGAGATGAAGGCCGTCGGTGGTGCCGAGACGATCCTGATGGTCGAGGACGAGGAGCCCCTGCTGCGGGTCGTTCGCCGCATGCTCGAGCGGCTCGGGTACAACGTGCTCGCCTTTCCGGGGCCCGCCGAGGCGCTGGAGGCCGTGCCGACCCTGGGGGCCATCGACCTGCTGATGACCGACGTGGTCATGCCCGGGATGAACGGCAAGGAGCTGGCCCACCGCCTCCGCGAACGGTTCACCGGCATCAAGTTCCTGTTCATGTCGGGCTACACCGCCAACATCATCGCCCAGCACGGCCTCCTCGACGAGGGTGTGCACTTCCTGCACAAGCCCTTTACCCCGCTGGAGCTGGCCGCCCGCGTGCGCCAGGCCCTGGACGACCACCGCAGCGTACTGCCGCGGTAGGACCCTTGGCGAGTCTCCTCCCGGGCCGACGAAAAGAAGTGTCGGTCGGCGCTCACGAAATTCTCACGATTTCCAACCGGTGTTCTCAAGAAGATGGGCCATAACCTCTCCGGAGGTGCCCATGACCGTAAAGAACGTACTGGCCGTTGATGACGAGGAGTCCATCCTGGAACTGGTGGAGCTGCACATGCGCAAGGAGGGGTATTGCGTGTTTCCGGCGTGCTCAGGCGAGGAAGCCATGCAGGTGCTGCGCAGCCATCGGATCGATCTGGTCATCCTGGATCTGATGATGCCCGGGATCGGCGGCCTGGAGGTGTGCCGTCGCATGAAGGCGCTGGAGGCCACCTCGTCGATTCCGGTGCTGATGCTGACGGCCAGGAGCGACGAGACCGACATCGTCGTGGGCCTGGAGATTGGGGCCGATGATTACCTGACCAAGCCATTTTTTCCGAAGGTGCTGGTGGCCCGGGTGCGGGCGCTCTTCAGACGGGTGTGCGTCGAGGCACAGCCGGTCTCAAAGGATTTGCTGGAATATGACGGACTGCGGATGGAGATGCAGAGGCACCTGGTGATCCTCGATGGCGAGCCGCTGGCGCTGACGGTCACGGAGTTCGATCTGTTGCACCTCCTGGCCATGCATCCGGGGTGGGTGTTCACGCGCAATCAGATCATCGCAAGGCTCAAGGGAGACGACTATCCGGTGACGGATCGATCCGTGGACGTGCATGTCGTTGGACTGCGGCGCAAGCTCGGCCGACTCGGGGAGAGCATCGAGACGGTTCGCGGGATCGGGTACCGTCTCAAGGAGACGGCGTGGTCTTCGGCCCACTGAAGATGTCAATGCTTTCCGGTAGTTTCCGCCCGGGTCGCCGCAGCCAGCGAGTAGGCGTGCCGGATGATCTCCCCAGAGGACATGTACACGACATCCTCGGCGATGTCCGTGGCGTGGTCGGCGATGCGCTCCAGCGCCCGGGAAACCCCCAGCACCTGGATCAGGCTCTCCACCCGATCCGGATGCTCCCGGATGGCGTTCTTCACCTGCTCGTACATGTCCCGGTTGATCCCGTCGACCTCGTCGTCCATGAGACACACCTGGCGGGCGGGTCCGATCTGCCCCGAAGCGAGGGCGTCGAGGCTCTGCCGAAGCATCTGCGCGGCCACCTCCGACATCCGCGAGAAGTCGAATGGAAACGCCTGCAGCGGGGCCGATGCCAGGAACACAGCCCGCTCGGCGATGTTGACCGCCAGGTCGCCGATGCGCTCGAGGTCGTTGTTGATCTTGAGCACCGCGATGACCAGTCGCAGATCCCCGGCAACCGGCTGATACAGGGCCAGCAGCTTGAGGCACTCCTCCTCCAGGTCCAGCTCCGCCTGGTCGATGTGGCGGTCCCCGGCGATGACCGACTCGGCCAGATCCTTCCGGTGTTCCCGGATGGAGGCCAGGGCCGTCATGAAGGCGTCCTCGACCATGGTTCCCAGTTTCAGGATGCGCTGCTTGAGCAGTTCAATCTCGTGGTTGAAGTGACGATGCATCATGGCATTCCCCCAGGCGGTCAGCCGAAGCGACCGGTGATGTATTCCTCTGTCTGCGGGTGTGTCGGTTTCGTGAAGAGCCTGGCGGTGGGCCCGAACTCGATGATCCTGCCCTGATAGAAGAACGCTGTGTAGTCACTGATGCGGGCGGCCTGCTGCATGTTGTGCGTCACGATCACGATGGTCAGACGCTGCTTCAGTTCCAGCATCAACTCCTCGATGCGGGCGGTCGCCACCGGATCGATCGCCGAGGTGGGCTCGTCCATGAGCAGGATCTCGGGAGACATCGCCAGCGCCCTCGCGATGCACAGCCGTTGCTGCTGTCCGCCGGAGAGGGCCGTGCCAGGACGATGCAGCAGGTCTTTGACCTCGCTCCACAGCGCGGCAGCGCGCAGGCTTTCTTCGACCTTCTGTTCCAGCTCCCTTTTGGTGAACGAGAAGTGGAGTCGGACGCCGTAGGCGACGTTCTCGAAGATGCTCATGGGAAACGGTGTGGGTTTCTGAAAGATCATGCCGATGCGGCGCCGCAGCGTGATGATGTCGGTGTCCGGCGCGAGCAGATCCAGCCCGTCCATGAGCACCCGGCCAGAAGCGCGCTGTCCCCGGTACTGCTCAAAGATCCGGTTGTACACGCGGATGTGCGTGCTCTTGCCACAGCCCGAGGGGCCTATGATGGCGGTGATCTTCCGGGGGGCGATGTCCAGGTTGTTTTCAAACAGCGCCTGGCTGTTTCCGTACCAGAAGCAAAGGTCCTGTGCGGACAGGATCGGGTCATCGATGACGGTTTCGGAGACGGTGGTGTGCGGGATAGATTCAATGGTCTGGTTCATCGATGGCTCCTTTCCCGAAGCAGCGTGCGGAGCAGGACCGTGATGCCCAGCAAAAAGGCCATGATCACGAGCGATGCACCCCAGGCCACGCGCTGCCAGTTTTCGTACGGGCTCATGGCGTAGTTGTAGATGGTGACAGTCAGGTTGGCAGTCGGTCGGCCGAGGTTTTTTGGATAGTAATTGTTGTTCAGGGCCGTGAACAGCAGGGGGGCGGTCTCGCCGGAGACGCGTGAGATCGACAGCAGAACGCCGGTGAGCAGGCCCTTCCTGGCCGCCCGGAAAAGGATGCCCGTGATCATGCGCCAGCGTGGGATGCCCAGGGCCAGAGTGCTCTCGCGCAGCGTGTCGGGCACCAGCAACAGCATGTCCTCGGTGGTGCGTGCCACGGTGGGCAGCATGATGATCGCCAGGGCGAAGGCGCCGGCGTATCCGCTGTAGTGTTTCGGAACGGACAGCACGATCACGGTGTAGGCGAACAGGCCGACCAGGATCGACGGGATGCCCATGAGCAGGTTCACGCAGAAGCGCACCGCCGCAGCGAACCAGGAGTGGCGTCCGAACTCGGCAAGGTGGACGCCGGTGAGCAGCCCCAGGGGGACGCCCATCAGGCAGGCCAAACCTGTCATCTTGAGGGTGCCGACCAGGGCGTAGTAGATGCCGCCGGTGCCTTCCCCCGGGGACGGCGGCGCCGAGGTGAAGAAGGAAAGCGACAGCACCGAGTGCCCCCTTTTCAGGACGACCCAAAGGATCCAGCACAGGAAGAAGATTCCGATGGTCGCAGACGTGACGGAGAAAAACCTGATGAACACGTCCATCGCCTTGCGGGCGCCGGGGGAGCGGTGGGGGAGTCTTAGTTCGGCCATGTCAGCCTACCGTGCCTGGTGTTTCTGCAGGGAGCGCAACCACAACTGGGCTAGAACCTGGATGATCAGCGTGATCGCGAACAGGATCAGCCCCAGCTCAATCAGGGCCGATTCCAGCAGGGGGGAGTCCGCCTCGTTGAACTCGTTGGCCAGCGTGGAGGCGATGGTGTTTCCGGGGGCGAAGAGGCTGCCGGCGATGCGGTGGCTGTTGCCTATGACGAAGGTCACCGCCATGGTCTCGCCGATGGCGCGGCCCAGTCCCAGGAACGTGGCGCCCACGAGTCCGCGCATGCCGTGGGGGATCGAGATGTGGCGCGTGACCTCCCAGGATGTCGAACCCATCCCTGCGGCGCTCTCCATCAACACCGGCGGTGTCATCGCGAACACGTCGCGCATGACCGCCGTCAGAAACGGCAGGATCATCAGCGCCAGGATGATACCGGCCGTGAGCATGCCCACGCCCAGGGGCGCCCCCGAGAACAGGGGGCCCGGCAACCTGGCGAGCCACGGCTGCAGCGTCTTCTGCATGTATGGGGCGAACACGAACAGCCCCCACATGCCGTAGATGATGCTGGGGATGGCCGCCAGCAGCTCCACGCAGGTCCCCACGATGCGGGCCAGCCACGGTGGCGCATAACTGGTCAGGAAAAGGGCGATGGCCAGGCTGACCGGAAGGGCCAGCAGCAATGCGACGGCCGTGGAGACCAGCGTGCCATAGATCGAGGAGGCGGCTCCATATTCGCTTTTCACCGGGTTCCACTGGGTGGAGGTGATGAAGCCGAAGCCGAACCGGGAGATCGACGGCCAGGAGTTCGCGATCAGGTTCCACAGGATGGCTCCCGCCAGCAGCAGGGTCGAGGCAGCGCAGGCGATGGTGAGCCAGCGGAAGAGCCGGTCGGCCAGGCGGTGGGTGGAGCTGCGGGTGAGAAAGGACATGTGCACTCCTGCCGGTACGGTCACTTCCGGTATATGACGAAGTGCCGGGCGTTTGATGTCCGGGAGGCGGCTCCCCTCTTTTCGCAGGAAACCACGCACCACACCGGGATCGCGAGCAGAAAGGTCACCAGCAGAAACCAGAATTTGATGTGCTTGGGCATGGGGCCTCCCGTTGAATCCGCCGCTGGGCCGGTTATTTCCATGCCACCGGTTTTCCGCCGGAGGAGATTTCACTTTCCCAGCGGCTCTGGACCAGCGAGAACACGCTCTCTGGCATGGGCACGTAGTGCAGTTTTTTCGCGAGTTCGGCCCCTGAACGGTAGCACCAGTCGAAGAATCCGAAGATGGCGCGGATCTTCGACACGTCGGCCTGTTCGCGGTGAATCAGGATGAACGTGGCGCCGGCGATGGGCCAGGTCTCGTCTCCAGGCTGGTCGTTGAGCACCATGTAGAACCCGGGCGCCTTCTCCCAGTCGGCGTTTTTGGCGGCGGCCATGAAGCTCTCGATGGCCGGCCGGACATACATGCCGGCATGATTCTGCAGTTGGGCCACCGGAAGTTTGTTCTGGAGCGCGAAGGCGAACTCCACGTAGCCGATGGCGCCGCCGGTCTGCTTCACGTAGGCCGCGACTCCGGGGTTGCCCTTGCCGCCCATGCCCACGGGCCACTGAACGGACTTGCCGACGCCTACCTTGTCCTTCCAGGCCGGACACACGCGGCCCAGATAGTCCGTGAAGATCCAGGTCGTGCCCGAGCCGTCGGAGCGGTAGACCACGGCGATGTCCCTGGCCGGCAGGGACAGTCCCTCGTTGAGCTTTTTGATCTCCTCGTGATCCCACTTCGTGATGGTGCCCAGGTAGATGCCACAGAGCACCGACGGTGAAAGCTTCAGCGCCCCGTCGGCGATGCCGTCGATGTTGACCACAGGTACGACACCGCCGATGGCCATCGGGAACTGGAACAGACCTTCCTTTTCAAGGTCCGCCGGCTTCATCGGTTCGTCGGAGGCGCCGAAGTCCACGGTTTTTTTCTTGATCTGGGCCACGCCGCCCCCGGAACCGATGGCCTGGTAGTTGAGCTTCAGGCCCTTTTCCTTGCCGTAGGCGTCGGCCCATTTGGAATACAGCGGGAACGGGAAGGTTGCGCCTGCCCCGGTCAACTCCGAAGCGACCTTCAGATCTGCGGGCGCCCCCGGGCTCGCCGGGGGGCCCTTCTCCTGACCGGCGCTTTGGCTGTCTGTCTTCTTATCCTCGCAGGCCACGGCAAACCAGAAGGGGATGGTGATGACCAGGGATGCAATCAGAAACCAGTATTTGTTCACGTTTTTCATGAGACCTCCCGACGGACCCGCAGCGGGTCCTCGTTCAGTTCAGGATCTATCCCGCACTCGTTAGGGGTGTGTGAGCGTCCGGTCAGTTTTCGGACAGGATCAGAACTTCACGCCCAGGTCGACCTGGACGCGGGTGTAGTCGGTTTCAGCGTCATCATCGAGGGTGGACCGCTGCACGGTCAGGCCCAGCAGCATGTTCGAACTGATGGCGAACTCGGCGCTCACCATGTGGCCCGAGCCGCCCGTGCCGCCGCCGATGAAGTCGGAGTCGGAGAAGGTCGCGAACACGGCGTCGCGCTGCAGGGACCGGAAATTGTACTGCAGGCGCCAACCCATGGGGATCTTCGCTTCGCCGATGGAGAAGCCGGCCAAAAACGCGGTCTTTTCCTCGTCTGCGGCCAGGTTCTGCACGAACTGCCCGAACACCGAGAAGGGGAGGCCCGCGAGCTTGCCCCGCAGCTCCAGGCCGGCGTCGAGAAGGTTGTAGTCATTGGCGTACAGCGTGTTCGCATCGAGGGTGTTGCCGAAGGCATTGTCGTCATATACGGGGCCATACCCGAGGATCTTCGTGTAGTTGTACAAGGCGCCGGCCACCACGATCTGAAAGGCGCCGAACTTCATCTCCAGGCCCCCCTGGCCGCCGAGGATATGGGCGTCGTCCTCGTCACCCTTGCGATCGGCGTTCCAGAAGGCCACGCCCGTGGCGAAGACCTTCATCGATGAAATCTTCCGTGCAAAGGAGAGGGACAGGCCCTCCGGCGTCAGGTCGCTGTCCCACATCAACTGGGAGTCGCCCGGACGGAACATCGGGTTCTTCATCTTGCCGCCGACGATCGAGAGGCCTTCGACGGGTTTGTAGTTGAAGTAGGCCAGGTCGATGGTCAGGGGTTTCTTGGTGAACGCCGGCGACAGCGTCTGGTTCGTTGAAATCGGGTCTCCGGTGCCGCTGGCCATCTGGAAGCCGAATTCCAACTGCTGGTTGATTTCCGAGAACACGCCGAAGCGCAGACGGATTCGATGCCGGTGGTTGGCTTCCTCGTCGGTCAGGTCGATGGTCTCGTGGCGGTAGCGGAGGTTCCCCTTGAACTTCAACGGGATGTCCTTCACAGCTTCCTTCTTTTCTTCCACCGGGGTCACCGGTTTCTCCCCTTCCTTCGGTTCCATTTTTTCCTCGACTGCAGGCGGGGTCTTCTCTTCGGCGTTCGGTTCGATCTTCACGGGCACGTCACTGGCCGCGGGCGGGGGTGTGCCTTCGGGCTCCTGCGCCAGGAGGGCGCCGGACCAGGTGATCAGGACGGCAAGAATGGTGATGGAAAACGTCTTCATGCAGGCTCCTTCCGGTGAGAAGACAGGCGTTTGGTGACCGGTGTTCCGGGGCGTTCCGGATGCCTGTCCATTCCGATCCGCTACGGGCAACATCCTCCCGGCATGTGAAATGACATTGAGCGGATCATGAGAAAACGGTGAAAAGCACACGGGGGAAACAATCATGGATGCACATGCCTGGTTCAGGCAGGGGGCAGGGCGCTGCGGCGGGCGCGTTGTCCTGCCGTTGCTTCTGCTGGTGCTCTTCTCCTTGCCCGCCTGCTGCGCGTCGAGGGCGTCCGTGACGGCCGCACCGGGTTCTACTTCAAGCACATCTTCGATAAAACCTGGTCCTTCGAGGAGACGGGTCTTTCGGTCTGCGGTCCGTTCCTCAACGCGCCGGGGCGGGTCCCGCCCGCTCCCGTGGAGCCGGCTGACTTTCCGCTTCGTGGTACCCTCGTGCGCAGCCCGCTGTTCGGTCCGAGCGTCTCCGTGGGCGTCGTCCCCGGCAACGAGGAGGCCGACCGACCAACGTCATCGTCTTCGAGGCCAGCCCCTTCTGAGCCCGTGCATACCGGCGTTGGATGGTTCCGTCATCAGAGAAAATGGATCGGTTCCCTAGCCGCGTGGGTTCGGGTCGTCGAGGACCTCCCGGAGGCGGACGGCGAGGTCCTGCTTCGAGAAGGGCTTCTGCAGGAAATGGATGCCCTCGTCGAGCATCCCGCGGTGGGCGATGACGTTGGCGGTGTAGCCCGACATGAACAGGGTGCGCAGGTGCGGGAAGCGCCGCACCAGTGCCGCCGAAAGATCCCGCCCGTTCATCCCGGGCATGACCACGTCGGTCAGGAGCAGGTCAAGGGAACCCGCGTGGTCACCGGCCACCTGCAGCGCTTCGGCGGGGGAGCCTGCGGGGAGGACCCGGTAGCCCAGTCCCTGAAGCATCGAGGAGGCCATCTTCAGGATGGACACCTCGTCCTCGACGACGAGCACCCACTCGCCGCGGCTCGCCGGGATCGTGCCCTCGGGACCCGGCAGGTGCTCCCTGGCGGGTCCGTGGTGTCGCGGCAGGTAGATCCGGAAAGTGGTCCCGCTCCCGGGCTCGCTGTACACGTTGATGAACCCCTCGTTCTGGTTGACGATGCCGTAGACGGTGGCCATCCCCAGGCCGGTGCCTTCGCCGGCCTTTTTGGTCGTGAAGAACGGTTCGTAGATGTGCTCGAGGACCTCCGGCGACATGCCGCAGCCGTCGTCGCTGACGCCGAGCATGACGAAGTCCCCCGGCGTGAAGCCGAAGTGATTCTCGCAGTAGGCTTCGTCGAAGGTCACGTTGGCGGACTCGATCGTGATCCGGCCGACCCCGGCGATGGCGTCCCGCGCGTTGACGCAGAGGTTGGCCAGCAGTTGGTCCAGCTGGGACGGATCCAGTTTCACGTTCCAGAGGCCGGGGGCCGGCATCCAGGCCAGATCCACGTCCTCTCCGAGCAGGCGTCGGAGCATCTTCAGCAGATCCTGGACCGCGGCGTTGAGGTCCAGGGCGCGCGGGGCGATGGTCTGCTTTCTGGAGAACGCCAGCAACTGCCGGGTGATGTCGGCCGAGCGCCTGGCCGCGGTCAGGATCGCCTCGAGATCCTCACGGAGCGCGGAACCCTCGGGCACCTGCTCGAGCATCAGTTCGCCGGTGCCGAGGATCACGCCGAGCATGTTGTTGAAGTCATGGGCCACGCCGCCCGCGAGGCGCCCCACGGCCTCCAGTTTCTGGGCCCGGTCCAGCTGGAGGCGCAGTTTCTCACGCTCATCGGAGTTGCGCTTCCTCAACGAGATGTCCCGTGCGAAGACCAGCGCGCCGTCGAGGCCGTCGTGCACGAAGGGCACGCCCGAGAACTCGGCGTCGAGCAGGGTCCCGTCGGGGCGCAGCACCTTCAGTTCGCGGCGGTCCACCGACCGGCGGTCCTCGTTGAGCAGCCGGATGCGTTCGTCCACCAGCGGGCGATCCCCGGGTGCGAAGCGTTCGACCACAGGCGTGCCGAGCAGGGTGGTGGGATCCGCGGCGCCGAAGATCGCGGCCATGGCCGGATTGAGGTAGCGCAGGCAGCCTCCGGTCTGGATGTAGATCCCGTCGGGGGAGGACTCGACGAGCGTGCGGAACTTCGCCTCGCTCTCTCGCAGCGCCGCCTGGGCCAGCGTGCTCTCATGCTCCTTCCGCATGAGGAACTGGGCCAGCCCCAGGTCCCCGGAGACCTCCCTGAACAGGGACTGCTCCTCCTCGTCGTCGGCCAACTCCACGGGCAGGGAGACGATGAGGGCACCGTGGACCAGTCCCTCGTGCCCGATCGGACCGGCCAGCACGGCCAGGTCCTCATGATCGGCGGCCAGCGGACAATCTCCACATTCCTGCGTGCGGCAGCGTCGGATGATCAGATTGTTCGTCGAGAGGGCCTCGTTCACGCAAGGGGTCCAGACTCCCTGGTCCTTCCTGGTCCCGACCGTCCCGAACGTCGGTCCCGCCCCCGACTCGGCCGAGACCGTCTGATCGCCGGTCGCGTCCCGCAGGCAGATCCAGGCCGACCGGTAGCCGCGCGTCTCGGTGAGCAGCTCGCAGGCGAGGTTGAGCAGCCGGTCCCGGTCCTTCTCGCGGACGATCAACTGGTTGACGTTGCGGACGGCCCGCAAGACCTGGGTGATGTGCCGGTTGTGCGTCTCGGCGATGGTCCGCCCTGTGACGTCGATGAAGGTCACGACGATCCGCTCGAGGTGACCGTCCCCGTCATGCTCGGCGTAGGCGTTGATCTTCGCCCACACCACGTCCCCGGACGGAGGACGCCGTACCCCCATGGTCAGTCCCCTCAGTTCGCCCGATGTAAGGACCCGGTTGACCGGGTATTCTTCCAAGGGCATCGGGGAGCCATCTTCCCGCAGGAACGCCCAGACCGGATCCATGACCTCCTTGCCGCTCAGTTGTTCGAGGGTCAGCCCCAGGAGATCGCAGGCGGGCCGGTTTGCGGATCGGACCCGCAGATCAGGGTCGTGGATGATGACGCCCGCCTGCAGATGGTGCAGCAGCAGCGCGGGATTGAACTCGACGACGGGATCGCGCATGATGGAAAAATAGCATAAATATCAGTCACTTGGAAGGGATGAAAAGAATCTTCTGGTTCTACATGCGGCCCTTCCTGTTCCCGCGGTCCCCCCTTCGAACAGCGAATTCCATGCATGCGAATGATTTGCTTGACTGCGCTGGAAGGCTCCCCTATGAAAGGAGCATGACCCGCGTCCGGATTCTCATTTCTTTGGCCTTGATCACGTTCCTGTTTCCGGGGACGATCGAGGCGATCGAAAATTCCGTGCACTTTGTCCGGTTCGGGCATCTGTCCATCTTCGAGACCGACGACCACCACTCCCACAAGTCGTGCTCTGAGGACGGCTGCACCACCAGCACCCACATCTGCGGGACCAACACCGCCACCCTTTACTTCAAGTTGACCACCCACGATTTTTCCCGTCACAACAGTCGGAACGTACTGAAGACCGACCGGTCCCAGCCCGAGACCCTCCGGGGCTTCACCCCCCTGCTGTATAGACCCCCCTGCGTCTGAGTTTTTCGCTTCGTTAAAAATAATTGAAACATTTTGACGATGGAAACAATCGTCGTGCCGAAGTGAGAAAACCAATGAAAAAGCTGGGTTTGTTACTATTAAACTATTTATTGACCGGGATTGTTCTGGCCGGATGCAACACGGCCGCATCCAGCTCCTCCGGCCCGGCTTCCGGGAAAGAGCACGCGGCAGAGGGCTCCCATGAAGCCGGCGAAGGTGGGCACGCCGAAGAGGTGGTCCGGCTCTCCGAGAGCGAGATGAAGGAGTTCGGCATCACGCTGGCCGAGGCCACCAGCGGCGTGATCGAGCGGGTCATGGAGTTCCCCGGTGAGATCGTCCTCAACGCCGATCGCCTGGCCCATGTGGTCCCGCGGGTCGGCGGGGTGGTGCGGGAGGTGCACAAAAATGTCGGAGACCGGGTCGACGCGGGGGATGTGCTGGCCACCCTCGACAGCCGCGAGCTGGCCGAGGCC
>Ga0180007_10002766_pt1 | contig 20375 bp, 34 predicted proteins | sample MM_PC_MetaG_FD_121122 | JGI IMG/M metagenome (GOLD analysis project Ga0180007, IMG submission 121122) | Groundwater microbial communities from the Aspo Hard Rock Laboratory (HRL) deep subsurface site, Sweden - MM_PC_MetaG | ecosystem: Environmental > Aquatic > Deep subsurface > Groundwater... | reverse complement strand
ACCATCAGACCCGAAAAGCTCGATTTTGTAATGTCCACGTACATTGATATTGCCTAAGAAGCTTTTACCTGATTCGATAGATACCTTATCTGATACACCAAATCCAGATACCTTATCTGCTGCTAAACCAATACTGCTCAGTGATGCTAAAAGCACCAAGCTGAGTAAAACTGAGAGCCATTTTTTCATTGCACTACCTCCTATTGATTTTTGTTTTTAGAATTGCGGAAGTCCATAGCATATTCCCCTTGGTGATTTCCGTTTCCAAACGCTGAAACCATGTTTCTTTCATTTAATTTCTTATTCAATTAACGGAATATTCGTAAATCGGACATTAACCACAGCTACCATCGCTGCAATATCCCACTTATCAAAATCCATATTCGTAGGGACTGCACCAGCAATAGATAACGTAGGGTTAATTACATCACAAATTTTACATTCACCAGAAAGTTTGATGATAAGTTTTTTAAGTTCTGTTCCTAAAGCCAAATCGTAATAGTCTTTGCTTGCACCATTATCAGGTTCTTTCTCCGCTTTCAGGTACCCCAATCTTAAATCCAGAAGTCCCGCAAACTGTGCTGCGGTTACTGAACCACCAAAAGCAAAACTCTTAGCACGGATAAGATAAGCCGTATCTACACTCGCACCAGGAATCAATGCCAAAATTGGCTCTAAAGTGTTTTGATCTTCAGGTACAATATCACTTGCATGAGCAAAACAGGCAGTCATTAGCAAAATTAAAACCGTTAAGAAAATCTTTTTCATTTAACACCTCCGTTTTTTGGATTTAAAGTTGGGTCGTTATACATCTTGATAATTACGTTTTTCTTAAACTGCTTCGACCCATAGAAACTTGCCGTTACAGGAGCAGTCATTTCGCCTTCCTTCACAAAGTGAGCTGCTATTAAAACTATATTCTCAAACTTGTCCAACAGTTTATTTGTTACATCAGCCAACACTTCACGCTCCTCTTCTGTGAAAGCTTTATTGAAACAGTCTTTATGCGCTATCGGGTGAATTATTATTTAACACCTCCGTTTATGTTATATTTTCTCCTGCCGTTAGACATTCTAATTGCTTTTCTCCTGCGCTTAAATGTGGACAGCTTCTTACAGCATTTCCCGAACCAACAACCATCCATACACATATTCCACCGCTTGCGGATATAGGACATTCAGCATATTGCATCGCTACCACCATATGGTTAGATTCAGACTCGTTGACTGTGAATTTGGAAAGGTCAAGTTTCATTATTTGGGAACTCCTTTTTCTAATGAAATAGCACTTTTACCTGTGAACCAAGCTACAACTGCTGTTCCAATTGTTATTAGGAAAGTATCCCATCTGAAAGGTTGACTTATTAAATAGCTTCTTGCTGGTTCAGAAACAACCAGTAATATTCCTAAGATATTTGTGATAATATTGATTGTTTTTGGACTCAAGGGTTTTACCTCCTTTAGCTTTTTCTCAAGCTCTTTAATTTTCTTGTAAAGTCTAAGTGCCTCAAATATTGTCAATTACACCAACTCGGCATAGGACTAAACCCTACACACCAGCTATCATAGTCAATCGGGTCCTGCACAAGAATAATTCTTGTCTGCATATCAGCAGTCCAACCGTCACCTACATAAGAGTAATAGCCGATAAAGGTCTCACCCGCACATGGACTATACTGACATTCTTTAGTCAGAAAGAGTTTAGCAAATGAGTTTCCGTTTTCAATTCTTCCCTTGAAATCACCGATAGACCACTGATTACCGGTAACTATAAAGCTCTCTCCTATGTCTTGAGTACAGACGATCTTATCCATATTCAGTGTCATCAGACATAGATCATAACTACCTGAATTTATCCCTGCAATAGCGGGAATTGATAACATCAGGAACATGATTATTGTCATTAAAGTTTTCATTTTATCACCTCCTTTTAAAACGTGAAATTCCAACATATTTCTGGTCTATCCCAATTTTCACTATCATAAAAAATAATACCTTCGGATGACGTTTGAGCTAACCAGATAATTTTAAATGTTATTGTATCTGTAAACATTTATTTATCACCCCCTTTTTGAAGTACCAAATCTTGATCTATTGCATTAAAAAGTTTTTTAAGATATTTTTGAAAAAGCCTTCTATCCCTTGTCTTTTCTTTATTTATAACATCGTAAAACTCTAAAAAAGCATCTGTCACAGTTGGCCATTTGGCCATTACATCATTTATTTCCAATGTCATAACCGATCTTCCTTTTATAAATCTTCTATTTCATCCTTCCATTTACAAACCCTATCAAATTCAGACTTTAAGAATTGTTTTCCTTCCTTAGACCATTCATGACTTGTCTCGCCTATCTGATACATATTCACATTAAACAGATATAAAAGGCATATCCTGAATGCTTCTTCTTGAGGAATATGCTGAAGATTATTCGCCTCAAACCATTCATAGAAGTTAATGATATATTTACCGTTCATATTATTTCCATTACATCAACTCTTGTTTTTGAATCTCCATAAATAGGAGTTAATTAATGATATATCTTCGCTCATTTTTACTTTTAGAATAAGGGGACAGACTTTCACTGCCCCCTCCTTCTAAAATTTACGCCTTTTTACTTTCTGCGCCCGTTAAACTATTATTTGCACGGACATGATCTTATTTGGGTTACCTAACATCATCCCAAATTCATGCCAGTTTCTTCTTGCCACACCCATACCCGGTTCCTGTCCGATATTGAAGATATCCATTCTCGGGCCGTACCACATATTTGCAGCGATCTCTGAACCGCTGTACTCGATACCGAAAGGCACGAGTATGAACTCGTTATCTATAAACTCATCGGCTATCAGAACAATTTTCTGTTCCGGGAAGAATGTGGGTTTAACGGCTATATATTCTCCTGCGTTGATGGTTCCCGTAAGGGTAATGGTAATGGAAACTCCAGGATTGACTGCTGTAACAGTCGCTTCAAAATCCCAGTCATCGTAACCTGCATCGGCTACTTTATAGTCACAAAGAGCCTTATCACCAACGCTGATTCCCCATGTCCCACCAGTAAGCTCAACTACAACATTACTTGCTGCAGTCTCGGTATTGGTAACTGCATACTTCACCTGAGTCCTCTCGTCGTAAATCGCAATAGGCGGCCAGTCAAGAGCTTTTGCTACCAATTCAGGAGTGATCATCCCAACGGGGATCTCACTCACTTTTACGCCCTGGGTTCTAATGTAAGAACCAAATACAGCCTTTACAGCAGTATTCGCCTTCACATATGCCCATGTCGTGCTCGTCATCCTGATGGTATCCGGTCTCTTACCAGCCCTGTTGATAAATGCCTTGATGTAGGTGTCGTCCATCTGAGAAACAATATCCGTGGCGATATTTGACCATGTTGCTGCCGCATCTTGAGTTTTTACAGGGAAGGTCAGATTAACGTCCATCCTTCCGATAGCGTCATTGAGGATATATCTCACGCTACCTCTACCTATTGCACAATGGGCGATGAACTCCATTGTGTCATTAATCCTTCTCTCAGAGTCAATCATCTCATCGATGATGTACTGCTTTGCATCCATGCGGTATGCAAGGTCAGGGGAAACCAGATCACGAAGCTCTTTTGCCGTAAAGGGCTTGACGTGTCTTGTTGCAATAGGACCCGCTTTTAACATACGGTAAGTCCCTTTACCGATAACCGGTGATTGCTGCATTTCACTCACAAGGGGAGAGAGTCCGAAATCAGGGTTCCTCAATAGCCATGCGGCTTCCCTGTTCTGAATCTTTCTCTGATTCAGTTTATTGACATAAAGGAGCCTTGCCTTATCTGTAGGCGCCACATTAGCTGCTTTGATGTCTTTGATCAATGTCCGTGCTTCCTGTATTGCACTTGCCATGCAACTACCTCCTTTGTTCGGGCAATAAAAAAGCCCCGATGGGATAAATCCCATTGGAGCTTCTTAAAAGCCTATATTTTAAAAATTATTAGTCGAAATTCATCTTGGGCAATGCCGCCTTAAAGCCCGCATCCACAAGAGCGCCGTTAGCATCCACAACCAGAGCCGTATCCACATTGCCATCTCTTGCAGCATCCGCAGTAACATTCCCGCCGCCAACGGTTGTAGTTACATCCTGCATGAGAACACAGGGATTCACATCACCGGTAAGGCTGTCCGCATTGGTATACCGTTTCTTTAAGCCCGCGGTAGCACTATCAATCATTGCGGCACCCATCGGATAAGTTGCCGCCGCATTGCCTACAATAACACAGGCAATAACATCATTCGGACCAATGGCGCTTTTGAACAACTCCTTCGAGGTCGTTGACCCCTGAAGCTTTGTGCCTATCTGTTCACCCATCGTCTTTAACCTCCTTCTTTATTTGTTTTCTTTTTTGTACGGTGCAAGTAAACTCTCATTTTCTGAGGAATATAAGCTTGCATCTGCTTCCAACTCATCTTTTGGCTTGCTCGGTCCTGGTCCGGATGATGCCACTATCTTCCCTTCCCAGTCCACAACTTCTGCCTTGAATGCAGTCTCAAAAGCAACTGTATCAAAAATACCCTGAGCATCCTTGTAACCGCCGGTATTAAGCTTGCCAGTCTTCCTGTCAACAAACTGTCCTCTGATCTTGTCATGGAATGTCTCACTTACTGTGGCAGATGCCATGATATCGCTCACTATCTTCTCAGCCGCAGCCTGATCTTTTTCCTCCTGAGCATTCGCCTTCGTTATCGTCAATTCCTTATCTGTTTCTTTCTTCTCGGCAATAATGCGATCATTCTCCGTGGTGAGGGCCTGCATCTCTCCCTTGAGCTTTAAAATCTCTGCCTTGAGATTTTCTATCTCCTGTTCTTTCAATGTTAGCGATGCTTCAAGGGTTGTCATTTTTGATTCCAATTCTTTGATTTTTTCCGTAGGGTCCATTTTGACCTCCTCCTTTTAAAAGTTGTTTATCGAAATAGGCAATGCCTTTTTCTTCAATCATCACCTCCTGTTTTTCATTTCAAGATATGCTTTTCAATAAGATGATCAGCACGTTCCATGAGGCTATCTATACTATTGGCTTGCTTGTTATCTCGCGCTGGTTCAAAGCTTCCTTTATGATTCTCACAATGTTTTCTTGCTTCCTCTGCCGCCCAGACATCTTTGGGATATCTATAAGCCTGCTCTTCAGGATTCCCACTTTTCCAACCAAAGATAATCTGATATTCTTTCCCATTGTGATTCCTGTATCCGCTTGTATAACGGTCATAATTTGGCTCCCGAATCCGGCAGGAATGGAAGTTGGGATATGGACTCTGAAATTCAGCATCTTCAACCAATATCTCATTTTCTTCAGCCATTTGTGCCGCAAGGTTAATTGTGTCGTCAAGCGACATGATATCATCTATAAGTCCTACTTCCTGACTTTCTTTGGCAAGAAATATCTTTCCGTCAGCCATATTGCTCAATACATGTTGCACTTCTTTATCCCGGTGTTTTGCTATTGAATCGACAAACATCTTATAGACATCATCAACACGTGATTGAATATAGTCTTTCGCCTCACTACTGAGGGGGTTTGCATCATTACCCATCGGTTTATATTTTCCTGCATAAATTAAAGTTCGCTTCAACCCCTTCATTTCATCCTGCTTTGAATAATCATAGTGAGCAGTGATTACACCAATACTGCCTATATGCGCCGTATCATAAGCCGTAATCCTGTCTGTTGCCGAGCCTATCCAGTAAGCTGCGGAAGCCATTAATCCATTGGCATGTGCCAATATAGGTTTTGTTCCTCTATTTGCGTAAATAAAATCAGCAAGTTCTTTTGTTCCGTCGACAGTGCCACCTGGACTTTCAAAATCCAGAACAATTGCATCTATCTCGGGGTTATCGATATTTTCCTGAATAGAAGCTCTGAGAACTTCCGTACTTGTTCCGCCACTTATTGCATGAAAGAGATTCATGCGTTTTGCTATGGGACCATGGACGGGGATAACGGTTATACTTTTCCCATTTGATTCACTCGGATCAACTGATCCGCAGGGTTTATCGCCCCAGGTACCCCCAGCAAATACTTTTACAACTTTAACTTCAAATTTATTTTCAAACCCTTCCAATTTGTCAATATTGGTATGTCCATTGACATAACGCTCGTAAAGAATTGCATGGATATTGTCAAGATATTCAGGGATGATCGCAAAGGGCAATTCGTTGATATAATCAAAAATTCTCATCTTTATCCTTTCTCTTGAAATGCAAAGTTCTTAAGACTTTCCATCTCAGCCTTTGGAATTCTTATATAACATTCTTCCTGAAATTCACACCAATAACAGGGGCTATCAAAAGCGTGAAGACTTCGCCTCGGATGATATCCTTTATTGACAGCCTTTACGAAGTGATTGATTTTCAGGACATAATCATCAATATCCACCTGATTCCTCATATCTTCAAACCAATGAATCCGACCTGTTTCCTTGCAAAAATTACATACTAAAATATCAATCGGTGGTGTTACATTGAATTCATTTGAAATCAACATTACCGCACCGGTAAGCTGATCTGACCCCCTAACCCATATCGGGTCTATAGGTTTTTCAGTCGTCTTATACTCACCGCTAACATATCTATCCCGGCTATCCTGAAAACCTATCAGGTCGGGTTGGCTGGTATATTTCCATGTCTCAGTAATCAAAGCGAGTTTATTTTCAGTTAATATTGCATCTATCTTTTTATTTGGGAATTCCGTTCTGAATTGTTCAAGGAATTTCAGACCTAAATCTTTTAAGGAATACCACGTCTCACCTTCTTTATAAATCAGCGGGTATCCTTCTTTATACCTGTTCCAGTATTCCTCAAAAACTTCAAAGGGGGATTCAAGCTCCGCAATGTGTTTCTTTACCGCAAAATGCAGTGCTGAACTAAATCGGTAAAAAGCATGGATCTGCTTTGTGCTTTTCTTTTCGCTCTTTTCCCTCTCACCTTTGCTTAATTCCCATCGATGAGGACATGACTCATAAAGCAAGATATCATTGGCACTGGTTTTTATCATTTCTCCTTTGTGGCCTCAGCACCCTTATCTTTCAATTTCTGCTCTATCTGTGTTTCTCCCTGCGGTCCCGTGGTCGCTTTGCCGAATTCCAATTCCTCGATAAGTTTCTTTCTGCGTTCTCTCGACAGATCATCTATCCCGAATCTCTTTGCGAGAGTTTCATCTGAAACACCCGCATTCTGTAGACCAAGATGCTTGCTTCCAAAACACGCATTCGCATCTTCTTCTGGATTTTCTATAAGTTTAACGGCGGGGAATGTGAACTTCACAGCATTGCAAAGCTCATCGTCTTTTTCTTCAAATGTAGCTTGACCGTTTACTATGGCTGTAGGCCATAGAACTTTATATGTCGGTGGTAATTTGACTTTCTTTCCGGTAGGACTGATTATTTTACCGCCAAAGGCAAGCTTGGCTGCAAAACATACACGTAGCAATTCATATCGGAAGAACTTCTCAGATTTGGATTGTAGGTTTTCAATTTCTGCGGTAAGCGGGGATCGTGTGGCCTTTACTGAGGCAAAAGGCATCCCTGCACTATCTCCCTGCCATAAATCAGTAGGGGTTCTTGCACCCGCACCGGCCATATTTAGAAGATCCTGATTGCTTCCTGATAATGAAGGGATTTGTGGTGAATAAGCCTTTAACGTTAAACCGGGGAAACAAAAAACCTTGCTACCGGGTGAAAATGGTTCCGTCAGTCCGGTAGCCTTCCTTTCGGCTACAGTCATCTTATTCCAGACGTGCCATGCTACTTTTCCTGTCGGAGTATCAGCAAATTCAAAAGCCCATGTATAAGCGCTTATTGCTCTTTTGTGGTCAACAGCCCATTTAAGAGATTTTACATAAAGATTAATCCATTCTAAAACCGTACTGAGGGATGTTGTATCTCTCAGATACTCCAATACCCCGGTTAGATTTTTCCAATGCAGGATAAATCTCCTGTATCCACCTACCTTCTTAAATTGCGATCCACCGGTAGTTAATTTAGTAAATTTTTCCTTCGGAGTCTTATCTATTACGAGTTTTGCCCGTTCTTTCATATAATCGGGTTCAAGAATAAAACGGGCATCTGGTATAAGTTCTTCCTTACCGCTTCCGTAGTACCTATAGAAAAGCGTCTGTGTAACATCCTCGGGATCGGGAATAAGTCCTTTATCATCAGCCTGTCCTATTTGATCCGGCTCACAGATACGAAGGGTTGCAGTTCCAGCCTCATCGAGAACAACTAATACAAAGAGTTCACCTTCGGACTGCATGCGTATCATCCAGCCAACAGCCCGGAAATAGAGTTTATTTCGGAAGGAATAAACTAAGTCATTGAGGAAAAGATTAATCTCGTAGATATCTGAATAAATAGAAAATCCGGCCTCTGCTACATAGTCGGCCTTTGAATTGACTGAGGCATTGAGAGGTCCGAATGTCCTGTATCTGACATAGGACTGTTTTTGTAATTCACGCCAGTTAAGGTCTGTAGGTTTTGCAGCCTTATAATCAGACTGTGAAGGGAATAGATCGATTAATTCTGTTACGGTGCTTGACCGTTGAATTATATTGTCGGGATCTTGCCATGGAGTGGCAGCTAAATATTCTAACGTACCCTTATCAAGACTTTCGAGGTATTTCCATTCTTCCTTGTCGAAGCGATCTTTGATTGATGTTTTGGTTTTGATTGTTTTGGTTGTTTTGGTTTTCTTCATTTAAATAAAAAAGCCCCTCGACATGGCCGAGAGGCTTCCGATAAAATGTGCTATTATATCAATCTCTACATCATATGATTATCTTTGTCAATACCTTATTTTTCATTCCTTTGATTATCAACGAAAGAAATCGTTATATTTTTTATAACGCTATGGATCGACAGGGATCAAAGAGATATAACCCTTATCCAAAAAATATTGTTCTATCTTATTACTCATATCTCTGGCGATATCATGGAGATTTGGTTTATGCTTCAAGCGCCGTGGCAACTTCTCACCTTTTTTAATCCTTTTCTTAAAATGAAGGGCTAAATGCCCATAGGATTGAAATTTTGATGTATCAGGACAAAATCGCAGTAAAAAAATAGCATTAAGGCAATCAAGCGGTACTCGAAAATTACCACCCTGTATCCTGTAATATTCCTGGACAAAATTTTCTACATCTCCCACAAAACAGAATGCTTCTTCTTTCCGGGATTGAACAGCAATCGGATCAAACTTGTCTTTAAAAGTATCTTCCTTTTCTGGTAATAACGTCTTCATGCTTTCAAGGCTTAATTTCACGTAACGATATTTCGATAATAGATGTCCAATACTATCGAAGGTATCTCTCAATTAAAGTGACTCTTTGGGATAATGTGGACATCCATTACAGATAATTTCCACAATTTTTGCATCAATATTTGCTGGCGATGCTTCCATTTTTAGAGTAAGTTTTGAAAATTCTCCTGTTTTTACTTCCCATTTTATTTCTGTAACAGGCAATTTGAGATCTTCCCCCGTGTCAGCATCCTGTATGATGACATTCCTTCCTATCCCATTATTACAAACAATTTTTACTGTTCTTTCTTCCATTTCTTTCATCTTACCTCCCCATTTTTTATTGTTGTTTCCAATGCCTTCAGAAGAACTTCTCTGATATCCTCTATCTGAGAATTCTTTTTGAGAATAAAACCTACAAGACAATTAAGACGCACCGCAATCCAATCAATTCTGTACTTTTCTACAAAGGTCTTCTTCCCGGAATTAACCGAAGTTACTTCCATATGATGTGTATTACAAAGTGGTGCTGTTTCTAAATCAGAACATTTAAGTGCCATGCCACCAGTCGATATATGATGGGCTTCCGATGGACTGGGTTTTTTACAGACAGTACAGGACAGAGTCCGAATATATTCCAGATATTTTGCATTTCTATAAGTCGCCTCTATAAAATCAGGCATCTTTTTTAATCAATCCTTCACATTGGGCGCAATCATGACAAACTTTCTGGAATGTATCTCTGATAAAAAGCCAGTTATCCATAACTATCTTTTTCCTATTGAAATTCATCGGTCTCAATTCTATAAAAGCAAGTTCCCTATCAATAATTTCAAAAACTTTTTCTATATCGTGTATCGGAATCAATGTCTGTAGTCCCCTATCACGTCTTCATTAATAACGGCATTTGCAAAAGATATCTTCTTTATCATTGCCGGTATATCACCCCGTATAGAAGCATTCATAGCATGAGCAAGGGCATAGATAGTATCGTCTCTGGCCATGCCCTGGGGAACTCTTTTGGTAACTCTTTTGTGTTTTGATCCAAACCATCCTCTACCTCCCCCCCCGCCCTCACTAATACCCTCTTGATGCTCGAAACTGGCCATTTCAGTTCTGAGAATATCGCTTATGCCTGTTGGGATATCCTCTTCATGCACTTTATCCTCGCTATCAAACCAGATATCCAATTGCGGGCATTTCAGATAACCTTCATCTGATGCAAGATAAAGTTCTTCAAATATCTTTTTCTGGTGTTTATACGATACAGGGACAACCTTCGGTTCATAACCAAAATCCTCACATTTCTTATGAATCTCAAGAACATTCCAATCTTCAAGGTCTATACAGACACCAATACCCCCAAAAAGCTGGGCAATCTCATTTATGTGTTCCGTTATGTCATCTTCTCTTTTAAGCATTCTGAGATCAAGCAGGAGGAAAAGCCTGTCAGTACCCCATCTTTTGGCATCCAGTATCCCTCTTGCCACTGCCGCAAGCACCGTTCTATCAGCCCGGTCAGTCATCTGTTTTGCTCTATCCAGTCCGAGTCCTATAATCCATTCACAGTCATATATCCGGCTGAAATGTTCCAGTGTATCGATACCAATCGGGATTTTATAATTGAGATAATTCAAACGACTTTCAAGCTGTTTGAGTTCTGTCTTTTGCTTTGTCATATCCATTGCATTATCGTATTTTCTGATTTCTACATTGAGATCCGTTATCCGGTCAATTGCAGTAAGAAGTTCCGTATTCCTTCCAGTTCCGCCGTCAATCCCGATAACCCCCATTTCTATAATCCGTTTTTCGGGAAATAAGCCTGTAGTTGCATCTTCCCACTTGTTATCAAAAAAAGCCTTGTAATGTATGGGGAATGATTTCTTTGCACTTGCAAGAAATTCCGGGGTGATCTTGGGGTTTTGTCTCTGTGTTCCGTCATAATATTGGAAATAACTCAGAGGGTCTGGTTCATTGCCGATAGATATTTCATACTGTCTTTCAAACCAGTGTCCTTTTGGTGCTACGGTAGATTCCGCCAGAAATATTGCATTATCCACGCCTCTGATAGATTGCATAAGCTCTGCAACATCTGTTTCTTTCCCTTTAAACTTCCATGCCTCAGACCATGCAATACAGGTAGCATTCGAGCGCGCACCACCCGCAGCGGATACGATTTCTATTGAGGAAAAAATATTCTCAACACCTCTGCCTGACCGGAGATAAATCCCGTCAGTCGAAACGTCCAATCCGGGAGTGCTCAGCATGAGACTCAGGATAGGTGATGTTCTAATGATATCGTATGCTTCACGATAGACAAGATGTGTAGTCTGCTGTACGGAATTTGTTACGAGATATATTCTTTCTCTGGCAAGATTAAAGAATCTGAATAAGACAATAACAGCTATATCAAATGTTTTATAATCTCCACGGGGCCGACAGGTATAATTAAAGACATGTTCCAGAATGCCATGTTCTTTAAGTTTGAAAACATTTCTGTAAAACTCTTCCTGTTTCGGTGATGGTCTGAAAGGTGTCATCCGGCGAGATCGGCGATCATAGAAGACTATATTTTTATTAGCCCATTCCATGAAGCCTTCAAAAGTTAAAGGATATGCCTTCTCGGTATGATAAATGAAATATCCGGTCTTTTCTGCAATATCTTGAACATCGGTTTTTGTTGGATTCATAACATCATCAATTGTTTTGAATTTCTTTTTAGGATCTGCAAGCTCGCCTTTTAAGAATCGCCTGATATCTTTTCTCGCATAAAAGAAATCCAGACGCCCTGCATTGAGGCGGGTAACATATAGTGATGCACCTTCCTTGACAGGCTTGACAGCATCTACTGCCTTTATGCTCGGCAGCTTCCCGAACCCTTTTACGCCTACTAATGTCCATGACCTGATAACATTAGTTGTTGTATGAACCATACGGGATAATTCACTTATGCGAAATTGTGTTTCATCAAGATTTTTGCTGGCCTCGTCAAATCGTTCGAGATAAATAGGAGTTAATCGCTTAAAATCTTTTGCTATAGCTTTTCCACTTCTTGTAATGCAAACCAAGAAACGGGCAAGATAAGCCGACCATCCGGGATGTTCTGCAGGAGGAATATCAAAGATGAACCATTGCCAGCGCATCCTTTTCATATTTGTCCCACTTTTAGGTTTTATATATAAATCAGGGACAAGACGTTTCTCGGAAATCAGACCGATACGTTTTTTATCCGGTATTGTTTCATCGGAATTCCATTCCAGACAGGCGCGGGCGAGATATCTTGCAGTAAAGGCAATATCAAAAAAATGACGATATTTAGTGTAATAATCTGTAGAGGAGATAAAACGGGAATCTTCGGATTGAGGGGATGGGGTATCTTGCGGGATGTCTTGTGAGGTGTCTTGTGGGGTTAACTCATTTTCATCTGACAAAAGGCGATAACTCCTTTCAGGTCATAGACCTTTGAGTCACCGCCTTTCGTAAGGTAGGTGCTTAAATTAATTTATTATACTTTCATGTTTACCTATTGGTATTCCTCTATTTCCATAGGTTTTGATTTCAAATATTTGACATACCATTTGCACAATTCTTTACGTGATATTGGCAATTTTCCGTTTCTCTGACAATAAGCTTTAAAGGCAATATCTTCAATCCCAACCACGAGATTATTGATTGCCTCAGTTGCCTTTCGGCAAGCAATCTCGAATCGAATAAAAGTACCAGTAATAAGTCCCTTTTGATATTGCAAAATATTCATCTTACATTCCCCCATCATTCATCCTAATATTTTCCTTCTACATTGTAACACAGGATCAGGGACTTCAATATACTTGATTTTACCATCATGGACTACTACTTTTGCAATGATACCTTTTGATAGGGGAAGATCAAAGTCGCCATAGAAAAATTCACTAATTTCATTAAGTTGTTTAAATCTCTCAAGTGCTTCCTTTTTTATCTCAGTATCAGTTATGGTCAGCATTTTCGAGCCTTTCCAGATACACCCATCCAATGCAACGGTTGTTATTTTCTTCTTTGGCGATTGTCCATTCACCATTAGTTTTACGGATTAGTTTGTCCCCTTCAGTGTATGTCACAAATCGCAATTCGAGTCGCTTATGTTTTGGCGGGAAGAAGATTTTGATAATCCCTTTGAGTTTTAAAATTATTTCCTTCATTTCTTTCTCGCCTTAAACCTCAATATAGCCCTTGCCGGAATCATACACGGTGCTCCTGTCTTGGGGTTTCTGCCCGGCCTTGCCACACATCGTACTATCTTGAATGTGCCAACATTGGTTCGCACTGGTTCCACTACAGCAAGTTCCTCAATCTGTCTGAAAATATCCTCTGCAATCTCAAAACTTTTCTGCTGTGAAATCCCAAACTTCACAGCTACCCTGTTTCCTATCTCTCTAAGACCCGCCATTTATGCCTCCTTATCCTTTTATTTTTTCTTTAATTTTGATAATTTGTTATTTTCTAACTTTTTTATAAAATTTTCTTCCTGCAATATTCTTTCTCGTATCAGAGCTTCCAATAAAACAAGATAATTGATACTGTCAGTTATCTTCTCTGCTAATTGCTCAACAGAAGGTAGTTTTATTTCAGCAACTTCATCAAGAAGCAGCTCACAGTATTTCTCATCGATAGCTCATATCCTTGACCATATCCTGAATAGAGACAAGATGCTTTTTAAACATTCCCCATAGTGCCCGTTCAGGACTTTCTCTATCTATTATTCCTGCTTGTTTAAATTTATGTAATTTATCGTTATTGCGACTGTACTCTTTATGTTTTTGTTCAATCATAAGTTCAAGACAATGGTCGAACCTTGCCCGTGCCAAGACTTCAAAATCTTCTATTTTCAAATCGAACCCCCTTTAGACAACCCTTTCAAAAATTCTACTATTCCTGCCTGAATATCTTTTGCAGGTTGCATTTGAATATTTAATTTCAATATCTCAAATGCCTGTGCCTCGGTAAATCCTGCTTCAACAAAAGCATCGTATTGGATTTTCAACATTCGTGCTGTTCCTTTATTTGCACGTTTCATTATTTCCTCGAAATCAGCAGCTTGGCCCTCGAGTTCAGTCAATCCTGCTTTCAATCTTGCTTTTTCTAACTCTTGTTCGATAATACCCATATTCATCTCCTTTCTTTTGAATTAAAAAGGTTCTAAGCCAGAAATTTCTTCCGGTGGCATTTCTGGCTGAGCTTCATCACTCTGTTCTTTTTGTTCTTCCTTCGGTTTAAAAGTCAAGAACTGCACCTTTTCAGCGGTTATCGCCGTTTTTGAATGTGACTTGCCATCACGTTCCCATTTCTCGGTGACAAGTCTGCCTTCAACAAGAACTCTTGATCCTTTACTGAGATATTTACTGCAATTCTCGGCTTGTTTGCCCCAGACAGTCACGTCCCCGAAATATGTTTCTTCCTTTCCTTCCCCATATTTTCTGTTCGTTGCGATCCCAAATTTAGCCACCGCAGTTCCTTGTGGCGTATAACGCAATTCAGGATCACGTGTTAGGTTGCCTATGAGAATCACTTTATTGAACACTTTTTATTTCCTCCCTTCCGACTTCGCTTTCAGCATATAGACAGATCGCGATAGCATCCGCGTGGTTATCGTCAATCAAGGCAATCTCAAACTTTTGTGATATTGCAGCCATCATTTCTTTTTTATCGGCTTTCCCGTGTCCCATAATAAATTTCTTAAGTGTTGAACTATGTACCCCTTGATAATTAATCCCCATTTCTGCGGCCTTCTCATGCACACGTGTAATAAGTCCTACACAGCATTCTGTAGCAGCACCCCCCCGATAATGTGCTTGTTCATAAAAAATTACATTCGGCATTGTCATGTGAAAAAGTTTATCAAGCCAATGCCTGAACCGAAGGAATTTCATACCAGGGGATTCCCCTCTCTTAATAGAAAAATCCTCAACGCCACTTTCAAGGATTTTTGTATCCTCCATTAGACACCAACCGCATTTTGTCGCTACATCCAAGCCCAGAATTTTCATAAAACTATTCCTTTCATAATGCACCTGCAAAAATATGAAGTGCCGTACCACCCTGATATCCTTTCTTCATCTCCAAAATACAACACTGTATTCGACTCCTCGGAAACGTGCACCGGGGCAAACTTGTTACACTCACAAGACCATAATGAGATATCATGTTTAAACGCTTTTCGGAATTTATTAGAATGAACCATGGGAGAAGTGCAATTATGTTATTAGTCATTCCCATTACAGCAAGGAGGTACCGATAACCTTCCGACATCGGCGTAAAGGGCGGGTTCATTACCACATAGTCAAATCGAGCACTGAGCGGGATATTCTCAAAACGCTTCGGTGCGGTTACGGTACCTTTCTTTGAAAGAGCATGAACAAGATTGCCCTTGCCAGGCGTAGGCTCTAAGATGGTACCGCACTTTACGGGAAGAAATGATGCCATATATTCACAGATTTTTATTGGTGTTTGAAAGGACTCCGCTGAACAGAACAACTCATTTATCTCTTCGAGCACAATTCTTCCCACTTATTTCTTCTCCATTAATCTTTTGTCGAGCCCCTTCAAGGTCACTATATCGCACATTCCGGCCAGTCTGGATGAGATCCTGTCATCAAGTCTTTGAGCTATCTCTTTGAGTGTTAGGTTGCTGGTTACGATTGTTCTTTTTATATCTCTGTATCGCTTGTCGATAATCGTATAGAGAGTCTGGATTGACCATTCCGATGTTTTCTCAATACCCAGGTCATCCAAAACAAGCAAAGACACTATTGAATATTTGTCAATGATTTCCTTCTCACTTATCCCGTCCGACTTGAACGAATGCCTGATTTCAAGCAAGAGATCTGGTATTGATACGAACATCGGCATTGCATATTCATTGTCTGATGTATTTTCCAATATCTCTTTGCGGATAATTGCACAGGCTAAGTGAGTCTTCCCTGTCCCTCTACTTCCAGAGAGAAATAATCCCGTATTGCCAATCTTAATTTTTCCAAAATCATCAACCATGGCTTGAAGGTATCGCCGGGGCACACCGCGACGTTCAAGGATTTCCTCAATATGTGCCTGGGTATAAGCTCTCTTTTTCAGTTTGCGTTCTTCTAATTCTCGCTGTTCATTTTCTTTTATTTCTTGTTCATGTTTTTCGTAACATGAATCGCACATTTGCGGATAGATCAATTTCATTGCAAAACTGGAAAATATCCCTGTTATCTTTTCCGATGCACAGGTAGGACATGTTTTTGATATATCAGCGCCTTTCAGTATTTCAGCCATTTGCTGGATAATAATATCATCTTGAGTAGCCTTTGCCTTTTCTATCGCATCTTCAAACCTACCCTTCAAGATCAATGACCGTACCGAGTCCATTATATTTTTCCGATTCTGTGTTATCTCCTCCTGCATCTTCCGGAGGAGCCTGTCGGATTCTTGGACGCCCACTATTGCCTCCTTTCTTTTTAGAAGTTATGACCTGTTTAAGATAATTAATATTCGCTATGTCCTTTCCGGTCATTTCCAAAAGGGCATCTCGAAAAACAGCCTCATCCTCTGTTTCCGTTAGGACGACACCTAACTGGCATAGTAAAGACAGTTTCCTCGGATCGCCTAAAATCCCCGTCTTATTTCGACTTGCCGAAACAGCTATGAAGGAATCAACTGCCGCCTTCGACAGTATGAATTTTTTTTCTTCGATTTCGATTTGCGACAAAAGATCTTTATTCTTATTCTTTGGTTGGTTGGTTGGTTGGTTAGGTACAGCCGACAGTCGGCTGACATGTACTTTAGATTTGCCATTGTCTATAGCCGACAGTCGGCTGACAACGGTTTCGTGTAAATCCTTTATTTCTTTATACTTATCAGGATTACGTTTATATCGTGAATCTCTAAGATACCTGCCTGCATAGTCAAGCCAGTCATGAATTAAAAATTGTTTTTTCAAAGTTTTGTCTAAAAATCCAGCATTATAAAGGGATTTTATTAATTTTTCCCCATCATTTGGAGGCAATCCGATTGCAATTGCCACCATGTCAGCCGACAGTCGGCTGACATTTCCGTCGGGGCAATAATCGAGACACCACCACCAGAGACGATGTAATTTTCCGATTGTAATATCTAAATCCCATCCCATCAATGAAGATAATTTCGATGTTTTCGGATTATCTTTGAGCGTTTGATGACTTTCAATCCACGCCGTAGCAATCACCTATCTTTTTAATCTTTGCTTTATGTTTAAAATTAAAGCCCTCTATTGATGCTTTAAGGAAGTTTCTCATCTTTCTTTTGTCAAACGAGTGCCCATTGTGGTTTCCCACCGTTTTTTCTCAGCATTCCACATTTCGACTACCCAAATATAATTGGCCAATTTAACCCTCCATTCGAGGGGATAAACCCCTCAATTTATTGTTATCCTGGTTCTTCTTTAATCACTTGCCCCTTCTCTTCAAACCGAAACCTTGTACTCGGTGTAACCTTGAACATTTTCTTGATTTCTGTCTTTGTTTCATCCTCTTCTAATGCCTTGATTTTATCGGTGTCAATTTTAAGAAGAAGATTAAGGTCTATCCCCTTATCGAGACAATAAGAAACCAGCTTATCAGGTTTAACCCCTTTCCATGTTTCTGATAGGAAATATCCATATTCACCCGTTCCGATATCTATCTTTGAATCAGTTGTCTTTGAGTACAGGGTCAAGTTTTTCAAGATATCCCCGATTTTCTTCTTGAGGACCTGAATCTGCATTCCGGCATCAATAGCCTGTTCCATCGTCTTTAGTGGTATAATGCCTTTCTCAATTAAAGGACATTCATACCGGCATATCGGACAATTCTCACCTATTAAGGCTGGCCATTCTGTTTCAGGGTCATTGATTCTCTTGGTAAGTCTATCCGTGAAGTTTCTGATTTGCTGCTCAACCGGTTTAAGGTCTTCAACGGTTAATTCAATGGGACCTATCTTTTTATTCCATCGGGTGAAGTGATAAAACATCTGGAACTTTTCAAGGTATGGATTGAGTACCCATAAAATCCATGTGTAAATCTTCGTCTGAAGCGATTTTCTGAGTTGGCTCTCCGGTGGGATATAGAATCCTGTCTTATAGTCCGTTATTATCCCTGTGGCAAACTCAGGGATAATATCTACCCTATCCAGCTTTGCCCTGAGCCAGACATCTGCAGCATTCCAATCGACTCTTTCAAGTAACCAGTTCAATGCAACCTCGACTTCAGCGCCCCACATGTAGTCAACGTCAATGGTATGACTCTCAGCAAAGTTATTTAATGGCGCCCTGATATCCTCATACCGTGATTCGGGTATATAAAGATTTTGTGACCAGACATCAGCAAAGATAGTATTGAAAATCTCAGCATCTGCAGGTAGTTTTTGTGCAAGAAGGGCCTTATTATAGAGTTCAATAACTCTATGTCCGAATTTACCTTCAAGAAGTGGCAACGGGGTCAAGGCGTTGTCTTCCTTTTCCTCATCAGTTTTCTCGATAAGGTATTGTTGCTTGAAGAAATTCAAACAATCATAAGCCCGCATCCTGGTTGGAGAAATTGGGAAATGTTCAATGAGTTCTTTTGTCATTTTTTCTTCCCCTTATCCTTGCCAAATAGTTCATCTGCATGAGGAGATATGCCTTCAGTTTTTGTCTCCCCTTTTTCCTCTGCTTTCTTATGAACAATCTTTTCTTTGAGTTCAGCTATCAGTTTTGTAACTTCCTCTGGTTTGCCTTTGCATCCTGCCAGCTTCATTGCTCTTTCAGCCTGATTGACTTCAAGGGTGTTGAAACAATCTTCAATAAATGCAAGGTCTTTTTCGGGGATGTCGTAGGTAATAGGGACTATTTCAGATTCTACGTCAGCATCAGCATAATCATAAAACTGTTCTCCTGTTGTTTCATTATCGCGTATAATTGCCTGATCTGCCTTAATTCCTTCCATGATATCCGTAGAGAGAGGTCCCCACTTCGAGAGAAGCTCTTTTAAAAGCGTTTTACGACACATGGCATCTGTGTCGCTCTGCCATGGACCGCTTGTAAATGCCTTTGAGAATCTTTTACCATGGGCCAAAAGCGATTCTTTTTTGCGATATATCACTTTTCTAAATCCATTCTTTAATTCATACATGGCGGCATACCCAATAATAGGCGCCTTTTCTCTTGTCTTTTCATCGTCAATGTTATGCAAAGTAAGGGTTTCAGTCAGTGCATCCCATATTGTCAATTCACCTTCTCGTATATCGATAACATTGATCGAACGATATTGCCCTGTCCGCATAGCAAGTTGAATAAAACCCTTGTATCCAATTTGAAACTGTGCTTCATGTCCATAGGGAACAACATAGGCAAAACCAAGATTATTATCTAAGGGAAGATTTAGGGATGTGGCCTTTAATCCACACATCATTATGGATTTTGGTTTGCATTTCTGTAATTTGGTTTCGAGATTGACAAGTGAAACCAAACTCGTAATAAACTGTCCAGCTCGTTCCTTTAGAACATTGTCCAGATATCCTTTTACTTTTGGAACATTCAGGAATCCCTGTACAGTCAATAAGGATTCATTTTTTATTTCCAATTCTTTTGATTCCATAAAACCTCCTTAAACTAATACGGTGAACCACTATGATTATTTTTATTTAATTCAGCCCGTGCCATAACCAGAAGGTCAATAAGTCTCCCGATATTAATCGGATTGATTGTTATACCTTTCTGTGTCGGTACGGCTTCTCCTTTTGCATCTTTAAAATGAGACCGGATATCGACATAAGGGAATCTCTTATATTCTTTAACGGAAATCCTTACAAAATCATCTCTATCTTTTCTGATAATATCGCCTATGACTACATCGCTCACTTCACACTACCTTTTTTTGTATAGGCATTGGAAGCGGCACGTGCTTACAATATTGAAGCTAAGAGAATCCAATAATTTTCCTGCCAAATTTTCTTCCCTCGGCTTCCATTGTAGTTGAATATTCTTTCCTGACAAGATTTTTATGCCCGCCTCATAAAGTGGCCTCAAATTGTGGGCTTTGCAACGATATTTCCCTAATAATTGATAGATAACAAGCTGGGAATCGCTAATAATT
>Ga0180007_10002765_pt1 | contig 20386 bp, 21 predicted proteins | sample MM_PC_MetaG_FD_121122 | JGI IMG/M metagenome (GOLD analysis project Ga0180007, IMG submission 121122) | Groundwater microbial communities from the Aspo Hard Rock Laboratory (HRL) deep subsurface site, Sweden - MM_PC_MetaG | ecosystem: Environmental > Aquatic > Deep subsurface > Groundwater... | reverse complement strand
TGCTTTGTTTCCCATTTTGAGCCTTTTTGCGGCTAATATAAAACAGGTCCCCTTTAGTCAGACTCTGTTGCCTGCGGCGATTGTATTGTCTTTTGCCGTATTTCTATTGTTAGCCTTTAGATACATATTTCAAGATTATAAAAAGTCGGCATTATTTGTATCTGTTTTTCTAATGATCTTTTTTTCTTTTGGTCATTTTTATTTTTTACTCGCGCGGCACTTTTCTATCTTTAAAAATGGATACCTGTTATCTGTAATGGGAATTCTTGTTCTTGCTGCATGGGGTTATCTTGTAAAAAAAATAGAGCATGCAGACAATCTAACAAAAATCTTAAATATTATATCTATTTCTTTAGTCGCTATGTCTTTGGTTAATATAGCTTACTTTAAGTTAAATAATAAATTTACGCTTACAAATTATAATGATACGATATCTTATCAGCCAAAACTAAAAGAAAAAACAAAACTTCCAAACATTTACTACATTATTTTGGATGGGCACGCCAGGGAAGATATACTAAAAATAATATATGATCACGACAATAGTCCATTCATTGATTACTTAGAAGAAAAGGGATTTTATGTAGGGGATAAAAGCACGGCAAACTACTGTCAAAGCATTCTATCTATACCATCATCCTTAAATTTTGAATATCTGCAAAAGCTGCTTACTGAAATTAACCCTGAAAGTTCCAATTGGTGGCCGCTCCTTTATCTCTGGCGTGACAATCGTGTCTTTTCTTTTCTGAAAGGATATGGATATAAGACTATTGCTTTTGATGCGCAGGGATGGTGCGACTATCTTACGGCAAAAGATGTGGACATACTATATAACCCACTTTCTGTTGGCACAATGAATGGCTTTCAAAGTCAGCTGTTATATACCACGCCCATATCAGTTATACTAAAACAGCACAATACACAATATACCTATCTAAGGAAAAGAATATTGCACACCTTTGACAAATTAGAAGAAATATCTGTCATGGAAGGACCATTTTTTGTATTTGCTCATCTTCTTACACCTCACCAGCCATTTATATTTGGAGAAAAGGGTGAACCCATAACACCTAAAACAGATTATTATACAGAATGGTATGCAATCCTGAATGAACGAGACAGAACGGAATATATTGAAAGTTATAAAAAACAGGTCAGCTTCATCGACAAAAGGACGCAACAAGTAATAGATAAAATATTAAATAATTCCCCTGTACCGCCAATTATTGTATTGCAATCCGATCACGGGCCATCTGCCTACTTAGATCCGGAAAGCGCGGACAATACAGATCATAGAGAAAGAATGAGCATATTGAATGCATACTACTTTCCTGATCGTGATTATACATCCTTGCATAAAGAAATAACTCCTGTCAATTCATTTAGGATCATATTCAACCATTTTTTTGGGACAGACTATGAGCTATTGGAAGCTAAAAATTATTTTTCTTCCTGGACCAGGCCCTGTAAGTTTATTGAAGTAACCGATTCCATCAGATAGAGAGTCCTTTTATTCTCCTTAATCTTTACAGAGCTCCGGATGACAAAGCATCTCTTAAATTCACTCTCAAAGGCCTGCCGGGTATAGTCAGGGAAGATATCCTCTCGGCTCTTAAGGAGTCTCTGAACCTGGGAGTCATCTTTAGGGACAAACTCAATGATAAGGAAGCGGCAGATCTGGCTAAAGAATTCAGCCGCCCTGCTAAATGGAAGGTTATTGGAGATGGCCAGATGATGAATTAAAGCCAGGGCAAGGACGGTATCTGCGGGGGCTCGCTTAAGGAGAGACATCCTCTCTTTGTTTGCCCAGCCAAGGGAAGGACTTGGATTGGTTAAATCGAGGATAAGGGGAAGGATATTGGTCTGGTTTTCTTTGAGGCACTCTAAGTAGTTCTTCTCAACACAGGCAGGATCAATATCAAAGGATATGGTCCGGATTCCCTGACCACTGGCAATGCGGCTGAACATTCCTACATTTGCCCCCAGGTCCCAGACACTTTCCGGCTTAGTCCTTGATATGAATTCAGCCACAAGTTGTTTTTTGTGAGAAAGTGCCTTAGAGGAATAATTGGTATCCTCGTAGTAATTGGCCCATTCGGTATCTTCTGCCTTCCACCTCAGTCGCCTAATGACAGATTTCAGATTATTAATAAGGCCAAGCAGGCTCAAGCGACTCATTCCACCATAGTGGCCAACAGCTACAGGCTTATTGGCAAAAAGCTTCTGACTCTTGGCATGAAGATGGATGTGAGAAAGCAAGGAGAATCCAAGATAAGTCCGAAAGGGAAGAAGCAGGCTTGCCAGGTCTAAGGGGATTCCATCGATGCAAACTCGCAATAGCTGATTTAAGCGGATGTCTCTGTAGCTTGCCAGGGCCAGAGGCGCCAGAAAATGCTGGCAAAACTGCCTGTAGGCAACCCAGGGCTTTCCTTCGTGGTACTTCTCAAAAGAGAGGGTATCGATGAAGACAGGCTTACCATTTCTAAATTGGACATTGTAGGCGCTGCCGTCTTTAAGAGACATTCCAAAGTCAAGGGCTATCCTTTGGATCTTAAGAGTGAGCAGGGCCGCATCCCTTAACTGGCTAAAGCACCATTCAAATGGATATGATATAAATGGCACTAACTCAGGCTTGATTATCTTGTAAGCTTTGTCGGATTTTGCATATCCAATATCGACTTCCTGGTGAGGAATCAATAGGTTGGCCTCTACAAGAGTTTTGTAAAGACCGGAATTGATTAATTGGTCATAATCTTCTCTGTAAACAATATTTACCTGGCGATAAATTAAGCCATCGCAAGAAAAGATAAACCCGCTTGGATCCCGAAAAGAGCCGGCAATATTTCCATTAGTCATCTTTTTTCTCTTTTGAAAAATAGTTGGCCAAAAAAGCCTTGATCTTTCCCCAAAAAATCTTAATAGTAAGTGATGCCCCAAGCAAAAGACCAATTATTACCTGAAGGATGTAACTACCGGTCCCTGGATCAATGTAAGCCTGGGCATTAGTAGCGCCAAAGACCAAAAAGAGAAAGGTAAAAACGACAACTACAACTGCTGACAACCTTAGATGTCTCATGTTGACACCTCCTGATAATTAATTTACTTAAACATTGTAGTCTATGACTTTCCTTTTGTCAAAGGATTTTTAAACTTTAGAAAGTGTTAAAACCTTGACAGGGGAGATTAAGATGTGATACATAGATAGAAAGCAAGATGAAGATAACCTATCTCATTCCTTTTAGTTTTGTTTGCGGAGGCTTAAGAGTTGTTTTTGAGCAGGCTAATCGTCTGCAAGATCGAGGACATCAAGTTAAGATCATCTCTTTGCAGGAAGATCAAGGCTGGTTTCCCTTAAAAGCAGAATTTGTCAAAGTTCCTTGTTTTGAGGGCCATATTCCAGAGTCAGACATCTTAATTGCCACCTTCAACACCACCGCCAGACCAGCTTATGAATCAGGCAAGGGAATTCCCTTCTACCTTATTCAACATTATGAGACCCTATTCTATGAGGATAGAGATTACAAGACCCAATGCGAAGAGAGCTATCGTCTACCCTTAGTCCATCTCTATGTGTCCAGGTGGCTCAAAAGTTTAATAGAGATAAAATTTGGTCAGAAAGGATATTTGATCTCCAACGGAATTGACTTAAACCAGTTTAAACCCTCTAACAGTCTCCTGTCCAGTCCAAAGAAAAAGGTGCTAATGATCTACAGCCCATTTGGTCTTAAGAATTGCCAGAATGGAATCCTGGCCTTTAAGTTAGCCAAAGAGAAGCTTCCGGATTTAGAGCTAATTATGTTTGGCACCTCTCCTCCGCCAGCCACAGATTTTGTCTACACCTATTTTTACAATCCCCCCCAAGAGAATATTCCTAAGATTTATTCCTCATCGGATTGTCTTATTTTTCCTTCCCTTACGGAAGGCTTTGGCCTGCCGCCCTTAGAAGCAATGGCCTGCGGATGCCCGGTAATTACCACTGACTGCGGAGGTGTGCGCGACTTTGCCAAAGATGAAGAAACATCTCTTTTGGTGCCACCCCAAAAACCAGAAGAGATGGCCAGGGCCATCATCAGGCTCTTAACCGATGAATCTTTAAGAAAGAAGATATTTGAAAAAGGACTCCTGACCGCCAAAAGGTTTAGCTGGGACAAGGTGATCGATAGATTAGAGCGCAATTTCAAGAAAAGTCTTGACAGGTGAGGCTCATCCGGTTATAATACTTATCTATCTTAAAAAAAGGAGGAAGGGTAAGTGGTAAAAATTAGGCTGCAGAGAACCGGAGCGAAGAAGAAACCTTCTTATCGAATTGTGGTCGCTGATTGTAGGAGTCCAAGAGATGGACGGTTTATTGAAATTGTGGGGCACTATTATCCAATTTCTGCTGACAAGAGCTTTGATGTAGATGAGGAAAAGACCCTTGGTTGGCTAAAAAAGGGTGCCCAACCCACAGAGACGGTAAACAGACTCTTGAAAAAAGCAGGCATCTATCAAGAAAAGGATTAAGGATTAAGTAGTAAGGATTAAGTTTAAGAGGATAGCCTATTTTCTTAATTCTTAATCCTTACCACTTACTACTATTTCAAAAGAGGTGGAGTAGATGAGAGAGTTGATTGAGTACTTAGCTAAGGCGCTGGTTGACAACCCTGATGAAGTTTCTATTAATGAGATTGAAAGCGAAAGGACAATTATTTTTGAGCTTAAAGTTGCCCAAGAGGATGTAGGCAAGATAATTGGCCGGGGAGGCAGGATCGTTAAGGCTATTAGAATTCTTCTTAATGCGGCCTCAGCCAAGGGTGAGAAGAGGGCTGTTTTAGAAGTGCTTGATTGATGAGATTTACGGTTCTAACTATATTTAAGGATTTTTTTGGTGGCCCTCTTAGTCAGGGCTTGATTAAGATAGCCCGGGACAAGGGCTTAATTAAGATTGACCTTTTAGATATTAGGGACTGGACGCAAGACAAGCATCGCCAGGTAGATGATTACTCTTACGGAGGCGGGCCAGGGATGGTTCTTAAGCCTGGGCCGATATTTAGATCTGTTGAGTCGGTCTTGCCAGGAAAGGTGATTTTACCTTCTCCTTCCGGAAGAAGGCTTAACCAGTCAATCCTTGAAGGGCTGTCCAAAGAAGAACACTTGATCATTATCTGCGGCCGATACGAGGATGTAGATGAGCGGGTTAGGGAAAAGTTAGTTGACCTTGAAATTTCTATGGGCGACTATGTCTTAAGCGGCGGAGAGCTGCCTGCTCTTGTTTTAATAGAAGGCATCACCAGGCTTCTTGAAGGAGCCTTAGGAAATGAAGAGTCAGCCCAGAAGGATTCCTTCTCATCCGGCTTGCTCGACCATCCTCATTATACCCGGCCGGAAGATTTCAGGGGATTGAAGGTCCCCGAGGTGCTTCTTTCCGGAAACCACCGCCAGATTGAGATTTGGCGAAGAAGAAAGGCGTTAGAGAAGACCGCCGAACAAAGGCCTGATTTGTTAGATAAAGCAGAACTTACCAAAGAAGATCAAAAAATTTTAGAGGAGTTAAAAGATGAATAGATTAGACGAGATAACCAAGGATCAGTTAAAAGAGGATGCCCCTTCTTTTGGAACAGGGGATACGGTTAAGGTTCATGTCAAGATAGTTGAAGGCGGCAAGGAGAGAATCCAGGTTTTTCAAGGCACGGTCATTCGCCAGCAAGGAGGAGGAATAAGTAAGACATTTACCGTTAGAAAGATCTCTCATAAGGTGGGCACAGAAAGGATATTTCCTCTTCATTCTCCGTCTATTACTAAAGTTGAGGTAGTAAGTCATGGGCAGGTTAGAAGATCAAAGCTTTACTATTTACGGGAAAGAACAGGCAAGGCAGCCAAAGTAAAGACGAGAATTGTCAAGAAAAGAATAGGTTAAATGTGATAACTGCTCAGGTTGCCAGGTTCAAAGGTTCACGGTTCACGGTTGATTCCTTTGCTCCCTAACCTTGAACTTCTGAACCCTGGAACTGTGAACCTGAGTAGTTAATTTCTCTTTGATATGGACGGGCATACTTAATCATTTCAGGCTTTACCTTCATTAAAAATGTGACTGTAAATCCGGTGATAATTCCCTCGATGATCATCACCGGAAGATGGGCCAGAGCCGCAATTTTAGCTACACCAATAAATTCATCTCCAGTAGTGACCAAAAAGAGAGCCAGGATAAGGACTCCAAAGAGGATGCCGCTTGCTCCCGCTACAAATCCTGCCACAAACAGATTTGCCTTACTTATAATCCGGAAGAGCCACCAGCTTAAGATAGCCGGGATGCCCATCATCAGCGCATTTGCTCCAATGGTGGTTATCCCGCCATGGGCAAACAAGAGGGCCTGAAAGATAAGGCCAATCAGGATGGAGAGAAAGGCAGCCGGCCCAAGGATGACTCCCACCAACCCGTTCAGAATAAGGTGAACACTCGTTGGGCCAAGAGGTATGTGGACCAGCGAGGCCACAAAAAAGGCTGAGGTGGTTATGGCCACTTTGGGAATGTCCTCCGGTTTCATCTTGTGGAGGCTAACACCGGCCAGAGCCATTGTGGCCACATAGCTTCCTACCCAGACTCCTCCGGACAAGACTCCATCTGAGATGTGCATCTTAATCCCTCCTTCTTCTGCTCATAAAATAGAGGATGATCCCAAAGATGCCGAAGATATAACCAATCCCGGCGATTATTTCTCTAAAAGAGACCTCTTCCTTTTGTCTCTTAAGCTCTTTTATGATCGGTCTCAGTCTTTCATCCAGCGAGGCATCTATGATCTTTTTAATCTGACCAAAATCGACCTCGGCTACTTCTTTTTCCGACTTCTGATCCCTGACTTCTGATCCCTGATCCCTGACTTCTGACTTCTGACTTCTGACTTCTGACCTTCTGTCTTCTATATCCGGCAGTTCATCTGCGGAAAGGCCATAAGAATTTTTGTGACCCATCGAGGCAATAAGGACTATCTTTAGGTTATCTCTCCTGAGCGGCTTAAAGTTGAATTGTCCTTCCTGATCGGTCGCACCTTCCAATAGCTTATTCCCTTTAGAATCATAAACCTCCACTGTGCCACCTTCCACCTTCCTTCCATCCGGGAAATAGCTCTCTGTATAGACAGTATCCCCTTCTGCATAGGCAAAGATGTTCACCTTGTGGGCAAAGGCGGAGGAAGCAAAGAGCAAAGAGCAAAGAGCAAAGAGCAAGACACCCTTTACTTTCTGCTTAAATCCGCAATCCGCAATCCGCAATCCGCAATTCATCGCATATCCCTTGTCCTGACCCAGTAAACAGCCCCTATTTCAACAGGCTTCTCTTTACCATCAGGATCTTTCAGAGTCCAGGAGGCCTCATTTAAGGCGGCAAATCCCCACCAGCCGGCCTTTGGCATAGCATAGGAAAAGACACCGTTGCCATCCGCCTTGATTACCTGAGTGACATATGGATCGGCAGAAGGGATTATCTTACCATCTTTGTTGTAATATTCTACCTCTATCTCCGCATATGGCACAGGCTTGCCGTTCAGTTTGACGATCCCGGTAAAAAGATTGCCGCTCCAGAGTCCGTAGGGTCGGGTCAAGGGCACAATCTCTGTTTCTAAGCCAAGCTCATCATCCCAGCCCTCTTCCAATCCCAGGGCATCCACGCAAACCTTGGTGTAATGGATGATAAAGCAATCCTCTGCCGGCTCCCAATAGGGTGTGGGCTCAACATAGAATGTGTAATCCCCCGGCCTTTTGATCTTATAGCTTGTCTGCCAATAGGTGAAGTCCCTTGTCTGGTCAACCCATCTTCCCTTCTTTGGCTCAAGATCTTCTATCAGATCCACATTTCTGCCACCAACTCTTACACCAAATTGCTTTGGTTTCTCCATCTCCATGTAATGCCCTTCCATTGGGTGGATGAACTTTACCTCTAAGGTGATGGTCTTTTCATCTTTTTGGGTAATAATATCATCTGACGGAATTACCATCCCAAAATGGGCGCTTGCCTGTCCTGCCCACAAAAGAACTGCACAGATAGTCATTAGTATCCTTTTCATCTTTCCTCCTTCTTAAAATTCTGGTTCTGTCAAAAGTTTTCGCCTAAATTTCTCTTAACCAGCTATATTTTTAGGCGGTTATGTAAATTTAGGTTTCCTCCCCCCATTTTCACGGTTTTTAAAGAGGGTTTTTTCTTTAATTCTGGAGAGCAGATATAGTGGAACCTCGGCTCTTAAGCCCGACCCAGCCGTAGAAAAACCCCCTGTCAGTGGAACCGTAAAACCACGACAGGGCTAAAAAAGCCAGATGGGCCCAGAGCTCAGGTTCCTTATCTTAAGCTCTGAGATAAATAAGAAAAAACCTTCCTAAAAAAACCGTGAATCTTTCTTTCATATTCTTTCATACTTTATTTGACACTACCAAAATTCTATGGCCAATTTGGCCGCATAGTCTGTCTTGCTGTCATCCTCTTCCGGTTTGGTGCTGCCAATTTCTGCGCTTAGAGTTGCCATCTCAAAAAGGGTGTAGTTGATTCCTGCGCCTATTCTGGAAGCAGTATTGTCATCACCATCGTCAAAACCATCATACCTTAGGGCTAACTCCAAAGGCTCAGTTGCCTGGTAAGCCAGGCCAGCGGAATAGGCAGAAGGCTTTGGCTCATCGCCTTCTCTCTTTATGGCTGCGCTGTATTCCACATCTACTGTTACCGGGCCGGCTGCGTAGGTAGCTGCTACACTTACATCACCCATATCAATGGTAGTAATGGGAGTAGTAGTATCATCTTCATCTTCTTTCTGGCTGCGATAAGAGAGGGAAGCCGAAAAGTTCTCCATTGGCGCAACCGTAATCATACCGGCGATTCCACAAGGCTCTTTATTGTCGCAGCAGTCATAAAGAGCCAGACTTACCTCCACCGGCTCCTTAGCATAAGAGCCAATCACACCGACAACTCCGCCTATCTCCCAACAGATATCACCCACTTCCTTTGTCCAGGGATCGCTTAAAAGATGCGATTCAAAGACACCAAAGGGCATTACGGTCTTACCAGTGGTAATAGAGATTGGCGCCTGGCTGAAGTTTTCTAAGGTGATAGTGGCTTCATCAAGGATCTCCTCAGGCACATCCGGTCTTAAAAGAATAGCCCCTGAAACCTGCTCATTCAGCTTAGCCTCAATCCCGACTTCAATATCTCCTGCACCTAAGTTGCCTTTCTCATCTCCTGTCTTCTCGTAGCCAATCTCAATCAATCCACCTACATTGATTTCAGCCTCAGCATAGACCTGTTGGCCTAAAGAAATGCCCAACAGGGCAAAAAGAATAAAGATCTTTCTCATCTCGTCACCTCCTTAATTCTTAAATAGGGATCAGGGATCAGGGATCAGGGAATAGGAGTCACATCCTTCTCCCAATCCCCGACCCCTGTCAACTTAGGAGAATTTTATGTGAACCACTTGCACCTACGAGGTGGAAGTGGATTATTTGCCTTTACGGATTCATCTTGTAAAGCCCTGATTCATTCGGACATCTTTCCCGCATCCGTAAGCCTATTGCTTCTGCCTCTCTAATCTCTTCTTCATCCAATCCATATTTTCTGGCCATAGCTACAAATTGTCCGTGACAGTGGGTGCAGTATGAGGCCAAAGAGCTTGAGATGGCGCACAATATCTTTGACTTCACCTCCAGGCTTTCATTCTTAATGACTGCGCTCCCAACATCGATCAGTTTATCAGCTATGGCCTCTGTGAACATCATTCTTTCCTTACCTCTCTTTCTGTATTACTAATTTGAAAAGAGTAGCACAACACAAAGAATAACACAACACCTAAAGGAAGTCAAGCACTTTTTTCACATCTTTTTAAAAATTGTGCTACATAATAATTTCAGGGTAATAATTCGATAGGGTCGGGGACTTTAGCAGATTTCCTTAAGGAAGGTTTTCAACCTGTGCAATCAGAATTCTTAAAAGTAAATATATGAGGAGTAAACTGTAAAATGGATAATGAAAATTTGAAAATTACAGCAAGAGTAACTATGTTTAGACCTATCTTTTGCTGCTCATTTTGCATTTTTCATTTTACAGTACCCATTTTACAGTTGATTGCACAGGTCGAAGGCTTTTGGTTAGAATTCTTAAGGCCTCAATTCCCACTTTGATGACATTCTCTTCGCCACACCTTAAACTTTCTTTGGTAATATGTTCATCCTGGGTCCGATTTCCAATCACGCCGGTAACACAGCCTGCCTTTAATCCTAAAACACTGGCTACGGTCAGTAAGGTGGCAGATTCCATTTCATAGTTTAAGACATTTAATCTTTGCCACTCTCTCATTGACCCCTGAAATCTCTTAATTACATATTCTGAACAACCGGGATGTTCCTGGCCTGGATAGAATGTGTCAGAAGAAGCAGTGATGCCTACATGATAATTTACTTTAGCTCTTTTAGCTGCTTCAACCATGGCATTTATAATCTTATAGTTTGCTACCGCCGGATATTCTAAAGGGGCATAATGAGTTGAGGCCCCGTCAAGCCGGACAGAGCCGCTGGTGATGACCACATCGCCAATCTTTATGTCCTTTTGGATGGCACCGGTAGTCCCAACTCGGATAAAAGTCTTAAGGCCAAGACAAGCAAGCTCATCTACGGCAATGGAGGTGGACGGGCCGCCAATTCCAGTTGAAGTAATTAGAATGCTCTGCCCATTCATCCGGCCAAGGCAGGTTCTATACTCTCTCTTGCAGGCAATCTCCCTACTTTCCGGATCAAATCCCTTAGCAATAGAGGCAACCCTATCCGGATCCCCTGGCAAAAGAGCAATTTTTGCCCCTTTAATCTTCTCCTGGTCAAGGTCTAAGTGGTAAACAGTCTTCATTTTACTTATCTTCTCCTTAATCTCTAAGATATTCCATTCCATCCCATTTGTCAAGCCGTATTTCTATCAAGCAAAAGCCATAAAGAGCCTTAATTTTTGTTGACCTGTTGGATATAAATGTGGTATCTTGGAAAGATGTCATTTAAGATTAGATATGAAGACCGGCTAAATGAAGCTCAGCTTAAGGCGGTAGAGATAGACAGGGGCTCAGTCCTGGTCATTGCCGGCGCAGGAAGTGGAAAGACAAGGACTTTGGTTTATCGGGTAGCCAGATTGGTGGAGCAGGGCACAGATGCTAAGCAGATATTACTGCTTACCTTTACCAGAAGAGCCGCAGCTTCGATGCTTAAGATGGCCTCTCTTCTCTTAGATGAGAGATGTCAAAAGGTGTCAGGCGGAACATTTCATTCCTTTGCTAATGCTACTCTTAGAAGATATGCCGACCTGGTTGGATTTAACCGTAATTTTACTATTCTTGACCGCAGCGATTCTGAAGATGTGATCAATCTGATAAGGACTCGGTTGGGACTTCACAAAGGCGAGGTGAGATTTCCTCGGAAAAGGGCCATCTTAAATGTGATTAGCAAATCCATAAACAAGGGCTGTTTGCTTGAGGAGGTCTTGGAAGAAGATTATCCTCAATTTATGGAGATCTTAGATATAATCGAGAAGATAAGGCAGGAATACAGAGAATACAAGAGGACCAAATCTCTCTTAGATTATGATGACCTGCTTGTTTACCTGAAAGTCCTTTTAGAGGAGAATGACGATCTCAGGGCCAAACTATCTAACTTTTATAGATACATAATGATAGATGAGTATCAGGATACAAATAAGTTGCAGGCAAAAATAGCCTGTCTGTTAGCCAGCGAACATCAGAATATTATGGTTGTTGGAGATGATTCGCAAAGTATTTACTCCTTTCGGGGGGCTAACTTTAGAAATATTATGGACTTTCCAAAGATATTTTCCAGGGCAAAGATCATAACCTTAGAGCAAAACTACAGAAGCACTCAGCCTATTCTTAACCTGACCAATGAGATCATTAGGTATGCTGAGGAGAAATATTCAAAGACTTTATTTACTGAGAAGGAAGGGGATCAGAAACCTCTCTTTATCCAGATCCCGAATGAAAACTACCAGTCAAGATTCATAGTCCGGAAGGTCCTGGAACTAAGGGAAGAAGGGAAACCTTTAGATAGCATAGCTATTTTGTTTCGGGCCGGATGGCACTCAAATGACTTAGAGATTGAGTTGGCTTCGCACAATATTCCTTTTGTAAAGCACGGCGGCCTTAAATTTATGGAAGCAGCCCATATTAAGGATGTAATCGCCTACTTAAGGGTTGTCTTTAACCCTTTGGATTCTGTCAGTTGGCTTAGAATATTGTTGTTGATTGAAGGAATAGGCCCTAAGATCGCAGGTGAGATTATCCTTAATATTGTTGACCATGAAAAGGGGTTAGAATTTTTAAAGGGGAATAGATTTAAAGGCAAGAAGTATCATCAGGATCTGAACAGGTTATTTTCTACCCTTAGCAAGATCCAGTCTAAAGAGATTAAACCAACGGAACAGGTAGGGATACTTCTTAAGTTTTACAGACCCTACTTAGAGCAAAAGTATGACGATTTCAACAGGAGAATTAACGATTTGGATTCCTTAGCAAGAATTGCTGAAAGATACAATAAATTAGAGCGGTTCTTATCTGATATCACATTAGAGCCATTAGAGATAGGTCAAGTTGATGCTGGTACTAAAGAGGAAGAAAGGTTGGTTCTATCCACCATTCATTCAGCCAAGGGGCTTGAGTGGCAGACAGTCTTCATAATCTTCTGCATTGACGGCTATCTGCCCTCCTTCCGTTCCTTAGATAGTGAGGAAGATGTGGAAGAGGAGAGAAGGCTTTTGTATGTGGCCGCCACAAGGGCTAAGGAGAACCTGTATTTGATGAGACCCCAGATTGAATATAGAGGAAGAAGCTCATTGGGATTTTCCAAAGTCTCAAGATTTTTAGAGGAAGGGGATATTTTAGAAGAGTATGTAGAGGAGCAGGGATTGGCAGATTTGACACTACCTCTTTAGGAAAAGAGGACGAACAATGTTACCCTGACCCGGCCTTTTTTGAACCATGCCGAAATAGTAGAAGAAACGGAAAGGAAGTGGTTAGTCTTTCCTGGTTTCTTCCATAGAAAGAGAGACTATCTTGGTCACCCCTTCTTCCTCCATTGTTGTCCCGTAAATAGTTGAGCAGGCGGCAATAGTCTTCTTATTGTGGGTGACAATGATAAACTGGGTCTTTTGGCTAAACTTATTTAAGAGATTGACAAAACGGTCAATGTTGGCTTCATCCAAGGCTGCATCCACCTCATCCAAGAGGCAGAAGGAAGAAGGCTGAATGTTAAAGATGGCAAAGAGAAGGGCCAGGGCAGTTAAAGCCTTTTCTCCACCTGAAAGAAGAGAGATAGAGCCAAGCCTCTTTCCGGGAGGACAGGCCTCTATCCGGATACCGGCCTCTAATGGATCATCAGATGTTAGCTTAAGCCCGGCCTGACCCCCGCTAAAGATCTCCCTAAAGAAATGATTAAAATTCTGTCCGATCTCAGCAAGTCTTTTAAGAAAAAGCTCCTTTGTGGTCTCATCGATCTTAGAAATTAATTGCAGAAGATCTTCCCTGGCCAAGGTTAAATCATTGGATTGGGAATCAAGAAAATCATATCTCTCTCTTACAGTCTCATATTCAGATGGAGCTAACATATTTACCTCTCCATAGTTATCAAGCCTCTTCTTTAACTTCGAAAGTTCAAGGGCTGCCCTTTCCCTCTCTTCATTCCCCAAATTTCCTTCCTCTAAGTTTAGGCCCCTAAATTCCTCTCCAATGCTTTCCATCTGCAACTTGACTTCGGCCAAACCAATCTCCTGTTTGTATAAAATCCCTTCCTCTCTCTTTATTTCCCCCCCTATCTTTAAGACCTCTTCTTCCTTTCTCTCTACTCTTTCTTTAAGCTCTTCGCTCTCCTTCTTAACCTCTAACCATTTCTCTTCTTCTTTCAGCTTGCCATCCCCAATCATCCTGATCTTCTCCTGGCATCTATCCATCTCATCTTTCCTTTCAATCTCTTCCTTAGATATCTTGGACAATTCTTCCCTTAACTCTCTTAATTGGATCTCCTTTTCTTTAAGCGATTCGGAAAGATTCTCAATCGAACTAAGGCAAGCTTTCTTCTTCTGGGCCAATTCAGCCAAAGAAACCTTCATCTGGTTAACCTTTAAGCTGCATTCCTTTAATAGCCTTTGATGTTGACTAAACTCTTCCTCTAAGTAAGAAATATGGGCATCCTTCTCTCTATTTGCTTCTACCTTTCTGTCTCGTTCACCAAGAAGCTCCTCCAACTCCTTGCCTATCTTAATCTCTTCTTCCCTGATCTCATCTCTCTCTTTCCCTGATACTTCTATCCTCATCAGGTTATTATCAAGAAATTCCTTGAACTTACTTAAGTCCTTAGCAAGATGGACCTTCTCAATCTCTTTCTTATGGAGAGAAGAAGAGCTCTCTTTTATCTGCTCCTGCAACAAGGATATCTCTTCGGAAAGTGTGAGCTTCTGCCTGTATCCTTCTGTTAATTTTTGCTCCAAATCAGGAAGAGACTCTTCCAAATCCTTTATTGTTCTCTTCCTCTTTAAGAGGCTCGCCTCTTCGCTAAGATGATGACCACTTCTCAAGATCCCAAGAGAATCAACCACCTCCCCTTTTAGGGTAAGGAATCTAAGATAAGCAGAACTCTCTCTGGCTAACCTCTGGGCTGCCTCTAAATCTTTAACCACCAAGACCCCATCCAAAAGATATTCAAACACCTTCCTATACTTGTCCTCAAACTCAACTAACTTCTTAGCCTCTCCGATCACTCCCTCATCCGGATTTGTTTTAGGCTCAACAGAAGTAAACTCATTAAAAAACTCAAGGGGGATAAAAGTAACCTGGCCTGCCTCATTTACAAGCGAGAGATTATTTTGGGCATCCTTAAAGGTTTCCGTGACTATGGCTTGAATATCCTTTCCAAGATATGCCTCAAGCGCTATCTCAAGCTCAGATGGAATCTTAATTAGGTCTATGACCAGCCCGCAGATCCCCTCCCCTTCCCTTCTTTTAAGGATCTGCCGGACAGCCTTAGAATATCCAACCAAATTATCCTCCAGACCTTTAAGGGCAGCAAGCTTTGCAGAGGCAGCCTTCTTCTCTCCCTGCCAATGGTTAATATTTTCCTTTACTTTATCAAGCCCGGCCTCTTTTTCTTCTTCAGTCTTCTCTAAGTTTGCCAGATTCTCCCTTGTAGATAGAATCTCGGTTGAAACCCGGCCCACCTCCTTCTCTAACTCTAAGCTCCTGACCTTAATGCCTTGATTTTCTCCCTCTGCCTTTTCTATCTCCTTAGCCAATCTCTCATCTCTCTGTTTCAAATGACCTAAACTTCCCTTCCGGCTCTCTATCCTATTCTTAAGCTGGGCGATTCCGCTTAGAAAGTCAATAATCTCTACCTTAGCTTCTTCTAAGCTTTTTCTGCTCTCCTCTTCTTTCTCTTCTATCTCAGAAGTCCTCTCCACTTCTAAAGCTAACTCCTCCTCCCTTGCTTTATGCCGGCCAAGCAGATTTTCCCTCTCCCTTTCTTCCTCGCTCTTGCTTTCCCTGACAACAACTATCCTCTCCTCGAAACTCCCTATCTTAGAATGCAGCTTATCCTTTTGAAAGTCAATATGCCTGATCCTCTCCTTAAGATAGCCCCTGCGAGCCTCTTGTTCATTGACTTCAAGGCTCAAGCCATACATTCTCTCCTTTGCAGATCCTGATCTTTCCTCTGATCTCTTCATTAAAGCCTTATCTTTGCTTAAAGCATCACTTAAAGCATTAAGCTCTAAATTCAGTTTTGCAAGGCCTTCTTTGACTCTTCTGTATTCTCTCTCGGAAGTCTTCAGCCTTCCTTGAAGCCTTAAATGACTATCCTTGCCCAAAGATAACTCTAACTCCTTAACCCTCTCCTTTATCTTCTGATACCTTTGAGCCTGCCCGGCCTGACGATGAAGAAGAGAAAGCCGGTTTTCAAGCTCAGACAATATATCTCTTATTCTCACCAGATTATTCTGTGTTGCCTCTAATTTATGTAACGACTCCCCCTTCTTTACCTTATACTTTGCCAGGCCGGCCGCTTCTTCAAATATGGCCCTTCTCTCGATAGGCTTACTATTTATTATCTTTTCAATCTGGCCCTGCTGGATCAAAGAATAAGAGTTCTTCCCGCCCCAGACATCAAAGAAAAGCTCGGCAATATCCTTTAGCCGGCAGCGGTTCTTATTGATCAGGTACTCACTCTCTCCTGACCGAAAAAGCCTCCTGGTAATAGCCACCTCAGAAAAGTCAAGATCAATCTCTTTATTTGTATTAAGGAAAGTCAAGGTTACATCGCAAAATGAAAGAGGCTTTCTTTTCCCTGAACCACCAAAGAGCAGATCCTTCATCTGGCCCCCTCTTAAAGAAGACGGACTTTGCTCCCCCAGAGCCCACTTGATTGCCTCCACAATGTTGCTCTTTCCTGTCCCATTCGGCCCACAAATAGCTGTTAAACCATCTTTCAGATCAATAACTGTCCTGTCGGCAAATGATTTAAACCCAAATAGATCAAGCTTAGTAAGAAACAATTTTATTCTCCTTGAAAGCCTACGCCCCACCTACAAAAAAACCCTTTGACTTGCTTGTCAAAGGGCCTGATTTTAATACCTGGGGTGGATGAGGGGAATTGAACCCCCGACCCCTAGATCCACAATCTAGTGCTCTAACCCCTGAGCTACACCCACCATTTGAGATTAGAATATCACATTATTCTTAAAATGTCCAGAAGTTTTACAAATTTTTAAATAGCGATCAGTTCATACTTTCTGCTGCCAAGGCCGATCTTTTCTGCGTAGGAAAGCTGGATTTCCCAGTTAACATTTGGATGGATGGCCTTAAACTTATCTTCACCTTTAGCAAAGTTCCTCTTAAGGGCTGTGTCCTTTAGGCCATAAGAGGCATTTACCAGGTCAACTCCTGCCTGGTCAATGGCCACTGGGTCTAAAGAGGCTAAGATACCGATATCCGGGACAATAGAGGCATCTGAGTGAGGGCAGCAGTCACAGTCAGGAGTAATGTCAACGAGGAAGTTTAAAAAGAATTTCTTCTCTTTGTCCTTAATAACCGCTAAGGCAGCCTCACAAATTCTTTCCTGGACTATCTTTGAAGGGACAGACGACCAGTCAATCCTGGTGGCATTATTAGGACAGCTGACTAAGCACTGGCCGCAGCCTGTGCATCGCTCCCTATCTATTTTGGCTTTTTCGTCGATGACCTTAATTGCTTCTGCCCCACACCACTTAGCGCAAAGCCCGCAGCCTGTGCACAACTCCTCATCTATCACAGGCCCTGCATTGGTGTGGAGCTTAGACTTACCGCTCTTGGTGGTAAGGCCCATACCTACATTCTTTATCGTTCCTCCAAAGCCGGTCACGCCGTGGCCCTTAAAATGCGTAAGAACAACAAGACTGTCTGCCCGGTAAGCAGCTTCTGCAACCTCAATTTCCTTAAAGTGCTTCTTGTCTATCCTGACCTCAACCCCGCTTGTCCCCCGCAAACCATCGGCAATGATTATGGGAGCAAAAACGGTGGAGAACCCAAATCCGTTGGAAGTGGCGGTTAAGAGGTGATCAACTGCATGGGAACGGCTGCCTTTATAAAGGGTATTGGTATCGGTCAGAAATGGTTTGGCCCCTTTTAATTGTAAAATCCTAACAAGCTCCCTGGCCCAGATAGGCCTTAAGAACCTTGAGTTTCCCATCTCCCCAAAGTGGACTTTAACTGCTACTAAGTCATTTTTTTCTATTAGGTTGGGTAATCCTGCCGACCCCAGAAGCTCCTTAAACTTAGCAAACTGATTCTTATGATAAGCAGCTCTTGTGTTTATAAAGTAAACCTTGGAAGCCATCTTTGATTTCCTCCCTTCTCCTTATCTTAATCTTACATATATTTTAGTGTAAACTTTCCAAAACAATTCTTGACAAATAGATATTCGAAAGCATATACTTATTTAAGTAAAGGAGGCGCATAACAATGAAAGAGACGATGATAAAGTTAAATGCCAATATACCCGCAAGTCTTCATAGACAAGTAAAGGCAGTAGCCGCATATGATGGCCGTTCTATAACCAGTGTCTTAAGAGAACTTTTGCAGAACTGGGTAGAAGACCTTGAAGACAAAAGAGCCGTTGCCGAATCGAGAAAACTTTACAAAGAACATCCCCGGGAGTTTGTTGACTTTGAAGAATATGCCGGGAAAAGAAGACAGAATGTATAAACTCATCATCAAGAAAAAGGTTCTTAAGCAATTAGACAAGCTCTCTGATAAAGACTTTGAAAGAATTGATGAGGCTATTATTGCCCTTAAGCAAAATCCTCGACCCCATGGTGTTGAGAAATTAGACAAGACCGCCTACCGCATTCGGATCGGAAGATACCGGATCATCTATGACATTTACGAGAAAGAAAAGATAATTGACATCGTCAAAGTCGCCCCTCGAAGGGAAGATACCTACAAGAGATATTAAATCTATCCCCCTCGACTTTTTCCTTCTATTAAGATACATACTCCTTGCTTTTTCCAGGCGGTTTTTGACCAGTTCGCACACACTCCAATAGGCCCCGTCTCGCTCTTCCTGGGCCAGACCTAAGATGTCAAAGACGATATCACCTACAACATATGACAACTTTTTATTTAGCTGCTGTCCAAGAGAAAATGTTTGATTTCGCCTAAAAGTTTAAATCAATCTCCTTGACAGCCTCTTCCCTTACAACCCCTTCTTCGGATATGGCCAATACCTTTTCAAGCTCTTTGAGGGCCTTATTCCTCTTGCCAATCTTTTGATAGGCCAACCCCAGATAAAGGTGTATCTCAGCCAGATAGTCAAATCCCTCCCTTGGTGATCTAACCACAGCCTCTTTGAGTTTATCGATGGCGTTTTCATATTCGTCTTTCAGGTAGTAGACAATACCAAGGGTTAGGTAAGGTAAAGACTTATCAGCCTTAAGACATTTAGTCCTGGTATATTTTTCAGCCACCTCCAATGCCTCCTCAAACTTGCCCTCTCTGGCATAAAGCTTGGCTAATTTGCTATAAAGATAAGGTAATGTCTGCCTGCTGGGTCTCAAATCTAATCCCTTTTTGAGCTGCTCCTCTGACTCTGTATACATCCCCTTCTTGAGATAGGCAGCAGCCATATTGGAATGAATGAGGGTCTTGACTATCTTTGGAGGTTTCAATTCAAAGCCATTAGTTAATTCTTCCAATGCCTCATCATATCTTCCAAGGGAAATATAGGCAGAGGCAAGGTTCGAATGGGCAAGAGAAGCAAATTCCCTTGAGAATTCCTTAAATTTCAGTGCTGCCTGGCAGGAAGAGATAGCCTGGGTATATTTAGCCATTTTGGCATAGCATACCCCGATTTTTGCATGGGAACTAATCCGGTATATCTCAGCCTTGCTTGAATTAAGAACCGATTGGAAATCCCGAATGGCCCTGGCATACCCTCCCTTTCGGAAATAATAGTTTCCTCGAGAAGATAGGAAGATACCCTTTCCAGTAAAGAGAAAGGAGGCCAGAGAGATGAAGGATGCCTCAAAAAGGATATTCGAATAGGAGAGGAGAGTCTCTATAAAATTGAGGCATAAACTAATACCACAGAATAGAAAGATAAACCACTTTGGTAGAATTTCCCCTCTTATCTTCATTATGGCCACCATCAAGAGGAGAAAGAGAAAGAGGGGGAAGGGAGAAAGCAGGATAAGGATTGCCTCGTCAGAAAATTCTGGGGTAACCGTTCCTGTAGAAGGCAGGACAGTAATACCTGCCAGAGTAAAGGCGTAAGACAGGATAAAGATAATCTCTGTCTTAGTAATCTTCTTCTTTACCAGATAGTTATGGAGCAAGAATAGTCCTAAGAGGACAAGAAAAGGGATTCCAAATAGGGGTATAAAGCCAGACAGATAAACCCATATCTTTATGATATTCTCTATATGCATAGACTACACCTCACTACTTCTTGCTAATTTTACATTGAACCCGCTCTGTGTCCTCTGCACTACAAACCTGCAAGATCTTGTTTTTTTAACAAAGTTTTTAATAGCACACGGATGATACGGATTCTCACAGATTTTTACTTTTATCCTAACTACTTAAGCCACTTTGGCCGCAATAAAAACTACGAAATACGCGAAAGGCGCGAAAATGAATAATCTTTTAAGATACAGACAAATATGGGACGCAGATCAGCACAGATTATCAGAATTATCTGTAAGCGGATAAATCGGATAAATAGACTAAAGGAAAGAATAGAAATTTCTTAATTCCTTTCCTGAAGAATCAGTTCAATCCGTTTACTTAATGATTTCTGTTTTTATCCTGTAGATCTTTTCTTAGAATTTTTCGCGTTTTTTCGTGCCTTTCGTAGTAGTTATGTC
>Ga0180007_10002764_pt1 | contig 20387 bp, 9 predicted proteins | sample MM_PC_MetaG_FD_121122 | JGI IMG/M metagenome (GOLD analysis project Ga0180007, IMG submission 121122) | Groundwater microbial communities from the Aspo Hard Rock Laboratory (HRL) deep subsurface site, Sweden - MM_PC_MetaG | ecosystem: Environmental > Aquatic > Deep subsurface > Groundwater... | reverse complement strand
GTCGGACCCACATTAAGCGATAATGGACCCACAATAAGTGATACTGGGCCCGCAATAATGACATCGGACCCACATTAATCGAGAATAAGGTTCAGGCTCCATCTGGAAAAAGGTGAATAGTAGACATCCTCAGATTTAACAATGATGAGAAACAAGCAGATTGGATGAGGTAATCTCAAGTGCTGATCTACCGGCTCAACCAGCTGGTTATGGAGCCCAGCGAAATTGCTCAGTCCAAGTTGAAGCCGTTAGGAGCCTGTATGACTCCTATTCTTTTTATTTAATCTGCTAAGTTAGCTAAACTAGCTCTGATTTCCGCTAGCTCTTTTTCTATTCCAACGATATCTCGTTCCTTTGCTTTTATCCCAAGACGGTCGAAATCTTCTATCGCTAAAGTTGCCCATTCTAGTGCTTTTGCCAAATGAATTTGCGCTCCCTGTTTGTTAAGCTTTGTGTTTTCTAATTTTCCCCAGACTTCCTCAAGTTTCGCCTGAGAGCATTTGTAGTAAGCGCCGCGACGTTTATCATAATTTATTTCAGCTTGATCTAACCCCAAACTCAAAGTATTTTCAGCATTCTTTAGAAGCTTATCGGCCAAGTCAAAGTCATTGTCACTTAACGCTTTTTGAGCTTCTTTTAGGGATATGTCACTCAGCCAATTTTGAGCATAATTGATTCTTCTTGTCCATTTACCCCATTTACATTGACATGCCTTTTCGACAACCTCTTGGAAATATTCTCGCGCCTCTTTATACTTCTTTTCTAAAAAGCATATTTCGCCTCGATAGTAAAGAATGTTAATCTTGCTTCTAGCAATACGCTTGTCATCTTCTTGAACTACATTCTTGATAAATTCTTTATTTTGGTTAAATTGCTGAGGTGCTATATGTCTTCTCTCTTTGCAACGAATACAGAGTGATTTTACTATGTTGTTTTCCCATCTATCTAGCCATGCACCTGCCTCGTTATATAGTCCTTGACGAATGTAGAGATAGACAATATGTTTGGCTAAGGAATCTTGAATATTCAGATCCTCAAGTTGACCAAGCTTCCAGGCATTTAAAAGAAGCTTTTTTGCTTTTTTAAGCTCCCACATCTGCACCAACGTCCAACCTTTGCTAGACATGCAATGGAGGGCAGTAAACCATTCCCCTCGCTCCATTGATTTTTCTATAAGCCAATCCATCCAGCGTAGGCGATCTGCCCAATATCCATAAATACTGGCATAATCCTTTAAATATTTCCATATATCTCTAATATCCTCATAATATTCTCGCTCTTTACACCAATTTAAAACTGATAAAAAAACTACCCATTCCTGTTCAAGATAATCATATTTATTCCACCATTTTACCCAATCTTTGCCTCCCCACTTCTTGGCGTAATTCTTATACCATCTTACCCAACGATCTTGAGCAGCTTCCCGGAAATCAGGGTAGTCTAAAAATTCTTTATTATAGATATACTCGCGGGTTATTGGCAGCATCCAATAACGTTTCTGCTGAGTCACCTCAATCAGATAAAGTCGCCGAAGTCGGTTTATTTCATTATCGACGTTACTATCCTTACTTAGTCCAGCTACGTGCTTTATAGCAGCGAGATCAGCCGGCGCAGAGAAAATTGCAATGGAAAGCAGTAGATTATGAGCTGGAGCGATTTTTCGGAGTTCTTCTATCGAATTTCCAATGCAATATTCAGTTATCTCCCTAGCTTCTGTATTGGTTGGAGTTAAAATCGTATTTAATGCCTCTTTTACATCTTCCTTAGTACAAGCGATACGTTCCCTTAGTTGACCAATGGTTTGAATTAGAGCCTTTGGAACTCCCAAAGAACGTTCATAGATTCTCTGTGATTGATCACGAGTAATTAGAATTTGCTCATGTTTGGCTTTTTGTTCAATGAGTTTGACGCTTAGGTCTTCAGAAAGAAGCGTTATATTTTGACGGGCAACAAAATCTAATCTCTTTAATTCGCTAGAAATTTTTTCCGTTTCACGAGCCGTAATGATTACTTTACTTTGATTTTGGTTGCGTAAGTAATGTAGAAAATTTAAAATATAAATCTGTTCCTGTTTATTGATAGTTTCAAAGCCATCTATAATTAGTAAACATTTATTTTTTGTTAAAACTTCATAAACTTTTTTTTCTTGTTGGTCCGGCTCTGCAATAGTAAGGTTTTGGTCTTCAAAAGCACTTCTTAAAGTAATACTAATTTGATCAATAATTTTTGTTAATGTAATATCTGGTTGAGGGACAAAAATTACTGCATCAAATAAATATTCCTCTAAACAACGATAGGCAACCTCAATGGATAAGACTGTCTTGCCGATACCACCAAAGCCCTCTAAAAGAATCAAATAATGAGAATTATTAATATAACTTAACAACTCATTGATGTCACTATCTCGTCCAATCAGAGGCTCCCAACGTGGCAATGTTCTTATTGGCAGTTGAATTCTATAATGGGGCAAGTTATTGGGCGGCCACCGTCCGGGGGGGACGCCTTTGACCCCGCACTTAAGAAGGTGGAAGGCGTATTGTTCATCCTTGCCATGACGGTAGTCTATCCATGTACGAAGTCCAAGAAACGGGGAAACATTTTGAGGAGAAGCCTTGGGCAGGAGCAAAGGAATGACGCGGAAACTGTTATCTTTACATTGGATGTTTAGCCCACGCTCGATTTCTTGTTGGAACCAACCAGCTGGAGTGGTTTCACCCACGCATACTACGCATGTCTCAGCCTGATCAAGACCTAGTGCCATCTCTTGTTGCCAGCTTTCACCCGGCACTAGACGCCACCGATCCAGCCACACATGGAAGCCACATTCATCCTCAAGTCTTTGCGCTAGTTGCTGAACCCACTCGGCATCATCGTGCGAGTGAATTAGAAAAGCGTTATACTTTTTGTTGTCTGGAGGACCCATACGCATCCTAAATCACACTTCGTTTTCCCTGACTAACGTGTAGACACACTAAAAGACGCAGAATTTTACGTCATTATTTTCTATCGAGCAGCTAAGAAAAAAAACGGGATACCATAACTTTGGCAACCCCGGCTGACATTTAAGCCCCGTGGCTTTCCGTCCCCACTTTTCAATGGGTTTGGCTTTACCTCAAGTTTTTTTATTATAATATCACATCCCTACCTTCAGATTTATAAATTGTAAATGTGGCAAGTTGCCGCACCTGCTAACAGTTAAGATCGGCATTAGATTGGCAAGGTCAATCTAATGCCTTGCGTAGAAAAACAAATTTGAGATGTTCCTGAGAAAGGTAAGGGTGGCTCATGCAATCAAACAGGAGCTGGCCAGGTCGCCGGCAATTGGATTTTTGATTGCATTTTGATCCCCCTGGCTGCTCCGGACCTGATAATTCTGCAATCAGATTCCCCGGCATCGTGGGCAGCGCCAGCCAGGATCGGCGACCTGCTGCTCAGGGCGAGGATTGCATTTTATTTTTTTGGAGTCCGCTATTTTGTTTCAAATTTCGGGGTGTATAGTAGAGAGAGATGTTGACTTTAGGTAACTAAGAAATTGAAAGGGCCAATTTTTTCTGGAGGAATAGGAAGGTATGTCAGGTATCGCATCGGTACGTGGGTGTTCGTGATAAGTCTATCATCGATTGAGTCAACTTCTGGGACAAATCCAATAATAAGCTTGAGGCTTTCAGGATTATTTTTAACCCAATTTACACGTCTTAAATGTTTACCCAGTTCATCTTTTGCCTCTCCTTGGAAACGCCGGCATATTTCTGCAATTTCGGCAATGGTGCGCGCAAGCTGGAGTCGTTTACATTCAATTATCAAGACTTCGCCATTCGATTTCCATGCTAAAACGTCAATATCTCCATCAGCAAGAATTGGGTCAGTTTTTAGCTCTGACATTTTCACTTCGTTTCGTACTTCCCATCCACTCTTTCTTAATCTGTCTGCGATGGATCTTGCGAAAGCATGACCTCGTTTATCGTTGACAGAACCAATATATTTTTTCATTTTGTTGGAGGAAAAAAAATCCCCAGGAAGTTGTCCTTGTTCTGGTCGGTCAAGGAGATAGCCTAGTCCCAATTTTAAAGAGCCAGCGCCATAAAATATTTGATCATCTTCATTATGGCCAAATACAAGCAGAGGACGGGCAGTTGCAGAAAGTCTTCGACGATACCTCCAGGGATTTAAATCTTTATTTTTAAAACCTTTTGGTGGTTTATCCCAAGATGGACGATGAAAAATGCTAAAAGTGTTAATAAAAGCATTACATGCTGTTTCTGAAAGCCCACGTTGATTCAACAACCTACTTTTTAGCTTACCCAAAGTGGTCGTAACCACTTTGCTGTCTTGCTCAACAGCTATTTCTATAAGTCCAGCAAAACCATCAACGGCTTCATCTGGGGTCATACCGAATTCTTCGGTAAAGGCATCTATAAATTCAGCAGAAAAAATGGATTCTATTTTTCTTCTCTTTTGAACAGGTTTCTTGTTGTAAAACTGGCTATAATCAGCTGCTGCATCGTCAAATTCTTCTTTCATATAGTTTGAGAAGAAAGGATCTATCACCGTTTTGTGGAAATTTCTATCAAGTGTATACTCACCATTAGCGTGCAGGTGAATGTGAGGCGCTACAAGATCGCTGTTAACAGCGTCTGAATCTGTAGCAACTTCTATAAGCAAAGCTGCCTTAGCTAAAAGTTCATCGAGATCCCACTCTGACAATTCGCGTCCCCCTGATACTGGGCACTCACATATGGACATTTCTAAAATGGTCCTAGCGGGTAACGCGGTTAAATTTCGCTCTTTTTCTCTTTTTTGTGCTATCGCGTAAACATTTTCTTGATTACTGTATAAAGCGATCACAGCCTGCGCTGTTCTTTTCCAATGATCACGATCGTGAATGACCGTTTCATGGACCTGTAATGTCTTGCTAATAACAGAAGCCCTGTTAAATTTTTTTAATAATTCTCGTAGGCTTTCCCAGACTTTTATTACAGTTCGGTGAAGAAATTTATTACAGTCTTCTTTATTTGTTATGTCAGTTTCAGGAGCATAAGATGTGCAGCCTTCTGATAACCTGAGCTTAGCAAAAACAAAATCTGCCTGTGAAATGTGCGTCAGGTTACTGTCAGGTCGAGAGAGAATAAATTCAATAGGGTAATGTGTGTGAAAAATATGAAGGACACGCGTACCTTCTGTCCCAACAACCGCTTCTATGACTTTATTTATCTGAGGCTCCTCGATTTCCTGATCAGATTCCTTGTGGATACCCACCAGACACTGAGTTAAGGCTTTAACGACGATTTTTTCACCTAAGTTCTCTGGTTGCTGGAAATGAGCTAAGAAGTCAGCAGGGAAGGCAGCTACCGCTTTTCGTTCATCTTTTTCAATAGTAACTTCTGGGTCTGGAATAGGTGCTTTTATACCTATGGGTGAGGCATCATCTGGAACAACAATTTTGCTGAAATCTAGACGCACTTCCAAAGGTAATGACGAATAGTTAAGTGGTAATTGTTCGATTTCATTTACAAGTTTATCGAAAAGTCCAAGGAAGCCAGACCAAATTTCATACAACAAATCTCGGACAGGCTCAGTATCATCTTTAGGCTCTATGAAAAGCCAACTTGCTCCTCTGGAAGATTCAACAGCCCCTGCAAGTATGCCAAAACGCAAATGCCCAAGGCTTGCATAAATTGGTCGCTCCTGCATTGATTTAAAATAATAATCTTGCCCAAATCTCTCTACATGAGAATATCTGCCGTCAGCGGTTTCAATTGCGTGGCTGTCAACAAGGGCACGGATTTCTTTACGGAATGCACAAATAAAATCATTATAAGCTAAAATCATTGTTCCTTGATTGATAGGATAATCTCGTGGAACAAGCTGATATTTCATATCTCTCCAGAAACAATAAAAATTAAAATCTCCGCTTAAAGTTTGAAACTTTACCCCTTCTTTTTCCGCCCAAGCTTTTTGCTTCATACATTTCAGGTAAAGTTTAATGGGGTTCCTTGGTTCCTTGGCAAGCATGAGAAGATTTTGTATCCCTATAACAGAAAAACCCCAATCAGCCGGCCAATCTTTAAATCCAAGTGCAAAACCTCGTCCCAATCCCCCCATCACTATGAGTGTAGTGCCCTCCACAAAATCTGGTAAAGCCTTACAATAAGAGGCAATCTTATGAATATACTTTTCAAGATTAGAAACCAGTGGAGAATTGTATTTCATAAAGCTTGCAAGGCCTTCATCATATATTCCGTTGATTTGATCATGGAGAAGAATCACGTGCAAAAATTTGTTTGTATCATATTTTAACAACCAGGCATGAGCCGAAGGGATGGGCAGGTCATCAGGCTCTGGCGGTACAAGAGATGTCGTATTGCTTTTGAGCTCAAAGAGTCCTTCTTTCTCCATAGATTGCCCTTGAATTCTGCTAATAATATTTGAGAATGCTTTTAAATAACCAAGTTTACGTAACTCAGAAATTATAAACCTACGAATTGCTGGGCTGACTGCGTGCGGGAGTGTAAGGATAATTGCATCCCCAAAATCTACAATGGGTCGTCTCTCTAATGATGTATGCCCTATGGACTCCGAAGTGAGTCTTCCTAGATCTTCTTCACGAAAAATAAAGGGGAAAAGCTCCTTCTTAGAAATACCGATTGATTTAAGGTTTTCATTGGAAAAGATTACAGCTTGAGCGCGACCGGAAATATTTGATGCTTTGGATAATTTTATTATCCCCTTATCACTGGTTGGTTCCGAGTACCAACGCTGAAGGTTTAATCTTTCAGCAACCAAATCACTGAGGACAAGTAAAGCATATGCTGGTGCAAGGAAATCTCGACACATTGGAGGAGTTTTGCGATGTTGAAGGGCTTCTAGGGTGACCTGTAGAAAATAATCGTTAGAATCCCAAATTCCTTCGAAAATACGTCGGTTACCATAAGGGGTAATTACGTTAGTGATAAAAGCATCTTCCACCGGATCTTCATATGATGCTATGCGGGTTTTGCCGAGATATTTATTTAGCCATCTTGAAAAATCAGCATGATCCGGACGTGAACTGCCGGCACAATGCATAACGGCTAAATGAACCAAAAGTTCAAGGCGGAGAGTATTGGCTTGGAGACAAGGAATGGTGAGCAGCCCAGCTGCTCTAGCAATTGTTGTTCTGGGTTTGTATTTGGAAAGGTTTCGTATCAGTTTTTTTGTTTCTTCAGAAGTTAAGGGAATCATTTGCCTCGAAGCAGTCGCATCAACGTGCAAAGTTTTCAGGAATTCTGTAAACAATTCCGGTTACACAATACGTAATCATTTCATTGATAAATTCAGTATCGGGCCAATCAACATATTTCCAAAAAATTGTATGCAATAAGCTATTTTGTTTATGGCAAAAGAACAAGTCGATTTGACAAGTTAATCCTGATTCTTTTTTGCAACTAATTTTCTTTGTAGAATCAGCAAATTATATTCCATGCTTTTATGCTTTTCTAAAAAGTCTTCAATGGAAATTGCTTGAAATTTACCAATCCAATTTTTCCAAGTTGATATATCACATGACGTATGCCAGCTTGCCATCCCTTGGTTAGAATTTGAGCGATATTCAATGCGACCACTGTTATTAGATATGACTACCCTCATAATAAGATTTCTCCCAATAACAACAGTCCCAGGGGAAGGATTGTAGTAATAATTGTCAATGGCAGGATCATATTTTCTTTTGCCCATCACTTTCTCCCTTATCGGAGATGTAAATATATTTCCAAAACAGCACTATTCTCCTTGCATCAACGAATTGCAATGAAAATAAATCATGGGAACAGAGTGGAACAGGGCTGTGGGTAACCAACGAAGGATGGGACTCAAAAGTTAAGGTATGGACCGGTGACTACCGGCAATTTCCAGCTAGCCTTGGTGCGGCAATCGACTTTTTGATTGCATTTTGATCGCCGTGGCTACCCCAGAGCCGGTAATACTGCAATCATATTTCTCAACATCGAGGCCGGGGCCCTGCAGTTCGGGGCCCATCTCCCCAAGGTGGAGATTGCATTTTATTTTTTTGGAGTCCGCTATTTTGTTTCAAAGCCTGGGGCGTATTTAGGGAGATTTTTGACTTTAACAGCTTTATGACATTGGCATTGCGATTAGATTAGAACACATACACAATGACAAACTATAGACGCATCCCCTGCTCAGCCAGATTGTAAAAATGTTGAAAGACCACATCGGTTTTTTGACTGAATAGCTCCCGATCATAAGAATCAGGTAAATTCTTATTAAGGACCACCTGTATTTCTCGCCGTACTCTCTCTTGACTGCGAAGTTCTTTGTGCCAGGCCTGAATCAATACAGTGTCTTTTGCATTTTTTAATTTTTTTAATAAGCTTTGGGCGGCAAGTTTCACCTTCTGTTTTTCCGGGTTGCTCAACTTGTCTTTTTTAAGCAGATCAAACAACTCCAGTTCCTCTTCGCTCATCCCCTCACGAGCGGCACGGGTCTGCTCTGCACTGAGATGTTCAGCCTCGATGGTCAATTCTTCGTAGGCCTTTTCTATCGAGATGCTGCCGGAGTTATACTCATCGATAATCTTTTCAAATCGATCCAGAAAACTGCCCCGTGTCTTATTCTCCCGCATCATCTGCCGCAACTTGATCTGCATTAATTGTTTCAAGTCGGCAAACTCAATTTGCTGATGCTTCTTTTCCTTGAACTCCTGCCGTAACAACTCAAAATTGAGACGACCAAGATCAATCAAGCTCCCCTGACTGATCTCATACCGGACACTGTTCTCCTTAGTCTGCAAATCGCCCTTGCCAAGCACCGAGCTGTCAAGCAAAGCATCAAGTTTGTCTTTGGCACGTTCAACCTGCTCGTCCTGGTCCACATTGCGATCGACAACCTTACGCAGATATTCAAAGACATCACGGGCCTTTTTGACCTCAGGGTGTTCGTATATTTCCGGCTTGGCAGAATCATAGAGGGAAGAGATGGTGTTGACATACAATCCCAGCTGATTTCGATACTCATCCTTGGCCAGGATCATATTGGCGAAGTCATCAAAAAGCTCCACCTCTTTAAAGCCCTTCTCCCCCAAGGCCAAAATCGCCTCAATATCTGCCCCCAGGTCAAGGCAATAGGCCTTTGCCTCAGCAATTGCCTCTTGCAAAAGCTCCAGCAAGACCGCATACTCTTTGACCGGAAACTCATCTAAACCATCACCTTCCTTATCCTTGCCTTTCGAGCCTTCGGCATAGGCGGCCAACGCCTTTTTGAGATTTCGGAACACCCCGAAATAATCAATCACAATGCCATTCTTTTTGCCCTCAAAAACCCGGTTGACTCTGGCAATGGTCTGCATCAGGGTGTGGTTCTGCATGGGTTTATCCAGATAGAGGGTCGATGCAGTCGGGGCATCAAAACCGGTAAGCCACATTGCCGTTACAAAGACAATTCGGTAGGTGTTATTGGGGTCCTTGAAATAATCCTCAATATTGCGGCCATCCTCGTCCGGGTACTCCATCAGTTTCCGGTGGGGCGCAATATCCAACTTCTGTTTGGCAAACTTTTTCTTCTCTTCCTTTTCGCTGCCCTCAAGACTGATGACCACCGCCATCCGAGTCTCTTCCATGAACTCAATGGCCCGGCTATAGCGTGCTTTCTTTTGCGGATCTCGCTCTCTGGCTATTTTGCGGCGCAACTCCTTGATCTCTTCCTTCAGGTGATATAGCACCTTGTCATACATCTTGACGGCGGTGAACTTATCGATGGAGATCACCATCGCCTTCATCGGTTTTCTATTGCCGTTATCGTCATCCACATCCAGGCGATAGGGAAAATGCTGAACAATGTGTTTGGCAATTTCCTCCAGCCGATCATCACGGCGTACTACCTGGAGCAAGGTGGAATACTCCCGGTCAAGCTTCTGTTGCTGCTCTTCGCTTAGGTTTTCGTCCTCCAGGATCTGGGCGGCATCACCAACCAGATCTTCATTGACCTGCTCAACCCTTGGCACACTCTTTTTATAATAGATCGGCACCGTGGCCCCATCCTCAATGGATTGGGCAAAATTATACTCGGAGACATACGAGCCGAACCAATCCTTGGTCAGTTCACTGCGCAACAGCGGGGTGCCGGTAAAGGCGATATACTGAGCCTTGGGCAATGCGATCCGCATATTCTCGCCCAAGGCCTTGTATTGACTGCGATGGGCCTCATCAACAATCACCACCCAGTCATCCCGATCGCTAAGCTGGGGATAGGTCAACCCCTTTTTGATACCGAAATTGAAGATGGTGGTGAAGTAGAACGACTTATTGGAGTTCAGGGCATCCTTTAATTGCTCCCGGCTGTGTTGCCCCTTGGCGCGATAACGGTTTTTGTCGATCTTTTCATCGGCCTGCAGGCTGAGTGCCTCGGTCTCTAAAAAATTACGGAAGATCTGATCGTCCAGGTCGTTACGGTCGGTAACAACGAGAAAGGACCAATTCCCAGCCACCTTTCGCTGCACCTTACGGGTAAAGAAGATCATCGAATAGGATTTACCCGAGCCTTGGGTATGCCAGAAGATACCAAGCTTACCCTGGTTGCCTTCCCGCCCCTCCAGGGCCTTTACCGCATTATTGGCCCCCAGAAACTGATGGTTCTTGGCGATAATCTTCACCTTGTTGCGGTGATAGAGAACAAAGTTTTCCAGATAATCGAGGAGACTGGCCTTACCACAGAGACCTTCACAAAAGATCTGCAAGCTCAGGCGGTTCCGGCCCTTGCGGCTGGCCTCTTCAATGGCTGGCAACCCTTCCTGCTCCGGGTTGACGCTGTTATCTTCCAGTTTTGCCCAGGAGAAAAAATGCTCCCAGGGGGCATTAAAACTGCCCACTCTGGTTTGGATACCGTTGGAGATCGCCACAAAGAGGTTGTACCAGAAAAGCTGGGGGATATTCTCTTTATACCGTTGCAGGTTATCGTCATAACCACTCTTGATCTTGACCGTGGCGTTCTTGAGTTCAAGCATCACCAGGGGCAGGCCATTGACATAGAGCAGCAGATCCGGTCTGCGGGTAATGCCAGTTATGGCCAGATACTCAATGGAGAGCTGAGAGACCACCACAAAATCGTTGGCGGCAGGATCATTAAAATCGATGACCCGCACATAGTCAGCCACCTCCCGCATATCATCATCGCCGTAGGTGACCGGCACCCCATTGCAGATCAGTTCATAGATCTGTTTATTGGCCATCACCGGAGACAGACTGACCCGACTGCGAGTGAGTTCGCGGACGGCATGATCCAGGCACATGAGAGGCAGGTAAGGGTTCAGCCTGGTCAGTGCTTTCAAGAGCTGATCTTTTAAAACCACATCTTTGAGTGAATCCCGGCCCAGTAACTTCTTCTCCCAGCCGTCAAGATGCTGGTAGCCAAGGGATGACTTGAAAAAGGTAATATCCGCCTCTTCAATATGTGATTCGTTCAGATAGGCCATTGAGGTTCGTTTGCGATGGTCAGTTGTCAACTTCCAGTAAATGTTCGACGCTCAGTTTGCCGCTGATCAGGCGTGGCAACAGAAGATCGCGGGTTTGTTGGAGGATTTTGTTTTTTTTCTGCAAAATTTTAATCTGACCAAATAGAGGCTGAACATTCTTGTCATACTCTAATCGCAACTGGGCGGAGGGAACAATAGCTTTGGTCTGCTCAAATGTCCTTATTGTGATTGCGTCAAACGTTGCTCCATTTGCAATCTGCTTCAGGGTAGCCACGGTATTTTTGATTAGTTGATAAATGTACAAAGTGGTTAAATCCAACTTCGCTTTTAAGGCAAAACACGATTGATTCATCGCCATTGGTAACCCTGTTAAAACTATATTCCCAACTGTGCCTCTGGCTGTAATTATGATAGTATCCTCAGGAAACAGCCGACTGGTACAATTCTTAAGCCCCTTTGAAGTGATATAACTTTCAGTGTTAAAACAATACAACTCACCATTGTAATCTGCTGGCGAAAAGAAGGGAATTTCTCCATTCCAATATTCAGATATTGCTGTTTTTGGAGTGCCTCCACTCAACACCTCTAATACATCAATTAATGGTATTTTCTTCCAGCCTTTTGGCAAGCCATGGACAGTCGGAGTCTGTTCGTGGTCAGGAAAGCGCACCCGGACAAACCACTCTTTGTAAATCTCCTCAGCCATTTGCTCCAAAATGGTGATGCGCTGGTTGTTGTTGTCAATGAGTTCGTCATAAGCAGAAAGTATGGAAGCAATAGGAGTTCTATACTTTGCGACAGGGACTGATACTTTAAGGCTATGAATATGATTTCTGTTTAGTGTTGGATTTGCAGCACCAGCATCAAATCTTTCGAGTCTCAATGTTTTCAAGAAATAATAGATAAATCGAGGGTCATTACCCTTAAAGCTCTTAACCCAAAGTGTTGTATCATGAGGCCAATAATCTTGTTCTGCATAAAAAACTGTTCCTAATGTCCCTTTCCGTCCAATAATAATCCCAGGGGCTTTTACTTTGTGAACGTTATGATAACTTGATAATCCACCGGAAGAATATACTGGAACTGCGCCCTCAACCTGATCTTTTTGAGTAATATCAAATCCTCTTTGAAAAGTTACGAGACCGCCAAGTCTGACTTCTTCCGTAGTCATGACAAGAGCCCCAAAAGATTATTACTAATTAACCGTTCAATTGGCTGAGTTTGTGTAGAAAGTGCGTCAAATTGATTTTTAAGACTTTCAATCTTTCTTTTAAATTCCTCATCACTTATGTTCTCTTCGTCAATCACCACTCCAACATAGCGGCCCGGATTTAATGAGTAATCCTGCTCCTCAACATACTCTTTACGGGCTGCAGCGTTACACAGACCCGCCACATCAACATACTCTGCTTCGGGAAATCGGCTCTGCAGCCAGCCCATAGACTGGTACCAATATCTAGGCCAATCCAACACCCCGCGCACCTCCATGACCTCATCCTCATAACTAAGCTGTTCCAAGACCTCAGTCAGTACTTTATCGGCACCAACCAGTTCCAATTCTCCCCATCGTTTATCCTGTTTAACCCGGAGCAAATTCCCGGCCTGCTTCCAAATATCTAATAACTGGTTATGGTCCTCTTTCAGGGTGTTGGCTAAATGTTGGTATTCTGCCACCACTTTGGCCAGACCTTGAGCAAAATGGAGCTGGGCATTGTTGTCACGATTGGCCGGATCAAAAGCCAACAGGTCCTTGGTATTCGGCAGTGGGATTGTTTCCTTCTGGGCAAGCTGGGTGATCTGTTCCGGTAGGCCGGAGGCAAGTAATTTTTTGCGCTCCGAAGCTTTCCGTTTGACCTCACTTTCACGGGTATATGTCTTGAGATTCTCGACAATCTTATTGTATTGCTGCTGGTATGCCTCTACCGTCTGCGGCACCGTGTGCAGGGCATCAATAGCTTTGCTGATATAGCCAGCAATCAAGGACAGATACTTGCCGGTCTCCCCCCGGTAAAGGCGGATGATGGCGGCCAGATTCTGGATCTGTTCCTCAGACCAGTCTCGATGGGCCCGGTCCAGTTGGCGAAAGGTAGTTCTAGCATCAATAAAGAGGATTTTGCCCTCCCTGTCCGAGCCGCGTTTGCCTTTATCAAAAAACCAGAGAGTGGCCGGCAGGGTAACAGTGTAGAACATATTAGATGGGATGGTCACCATGCAGTCAACAATCCCGCTATCGACAATCTTTTTGCGTATCTCATACTCGGCATTTCTGGCATCCGAAGCGGAGTTGGCCATAACAAATCCGGCCCGGCCCTGGTCATTTAAGGAGGTGGCAAAGAGGGAGATCCACAGATAATTGGCATCGGTTATCTTGTCCTGTTTCTTGCCCTTGGGCTTGGGCAAACCATAGGTAGTAAAGCGGCTATCATTCTTGACCGTGCTCTCCTGAATACCCTTAACATTAAAGGGCGGATTGGCCATCACATAGTCAAACTTGCCTAAGCTGTTAAAATGGTCATCCTCATAGGAGTTGACCTCGGCAATCTCACCGCGCAGGTTGTTGACCAAGAGATTCATCTTGGCTAGGCGCACGGTTTCGCCCATGAACTCCTGACCCTCAACATAGATCTTGCTGCGCTCCAGATTAACCTCTTTCAAGAAATTAGCTGACTGTACAAACATGCCGCCGGAACCACAGGCCGGATCAAAGATCTTGCCGGAAAAAGGCTCAATGGTTTCGACAATGAAACGAACCACTGAGGTAGGGGTGAAGAACTCGCCGCCCTTTTGCCCTTCACTTAAGGCAAATTTGCCCAGGAAATATTCATAGATCTTGCCGAAGATATCGCCGCTGGCATCTTTGGGAATATCAGAAAAAGCCTTGAGCAGTTGGGGCAGAATATCAGCCTTTTTCTTCTCAATATCAAAATAAGGGTCCTTGGGTAGCACCCCCTGAAACTGGAGATCCTGAGTGCGCTCAATGGACTCCATGGCCTCCTTGATGGCATGGGCGGTCTTTACCTCACCCGGCAGATTAAGCAGATAATCATACCGCGCCTCGGGCGGCAGATAGAACCCGCACTTCTCAACAGCGATCTTCTCTAAAGGACGCTCAAGCCTGGTCCCTTTGTCCTGGTTATATACTTTGGTGATCTCCGGCTCGGCATGGGCGTATTTATTTTCAGCAAAACGTAAGAATATAAGCCCCAACACCGGCACCGCATAATCCGAGGCCTTGATGCCTCCATAGGCCCGTAGGGAGTTGGCGGCATCCCAGAGGTCATCTTCCAGTTTTTTAAGTTCTCCGTTATTCACATTTTTCTCTTTATATTAAATTCTGCTTGGGATTTATCTATTTCTACTTAAAAGACGCTACAACCATATTTTTCTTAATATGCAAAATATAATCGCAATCTTTCACAGGTAACTTATCCCACTTTGGGGGGATGTTTGACTTTGCTAGCGGGTAACCGGCAACATCGTACCATTTAATGCTATTCTCAGAAACAAAGGGTAGAACACGCCAAGTTGGAGCTGGTAATTTAGTAATATCTGCTATCGGCTTTATTGGAATCTTGATACGAGCAACTTCCAAACCTGAAAATTTTGGCAGGATATTCCCCTTATCAAACCACTTCTTGATTTTACGGGGATCAAGAAGCAGATCCCCTTCATCTACATCAACTTGTGACCAGTATTCTTCTGCCATTTCATAAGCATCTTTTCTGGTTAAAACTTTTTTTTGACTCAGCAGGAAAGCGGCAATAGGGTCATAAACACCCCAGGAAATGAGATCTTTTATCCAAATAATCGACCAGGGAAGTTCGGCACTTTGCCACCGTTCCATGGTTGTGCCAGTTAAGATGTGCTGGTTTAAAATTGTTCCAATTAGAGAGCCAATTGCCCAGTTAAAAAGATAACTAAATCTTTTTGCACCTAAGTCATACCATTTAGAAATACTGGCTGGATTTGGTTTTTTGGGAGCATTTATATTGGGCCACATCCACCATGCAAGAAGTTCATCAGTTGATATGTTTGTTTCTTCAGTAAAAGCAAAAGACGGTACCTCACGAACGGCGCCAACTAAACGCAACAAATACTTTAAACGCAACTCATTGTCCCATCCAACATAATCTACCCCTTCTTTGAGTAAATCAATAAACTCATCCAGCTTTTGCATAATGAGTTTTCCATCTCGGGGAGGCAAAGCAGTATTATATAGGGCTGTCCGTGTTTCTTTTTGAGGATAAATATTTTGGACCAGCGCAGTACCACGGGTTTTGAAAAACTTAAGATAGTCTTCATTATGTTTTGTGGTATAATATGAGAATGTCTGATTCCATAGTTTGATCAAGTATTCTTCTAAGTCAATTTCTTCCGTATTTGTCTCTTCAAATTCATGAATTGCATCAAGCAATACGCCATCTAATGAGTCTAATGCCACAAGTGTTTCATCAGTGCTATCCTCACCACCATCGTAAGCAGCAGTTTCCAGCCAAGTTATGAACTCTTGAATATCTTCAGTATTGGCTTGTTGGCTCCATTTTCGATATATATAAATAATCAGTTCTGCCAAGGGGCCATCTGAGATGGTATCTTTTTCTTGATCTGATTTCGCATCAGTGGAAAGTTCATTAATAATTCTTATATAAGCATCTTTACTTTGCTGACGCTGATACGTCTCCTCAGAAGAAGGGTTAAACAAGACCAGGCTTCTTCCTTCTGTTGAGGTTCCCGGTCTCCCTGCACGACCAATTAAATTTGCAAATTCCCTTGTAGACAAAAAGTCTGGATGTCTATAAAGAGTTGGAATCAAGACTGTTTCGAATGGCAGGTTTACACCTTCTGACAAGGTGGACGTGGCAAGTACAATATTGATAATATTATTTTTTATCAATTGAATGAGAAAGCCCGACATAATTTGAGGCATTTTACCGTGGTGGAGTACTATGCCGTGCCTAAGCAGTCGATACTCTCTGGATTTTTCCCCAAAATAATCTGAGCAGGTAGCAAGACAATCTTCGTAAAGTTTCTTGTACGAAGAATTCTTTGGTTCTATAAAAAAAACAGGTAGCTCCTCTTCAACCCAATCATTCTCAAGTAAATCAATAAATGTTTGCGCGTATATTCCAGGCCTAGAAGGAACGGAAATCAACACTGGGTGAAAACTCCCAGAAGCAACTTTTTGGGCCGACATATGCATTGCTGCCCACAACAAATGGGCACGCATTTTGACTTCATCACTTGCATTATATTTTATGGCCTTAGTGACTGATGGATGTTTCGGAAACGGATTGGGGACATAGGGACGGTCTTCTTTTTTTGCCCCCTTGATTCTTAATTTTTGCCCATCAAGCATGTCATAATTTATTCTTGTTGAACCATTGTTCAGACACAAGAGCCGTCCTACTAGTTGACGAGTACTCCTGTAATTTGTTGATATTGCCACAGCATCATTTTTTCCGGAAACCCACCGTGCGAGGTTGGCTTCAATTTCTGCTGCTACTGCTGACAAAGCAACAACACGAACCTTCTCACGATCAACAAAAGAAAATAGCCTACTAACAAGTGTTTCCAAATGTAATGATCTGCTTTTTGATGCCATTAATGCTTCATATTTGTTGTCAAATGCAACCGTGTGCGCTTCATCAAGGACTAAGCAACAGATTCTCTGAATAATTTCTGTCCCAACAAATCTGAATAGAGCCTCTGCTTTTTCATGGGTAGAAATTATAACGCAAGATTTTCCCAGGTCGACAAGAGCATCTGAAGGTCCCCAGTCATTCCCACCGTACATCGATGTTACGCTCACATGATGGATGCCAAGACCAAGGAGAACTATACTGATGGTATTTTCAACTTCTGCGGCAAGAGCCCGGGAAGGAACAAGATATAGAACAATTGGGGAATGTTCAGGAGAATCATTGGGAAAAAGACTCTGTAGGATTGCTAACTCAGCTATTCTCGTTTTCCCAGATCCAGTTGGGGTGCAAATTGCGAAAGATTTGCCGGAAACAAGCTGCTTAATCCCTTCTAATTGAGAGGACCAGGTCAAAGATTTATTAGAGTAAAAACCTTGACGAATATATCCCTGTATAACTTGTTCGCCCTCCTCATTGAGGATTTCCTGTAAAGGCTGTGTCACTTTTCTTAATGAGATAGATATATTGTCTTCACAAATGGTGGTTATCATTTTAGATAAAAGCCAGGCATAAGTATCTTGCCCATATACCATAACCCTTGAGACAGCTCTCAATTCTTGAAAAGAAGCTTCTAGACGTTTTTCATCGCCCCATCGTAACCATGCACAAAAAATCCCGAAGCAACGAAGTACTGTTTCTGCCAACTTTAAGCTGAGTTTTATATGCTCGGGAATATCACTCGTGCACTGGTGTTCAAGTTTTATCAGACCCTCAAGGATAGAGTGCTGTAAGTTACTAAAATCCCCCCGCAGAAAATATCCCACCGATTTGGAATAATGTTCAATAAGTTCTTTTGAATTAAGGACGCCAAGGGCTCTTGCTGAGTAGCCTGCTAATTGATATGCCGCAGCAGTAAAAAACACATAAGGGATACCACTTGGTTTGTCTGGCAACGTATCAATCCATTCAAAGAGTTCGGCGGCACGACGAATATACCGTTTGGCTCTATCTGGGGCCGAATTCAAGAGCAAAAGTCCAGCTTCAAGCAATTGTTCAGCCTCGCGGAGCCGGTTATAAGTTTCACTTTTCCCCCAAGAAGGAAGACCTGTGGCACCTTCGCGTAATTGTGTGTGATGACTATACAACCTAGCGGTATTATAACTTAGACTGCTCCCAGCAAGGTTTTCACCTATCCCTTGAATTATTTTCAGAAGTTTTTGCGACAAGCTATTCATTTGCTATCCATCCGGTCGTATAAACTTCGTATCTTGGTAACGATATCAGTGATATGAACTTCAACCGCCGTTAATTTTCTTTTGGCGGTGTATGTTTTATGAGGTTCATCAGTAGAGATCCAGGTTGGATTCTTAACAGGCATCTTCCCGCAGACATAAACACTTAAATCACATCGCTCAATTTTCTTATTTTCTGAATCAAAATACAATTCCCTCAATGATTGAATCCAATCACGAGAATAATCATCATCAACATAATCTTGCAAAGCTGCTATAGTTCTGAGCAAGTCTACTGGTTTTGTTACAACCGAATGAGCCAATTTCTCATGATTATCATTTATTAGGGTGGCGTTATGACTTGAGGTGCATTTGGCTTCACAAGCCATCCAACGAATAATACCTCCATCTTCGCCCCGCTCAAAAGCAAGACCATCATCACCTGTACGCCCTAGGATTACTTTGTCCCATTCATCAGTTTGTTTGATTTCTTCTAATTGTTGAAAAGCAGTAACATGCGTTCGAAATAGATAAACTGGAACCTCCCAAGCTGATGATCCAAATGTTTCGTAACTTTCGGCAATAATTCCCGTTAGGATTTCTCCAAAAAAACCTTGAAGCGCAATGATATTTAATTTGTGGGGATATCCATATGCTGGATCAATTTTCGTTCCGAGCATCAGAGGATTTAATGATTCTCCAAGAGGAGCTCTCAGAGAAGAACGTGCGCCTTCGTGTGCATGGTCAATGAAGACAAATAACTCGTCCCAAACATCATCAGGAATATTAGCTTCTTCTTTAAGAAGGATGTGCAGATATTTGTTCCCGTCGTCATTACGTAATTCTGCTAACCATTTGTGCAACTTAGTTAAAGCAGGTTTCTGCGCTGATTTTTCGGTCATACTTATTTCTTCACACGTTTGGACAGAGCTTCTGGGACAGTAAACAAGAGGGTCAAGCCAGCCGTTGACTTTTCTTCTTTTTTGCCATCAAAAAAACTTGTACTTCCCACTACGATGCTTTCAGTACAATGGGCTTGCCGCAAGTTGCTGACATTCACCTGAGAATCATTAACCGAGCCACAGAGTTTCGGGAACACCTTATTTAATTGTCAAGTCAAGATATTTCCAAACAGTTTCGATCCAAAATAGTTATGTGTTATTTGAGACACTTAACCTAGTTACTTCCTTTTGAAGCTGTTCTCTAAATTTCGTTGCCCCACCATTTGCTGGATGCCTAATTTGGGGAGCATTGATTCCCATTTTTTTTAATAAACTTTGAGCTTTCTTACCTACAGCAATAATTTTCGCTTTTTGAGCATACTTTAGTAACTTTCTGAGTACAACTATGCCTTCAGCTATTTCCTCACTTGATGGCGTTCTGTTTGACAACATTGCAGTGTCTGGTCGATATGGGTGCCAAGGAAAAGCATTCCAAAAAATAAAGTTTCTTGTATCTAATTGAGATTTAACTAATTCCTCCCAGACTATTGTTGCCGTTGGTTCAGTAAAACCATCCTTCTTAACAGAGGTGAGACTTGTTCTATAGGGTTCTATTCCTTTGAAGACATGCTCAGGATTAATAAATTTATGTTTCAATTTCCCAAGTAAAATTCTTTCTGATGTCATTGGGATGCCACTAAAATGCCCCCCCTGATATCCTAAAGCTTCAGCAAGTAATAGAAAGTCAGCGTCTTTCCTCTCCGATAAATATTGTTTTAAGTGGGATAATCTTTTTTCTGGAGATTTTTGATCAATATCATTTTGGGGATCGTAATCAAACCACGGGTTAAACACATTATGCATCATCGAGTTTTTTAAACTTTTAATAAATTCTTGCATGATTGTTGGCCAGTTTTGCACTGAAAAATTTTATTTCCCGGCAGCATATTTCCAAACTAAGTTGCCCCCTCTATCCTTTCCAAGCCTGTAAAACCATTTTTTGCTTTTCGCCGGCAAGTACCCGCGTATAAATTTCCGTTGTGGCCGTAGAAGAATGGCCCATGAGATCAGCCAGAATATGGAGGGGTAAAGGATTTTCGCTGGTGACCAT
>Ga0180007_10002763_pt1 | contig 20393 bp, 19 predicted proteins | sample MM_PC_MetaG_FD_121122 | JGI IMG/M metagenome (GOLD analysis project Ga0180007, IMG submission 121122) | Groundwater microbial communities from the Aspo Hard Rock Laboratory (HRL) deep subsurface site, Sweden - MM_PC_MetaG | ecosystem: Environmental > Aquatic > Deep subsurface > Groundwater... | reverse complement strand
GCCTTCGAGGATAGCGTCGCGGGAATCAGGTCCATGGTCGCGGCGGGCATATCGGTGCAGACTAACTCCACCCTGACGCGGGCCAACCGCGACGCTCTCCTGGGCATGCCGCGCTTCGTCGCCTCGCTCGGCGTGAAGCGCATGTCCATGAACCTCTTCATACCGACGGGCGCGGGCGCGACCGCCTCGGGGCTGTTCTTCCCCTACGCCGAGGCCGGCGCCTTCGTGGACGAGGCGCGCAGGAGGGCCCACGAGGCGGGCGTCGACTTCTTCTGGTACTCGCCCGTGCCTATGTGCCTCTACAATCCCATCGCGAGGGGCCTCGGCAACAAGAGCTGCGCGGCCTGCGACGGGCTCCTGTCGGTCTCGCCCCGCGGCGACGTCCTCCCGTGCTCGTCGTGGCCTGAGCCCGTGGGAAACCTCCTGTCTGACGGCTTCTCTAAGGTCTGGTTCTCCGACGGGGCCGCCTGGTTCAAGAAGAAACGATACGCTCCCGATTCGTGCGCCGCCTGTTCCTCGTTCGCGGCGTGCCAGTCGGCCTGCCCGCTCTATTGGCGCTACGCCGGCTACGACGAGCTGCGCGGCTGCAAGGAGGCCCTGCGATGGTAGATAGGTTCAGGCATTTCAAGCTCGGCCTCGGTTCGAGGCTCGTCATAGCCGGGATACTGTACGCGCTGGCCGTCGTCCTCCAGGTAGCGCTGGGCTCCAGGCTCCTCGGCCTTCCCGCCGTCATCGCGGCCTGGTACTTCCTCTCGCTCTCCCCGGCGACCAACAAGCCCAAGGATAAGGGGCTCGAGGAATGGAGGGCCGTCACCGACGGGGAGATAGCGCGGGTCGCCGATAACCTCGCGCGCTCGCAGAAGCTACGAGCCTCGCTCGCGGGACCGGCCGTGCTCAAGGGCTTCGCGCTGGCGCTCGCCCTCGCGGCGTCGCTATTCTCCTCGTACGGCTCGCCGCGCCTGAGCCTGGCCCTGTTCGACCTCGCGATGTTCGCCGTGCCCGGGCTGTTCTTCGGCCGCGTAGTCGCCCACGTGCCGTACGAGTTCAATATGAAGCTGTCGCGCTTCCTGTCGGCGATGGGCGTTCCCCGTCCGGACGGCTTCGTCCTGACGCCGTACCTGCGCTTCGACGAGGACGAGCAGGGCCGCGACGTGCCGGAGGACCTGCGCCTGATGCTCGAGCCGCGGCGCAAGCCGGAGGACCTGGTCGGCGTGCAGTTCCAGGCCTCGATCAACAAGGGAGCCAACGGGAACGTGCCGTACATGTACGCCGTCGTGCTGACCAAGGGCAGGGGCGGCCCCGCCTACGAGCGATTCAAGACGATGCGCGCCCGCGGCTTCGAGGTCGAGCCCGGCGGAGACGCGGATTACGGCACCGTCGTGGTGCGCCAGGCTACCGATAACGGCGGCTACCATACCGACGACGAGGACTGCGAACGGCTCATGGGGCTGATGGTCAAGGCTCTCCAGAAGGCCTAGGCCGTCAGCGCGGGGCCTAGTCCTCCAGTACGGCCCCCGTCGATCCGGACGTCACCATCCTGCGGTAGCGATTCAGGAAGGGACTGTCCACGGGCTGGACGTAGGGCTTCCATTCGGCCCTGCGGCGATCGAGTTCCTCCGGGTCTACGAGCAGCTCCAGGCGCTTGCCGGGTATGTCTATCTCTATCCTGTCGCCGTCCCGCACGAGGGCTATCGGGCCCCCGGCGGCGGCTTCCGGCGATACGTGGCCCACGGCCGCCCCTCGCGTGGCCCCGGAGAAGCGGCCGTCGGTGACCAGGGCCACCGTCTTGTCCATGCCCATGCCCGCGAGGGCCGACGTCGGGCTGAGCATCTCGCGCATGCCCGGGCCTCCCTTCGGTCCCTCGTAGCGTATGACGACGACGTCCCCGTCGGCGATCGAGCGGGCGCGGATGGCGGCGTACGCCTCGTCCTCGCTGTCGTAGACCCGGGCCGGCCCGACGTGCCTCAGCATCTCCTCGGCGACGGCGGATTCCTTCACGACCCCTCCGTCCGGAGCGAGGCTGCCCTTGAGCACGGCGAGCCCGCCCCGCGCGTGGTAGGGCCGGCCTATCGGCCGTATGACGTCGTCGTCGAGCGAGAGCCTGCCCCGCAGGTTCTCGGCGACGCTCTTGCCGGTAACGGTGACGCAGGAGCCGTCTATGAGGCCGGCCTCGAGGAGCGTAGCCATCACCGCCTGCACGCCGCCCGCCCTGTACAGGTCCTCGATATGGTGGGGGCCGCCCGGGCTCATGCTGCATAGGTGAGGCACCGAGCGGCCCATCTCGTTGAATATCTCTATGTCGAATTCCAGCCCGGCGGCGTGCGCTATGGCGGGGAGGTGCAGGGCCGTATTGGTCGATCCGCCCAGGGCGAGATCTACCGCCACCGCGTTGCGGAAGGATTCCCGCGTCAGGATGGCGCGAGGGCGGACGTCCGCCTCGACGAGCGAGACTATGGCCCGGCCGGCGTCCTTGGCCAGGCGCTCGCGCTCCGCGTAGACCGCCGGTATCGTCCCGTTGCCTGGAAGGCCCAGCCCGAGGGCCTCCATCATGCAGTTCATGGTGTTGGCGGTGAACATGCCGGCGCAGGATCCGCAGCCCGGGCAAGCCGCGTTCTCGGTCTCCAGGAGCTCGGCCTCGGTCGCGGAGCCCGCCATCACCTTGCCCACGGCCTCGAAAACGGTGGTTAGGTCTATGGCCGCCCCGCCGCGCAGGCCCGCGAGCATCGGCCCCCCGCTAATGGCTATGGAAGGGATATCGAGCCGCGCGGCGGCCATGGCCATGCCAGGCGTTATCTTATCGCAGTTGGTCACGAGGACGAGGGCGTCGAGGGCGTGCCCCTGGGCCATCACCTCTATGGAGTCCATGATCAGCTCGCGGCTCGGGAGCGAGTAGCGCATGCCGGCGTGGTTCATCGCTATGCCGTCGCAGACGCCTATCACCGGGAACTCGAGGGGGAGCCCACCCGCCGCGTACACGCCGGCCTTGACCGCCTCGGCGATGCGCTTAAGGTGGACGTGGCCCGGGATGATGGAGTTGAACGCGTTGACCACGCCTATCCACGGACGCTCTATCTCCCAATCGGTATAGCCGGAGGCCTTCAACAACGATCTGTGGGGAGCCCTCTCGATGCCCCGCTTAGCCCTGTCGCTTCTCATGCGTAACCTCCCGAAGATGCCGTGGTACTACCAAGGTAGAACCACGATTGACTAAATTGTACTCGCCGGTTACAGTCGGGTCAATATGGAAAAGAAGAGAGCGGAGCTGGTCCGCGCGTTGAGCGCCATGATCCGGAAGCCGGAGGATTTTCCCGGCGGACGCTTGCCTCCGGAGCGCGAGCTCGCCGAGAGCCTCGGAGTGAGCCGCAATCTGCTGCGCGAGGCCATTATCACCATGGAGGCTATGGGGCTCCTGGAGGTGAGGGAACGCCAGGGCGCCTTCATAGCGGCTCCTGGCGCCGATGATCTCGCGGCGAGCCTTAGGTACCTCTCGGTCTGGCCCGACGACGTGCTCGCGCACGTGATGGAGATGCGGCTCATCATAGAGGCTCCGGCGGCGACGCTAGCGGCCTCGCGCCGTACTCGGGCGGAGCTTGAGCGCCTCGCCGAATGCGTGCGAAGGCTGGAGGCGGCCGAGGGCGACGCCGAGTCGGCGGGCGCGTGGGACGCCAGGTTCCACGCCCTGATAGTCGCGGCCGCGCACAACCCCGTGCTCGACAGGGTCTACGAGGGCCTGTCGGCCGCCATGGAGAAATTCGTTATCCTGAGCAGGCGCAGGCTCCTCCAGGCGGCGGGCTGGCCCGCGAAGGTCGCCGTCGAGCATCGGCGCATCGTCGCGGCGCTCGAGGCGGGCGACGAGGCCGGGACGGGGACGGCCGTACGGGAGCACCTCGAAGAGGCGCTCAAGCAGCTGGGACGACCGGAGCGCGCGTAGGCGGCGCATTAGCGTCGCGAAAGCGGAAGGATACAAAAAGGCCGAGGCCCGCGGGCCTCGGCCGGAACGACGGGGCGGATCCTTACTTCTTGAACTTGACGGCGCGCTCGGCCAGGGCCATCTTGTAGGCGGCCTGGAGCTCCATGGAATAGTGCTGGAAGTCCGAGAAGGTGGCGCCGGAGACGGCGTCGGCTACGACGTAGACGTTATCCTCGGCGGCGGTGTAGTCGGAGACCTTGGCTAGGGCGTCGACGGACTTGTCTTCCTTGAGGGTTACCTTGGCCTTCTTCATGGTGGCGGCGGTATAGTCGGCCGTCGGATGGGCCATGAAGAACGCGATGGTGGCCTGGTAGTTATAGCGGTAGCCGATGCTGGAGGAGTTCAGGGACATATAATTGGCGCTGGGGTCGGCCTTGTTCATGTGGCCGTAGTGCACGGTCTGCGAGGCGGGCTTGCCGACGGTGACCTTGAGGCCCTCGATGGTCACGTTGACGAGGGTGTCCTCGCGGGCGGCCTTGGCGTAGGCGGCGGCGCGGATGGGGTTGCCCATCAGGCCCTCGAAGTCGCGCTCGTACTGGCGCGAGGGGCGGACGAAGCCGTCCTTGCCGGGGGTGTACTGCGACCAGACGCCGAGGCCGTTCTGGACGTTGTAGATATAGAACATATAGCCCTTGATCGCGGGATCGGCGCTGCCGGCGTTGGCGAAGGGATCGGGCACGCGTACGACGGCGCCGTCGACGATCGACTTGCCGTCGGGCGCGTTGTTCTCGGCCCATCCGCCCGGACCCTGCCATTCGGCGTAGGAAGCGCTGGCGACCTTGGTCCCCTTGATAGTGACGGTGGCTTCGCCTACGTAGCCGCCCTGGTGCGCGACGTAATACTTCGTCGCCGTCTGGCCGAACGCGGCCGCCGCGCCGAGCGCGATGGCTACGGTCGCGATGATGATCTTCTTCATTCGTGGCCCTCCTGGATTACTATCCCCGCTCCTCAAGGAGCGTACTTATCATTATCGATATACTTGGGTATATACGCAAATAAGTCAATATGTATATATCGGATAGGATATCTAGGAAGGATTGAATGCCGTTCCGGGACGAGGGCCCCGGCTAGGCCGTCCTCCTCATCGTCCGTAGCTCGGCTATGAAGAAAGCGCCCGTGACGAGCGAGCTCAGGACGTCGGCGACCGGGGACGCGCCGTATACGCCTTCCAGGCCGAAGAAGCGGGGGAGTATGAAGAGGAGAGGGATGAGGAAGAGCACCTGCCTGCTCAGGCTGAGGACGAGCGCGTGCCTAGGCTTTCCGACCGCCTGGAAGTAGCTCGAGGCGACTATCTGGAAGCCTACGAGCGGGAACATGGAGAAGAATATCCTCATCGCGTACGAGCCGATGCGCACGAGCTCCTCGTTGCCGCCCGCGAACGCCGAAATTATCGCTCCGGAGAAGAACCTCGTGCCCAGCCAGCCAATCACGACTATAGCCGTCGCCGCCAGGATGGCCAGCTCCGCCGCCCTGACGACCCGCTTATAGTTCTTCGCCCCGAAATTGTAGCCGATGATCGGCTGGGAACCCTGGTTGAGGCCGAAGATAGGCATCAGGATCAGCATGGTTACGCTATGGATGATTCCCATGGCCGAGATGGCCGTGTCGCCCCCGAAGGTATACAGCTGCTTATTGAGGATGGTGTTGAGGACGCTCGAGGCGAGCTGCATCGCGAAAGGGGCGGACCCGATGGCTATGATGCGAAGGATAATATCCTTGCGCGGCGTCATGAACGACGGCTTGAGCGATAGATGGCTCTTTTTCCCGAAGAAATAGGCTAGTACCCAGATCGCGCTGACGCCTTGGCTTATGATGGTTGCCCAGGCCGCGCCCTCGATGCCCATGTCCAGGGCGAAGATGAAGATAGGGTCGAGGATAGTATTGAGGACCGCGCCTATGAGCATGGTCATCATGGCGATCCTCGGGTTCCCCTCCCCGCGTATGAAATTATTAAGCCCGAAGCCCACGCCGTTGAGGATGGCGCCGAATAGGATGATCCGCATGTAGCTGCGGGCGTACGGTAGGACCGCGTCGCTCGCGCCGATGAAGCGTAGCAGGGGATCGAGGAACGCTAGCCCGAGCGCGGTCAGGCAAACGGACACTATGATCACGAGGACGAAGGAATTATTCAGTACCCGCTCCGCGTAATCCGTCTTGCCCTCGCCCAGGGAGATAGACAGGAGGGCGCTACCGCCTATGCCTATCATCATGCTGAACGCCATGAAGACGAGCATGAACGGAAAGCTCACCGTCGCTCCCGCGAGGCCCAGCGCGCCGACGCCGTTCCCTATGAAGATGCGGTCGACCACGTTGTATAATGATTGAACCAGCATGCCGACGATGGCCGGCACCGAGAATTTTAGTAAGAGGCGCCCGATTCCCGCCTTGCCGAGCTGCTCCGTCCTGTCGTTTCCCCTGATCGTCCGTTCGTCGCTCAATCGTTCTTCTCCTCGCGCGCTTCGATGCGCTTGAAAGCCTCGAGCAAGGCCTCGAGGCCCTGTCCGAATTCGCGTCGCTCAGACCGGCTTAGCGCCAGGAGGCTTTCTCCTATGCGCGCGCGCAAGCTGTCGTGACGCTCGTCTATATAGCTCCGGCCCTCGGGCGTAAGCTCCAGGTGCGCCTTGCGGCGATCGTCGGCGTCGGGCGATTTCATGACGAAACCCATATCGACGAGGCCGTCGACGAGGCTCGTAAGGCTCCCCCGTTGCAGGTTCAGGCACGCGCCCAGGCGGGACGCTATCATCCCGTCGTTATCGCGCAGCACGAGCAGGGCCTTCTCCTGGTTCTTGTTGCAGATACCCGCCTCGAGCCTGTTCCTCTCGATATAGAGCCCGAAGGTCCTATGGAAATGCGGGATGATGCTAAGTATCCGCTCGCTCATTTCGTAGGTATCGGGCTCTTCGTCGCTCATGCGGTACGTACCATCCTTGATCGGAATCGACAGTATTCAGTATGAAAGAAATCAGAATGGCGGAAAACTAACAAATCGAGCCATGCGGGTCAAGGGGGCGGAAACGGATTCTGTCTAATTCCTGGTTTTTTATTTCCGGATGCGAAGGGCAAGCATGAAAGAATGATAAGAATTCCGTTGACAGGAGCAAAAAACGGCCATAGCATTACTCATCCGCTGATGAGTGGAGCTAAGTTCCGCAAGGAGGATGTATGAAGAGGTTCAAGAGAGCTATTATGGCTCTAATCGTGCTTTTCGCCGCCGTAGGGGTAGTCTCCGCGATGGGCGACAAGGATTCCGGTTCGGCGACGGGTGCCGCGAACGAGATCAAGTCGGCTACCTATACCTGGGTCGCGGGCGGCATGGGCGGCGGCTGGTATACGGTCGCGGGCGGATTCGCCCGCCTCGTCAACGAGAAGGAGCCCCGTATCACCATCAAGGTGATTCCCGGCGGCGGCGTAGCCAATCCCAGGCAGCTCGATATGGGCGACGCCGACATAGCCTGGGGCGTCGGGTACGTGGATAAGGCCGCCTATAACGGCCTCGCTCCCATCTACGACAAGCCGTACAAGAACATCGCCTCCTGGGCTGGCACCATGGCGGTGGACTACTACCACTTCCTCGCGGCCAAGGACGAGGGCGTCACTACGCTCGAGCAGTTCGTCGACAAGATCAAGAAGGGCGGCAAGGTAAAGGTCGCGGCGCCCATGACCGGGACCTCCGACTTCGTGATGACTTCCTTCGTGCTGGAGCACTACGGCGTATCCTACGACATGATCAAGGCCAACGGCGGCTCCGTCATACAGGCCGTGTACGGGGACATGCCGAGCCTGTTCAAGGACCGTCACGTCGACTACGCCTTCGCGTGCCTCGGCTATCCCGGAGCCATCATGACCGAGATGACCATGGGCCGTTCCGCCGTGCTCCTGGCCCTTTCCAACGAGGCCATAGACTTCTGCGCCAAGACCTACGGGACCGTGGCCAGGGATTCCGGCCTCGCCAAGATCCCCGGCGGTACGTACGCGGGCATGCCCGACGCCATCCAGACGCTCTGCCACTCGACCGAGCTGCTGGTCAGCCCGAGCCTCCCCGAGAACGTGGTCTACCTCCTTACGAAGGTGCTTAACGAGAACAAGGATTTCCTCGTGCAGCTCGGCGCCGGATACCGCGTATTCGATCCCAAGACGACCGCCAAGACCGTACAGGTCCCGCTGCATCCCGGCGCCGCCAAGTACTACAAAGAGGCCGGCGTCCTACCGTGATGAATCCCGCTCAGCGCTGATTTTCCCGTACCGGGAATCCCGGGCCCGCATCGCGGGGCCGGGGTTCCCGGGCCTTCCCTGTCCGAACGCGATACACACGAGGATGGAATAGATGAGAGAACTCAAGGGATTCACGAAGACTATCGTCGCCGTATGGGCGGCTACGATCGCCGTATTCCATCTGTATACGGCGATATTCGGCATAATGCAACCGAGGATCCAGCGCGGCATACACCTGCTGTTCCTCCTGCCCCTGGCCTTCATACTGTACCCGGCGACGAAGAAGTCGCCCAAGGACAGGCCGACCGTACTCGACCTCATCCTGGCCGCGCTCTCGATGGTGCCGGCCCTCTACGTCATATTCAATAACGACGCGCTCAATATGCGCATGGCCATGGTTGACCCGGTGCTGCCCTTGGAGATGGCGCTCGGCGTCATCAACATCGTCCTCCTGATAGAGGCGATAAGGCGCGCGGTCGTCCCCGCGATGGCCATACTGGTCGCGGGCTTCCTCGGCTATATGTTCCTGGCCCCCTACCTGTCGGGCATCTTCTACTCGCGCCGCGTATCGCTAGCGCGAATCATCGAGATGAATTACCTGATCTCCGACACAGGCATCTACGGATCCATCACGGGCGTCACCGCGACTTTCGTCGCCGTCTTCGTCATATTCGGGTCCTTCATGCAATATACCAAGACCGGCGAGTTCTTCACCAACTTCGCGTGCCGCGTCGCGGGCTCGGGCCCCGGCGGCCCAGCGAAGATAGCCGTGGTTAGCTCGGGCCTGTTCGGCTCGATCTCAGGCGTGGCCTCCGCCAACGTATACGCCACGGGGACGTTCACGATCCCCCTCATGAAGAAGCTTGGCTACAGGCCCCAGTTCGCGGGGGCCGTCGAGGCGGCCGCCTCCACGGGAGGGCTCCTCATGCCGCCGATCATGGGCGCGGGCGCCTTCGTGATGTCGGAGATCACCAACATACCGTACGGGACCATCGCGCTCGCCGCCACGTTCGGCGCCATCCTCTACTATACCAGCATCTACTTCAGGGTCCACTTCATGGCGCTCAAGCGCGGGCTCAAGGCCATGGACCCGAGCGAGATGATAAGCTGGAAGCAGGTGATCAAGGACGCGTACCTCCTCATCCCGCTCGTCGTGCTGATCGCGTTCCTCGTCATTGGCTACTCGCCGTTCGGAGCGGCCACGGCGAGCATCGCCGTCACCTTCGTCCTGTCGTTCCTGCGCAAGGATACGATGCTCACGCCGAAGCGCCTGTTCGAGGTGTTCAGCCTCTCTGGCCATAACCTCATCATGCTGGCCGTGTGCTGCGCCGGGGCGGGCATCGTCATAAGCGTCGTCACCTATACGGGACTCGCGCTCGGCATAGCCACCGTTATAACCAGCTTCTCCGGCGGCTTCCTCCTCCCGGCCCTCATCCTCATCATGATTACGTCGATAGTGCTGGGCATGGGCCTCCCGTGCACGCCGGCCTATATTATCGCCATCACCATAGGCGGGCCCGCCCTCCTGTCCCTGGGCATCGAGCTCCTGCCCGCCCACCTGTTCGTCTTCTACTTCGCCATCCTGGCCGAGGTGACGCCGCCCGTGTGCATCGCGGCGTATTGCGGCGCGGCGATCGCCGGCTCCAAGCCCATGGCGACGGGCTTCGAGGCGGCCCGCCTCGCGATAATGGGATATCTCATCCCGTTCATCTTCATCTATAACAACGGCATGATCCTCCAAGGCTCGGCCGGGCTCATCGCGGCTACCTTCATAGTGATGCTGCTCGTGGCCATCCTCTTCGCGGCCGCCATCTCCGGCTACCTGTTCAAGAAGCTCAAGGCCTACCAGAGCGTGGCGCTCGGGATCGCGGCCCTGGGCCTTACCGTCTTCGCCGCGGCCAAGCCCGTGCTCGACCGCGCGCTGGTCCAATCGATCACCATCGCAGGCGGTCTCCTGCTCCTGGCGCTCTTCGCCGTCGGCTCTAGGAAGGCCGGGAAGGCGACGCTGCGAGTCGAGACGGCGGCCTAGCACATGTTCCAAACCACGACGGGAGAGAGATAATGGCGCTAAAGACAGACGCGGTGGTCCTCGGAGCCGGGGTGAACGGGCTCGCCATCGCGTACGAGCTATGCCGGCGCGGCAAGAGCGTTATACTGGCCGACGCGAGCGTCATGGGGGCCGGCGCGTCCGGCTCCTGCGACGACATGATCCTGCTGCAATCGAAGAAGCCGGGCATCCTTCTCGAGATGACCTTCAGGAGCCTCGAGCTGTTCAAGGCCCTCACGGGGGACCTGCCCTGCGACATAGAATTCGAGACGAGGGGCGGCACCATCCTCATAGAGGACGCCGCCCAGCTAGCCGTGATGGAGGATTTCGTCGCGAGCCAGAAGCGCTCGGGGCTAGCCGTGGAGATAATCGACGCGGCGAGGCTGCGGCGCCTGCAACCGCACGTCTCGGCCCACGTCATCGCGTCCACGTACAGCGCCGACGACTCGCAGGTCAACCCGATGCAGCTCATGAAGGGCTTCATGCTGGGCGCCCAGGCGAAGGGCCTGCGCTACCTCTCGCGGACGAGGCCGGAGGCGATAGAGCGGAGGGCAGGGCATTGGTCGCTCCGCATGACCGGCGGAGAGTCGATCGAGGCCGAGGTAGTCGTCAACGCTACCGGCGCCTACGCCAACTCCGTCTGCCGGCTCCTCGGCTTCGAGCTGCCAATCGCCCCCCGGAAGGGGCAGGTCCTCGTGACCGAGCAGCTCCCCGCGCTGGGCGAGACTAACGTCTGGAGCGCCCAGTACATAGTCTCCAAGCTCAAGCCGGAGCTCGCGAAAAGCTCCGCTCCCGGCGCCGCCGGCGCGGCCGCCCGCTTCGGCCTGGGCTTCGCGTTCACCGGGACGCATAACGGCAACTACCTCATCGGCAGCACGCGGGAGGACGCGGGCTTCGATAAGGCCACCGATCCCGACGCCCTGTCGCTCATAGCGGCCCAGGCCAGGAAGTTCTTCCCCGTAATCGCCCAGGCCCAGGTCATCCGGAGCTTCGCGGGGCTCAGGCCGTCGACCTTCGACGGGATGCCCTTCCTCGGGGAGGTCCCGGACCGCCCCGGCTTCTTCATGGCCGCCGGCCACGAGGGGGACGGCATCGCCATGGCGCCTATTACGGGAAGGTTCGTAGCCGATCTCGCCTGCGGGAAGACGCCCGAATTCGACGCGACGCCCTTCCGGGTGGAGCGGGCCATGAGGCCGCAAGGAGCCGCGCATGGAGCCTGAGCTAGACGAGCGCGACATACTCGTGCTGGAATGCATCCGGGACTCGGGGGAGCCTATGGGCTCCTGGTCCCTCGTCGACAGGCTCGAGGCCCACGGGCACAAGGTGAGCTCCGCGTCCATAGGGCGGATGCTCTATAGGCTCGAGCGGCTCGGCTACGTCGTGGGGCAGAGCAACCGCGGCCGAGTGATAACGGACGAGGGCAGGCGGGCCATCGGCGCCTCCAAGGCTCAGAATTCCATGGAGTCGCATCGCCAGAGGCTCGAGCACCTCGTCAACAGCAAGGTGCTCGAGGAATTCCTCATGGTGCTGCAGGCCAGGCGGGCCATAGAGCGCGAGACCGCGAGGCTCGCGGCGGAGAACATCACCGAGGCCCAGGAGCGGGCGCTGGAACGCATACTCGAGGAGCAGGAGGAGAAATCCAAGCGGAACGAGAGCATCGCCGATATAGATATCGCGTTCCACCGGGAGATAGCCAAGGCCTCGCATAACTTCGCCCTCCAGGCCCTGTACGAGATACTGGCCACGATGCGCCAGCAGTCCGAACTGTTCGAATTCGTACGGAGCCGGGTGGACTCCACCTATCGCCAGGCGCACCGGAGCATACTGAAGGCCTTATGCGCCCACGACGGCGACGAGGCCGAACGCTGCATCATGCGCCACATGGATTCGCTCATAGACGACGTCACGAAGTATTGGGACCTTTACGCGGAGAGCGACGCCGATTCCCCGCGACGAGAGCAGGAGAAGACCGATGAACCCCGATGAAGAGCGGCACGTCTGCCGCTGCGAGGAAGTCAGCGAGCGGGAGATACGGGAGGCCGTCAAGGCCGGGGCCCGGACCGTTACGGAGATAAAGCGCTGGACGAGGGCCGGCATGGGCATCTGCCAGGGCCGGTCGTGCAGGCGCCTCGTCGAGCGTATCCTCTGCGAGGAGCTCGGCGTTAGCCCGGCGACCCTGGAGCCGCCGACCACGCGGCCGCCTATACGGCCCGTATCGATACGCGCCGTCTGCAGGGAAGAAGAATGACTACCGCCGCGCGCGGATTAGGAGGCTCATGATGGATTTTGGTAGGCTCATCGTCGCCATGGCGACGCCGTTCGACGACGATCTCGAGATAGACCTAGGGAAGGCCAAGGACCTGGCCAGGCGCCTCGTGCGCGAGGGCGTAAGCGCCATCGTAGTCTCAGGCACGACGGGAGAATCCCCGACCCTGAGCCGCGAGGAGAAGATAGCGCTGATCAAGGCCGTGAAGGAGGCGGTCGGCGTACCGGTAATCGGAAACGCAGGCACGAACGACACGCGCGCCTCTATAGCTAACGCCAGGGACGCCGAGGCCGCGGGCGCCGACGGCATACTCCTCGTGGCTCCGTATTACAATAAGCCGGATCAGGACATGCTCTACGACCACTTCAAGGCGATAGCGGAGTCGGTGAGCATACCGTCGATGCTATACAACGTCCCGGGGAGGACGGCCGTTACCATCCGCCCCGAGACGGTCGTCAGGCTATCGAGGGACGTAGCTGGCATAAGCTCGGTAAAGGACGCGTCGGGAGACCTCGACGCGTTGACCGTCATAGTCAACGAGGCGGCCGAGGGCTTCCGGGTGTATACGGGAGAAGACGGCCTCACGCTTCCCAGCCTGGCCTGCGGCGCCTACGGCGTCGTCAGCGTAGCCGGGCACGTGGCCGCTCCCCAGATGAAGGCCATGATAGACGCGTACCTGGCCGGAGACGTCGCCGAGGCCGCGCGCCTTCACGGGCTCCTCCAGCCTATCAACCGCGCCCTCTTCCTCCAGCCTAACCCGGTACCGCTCAAGAAGGCCCTATCGCTCGCGGGCTTCCCCGTCGGGGGCCTAAGGCCCCCGCTCAAGGAGGCGTCAGCCGAGGTTAGCCTGCAGCTGGAGAAGGCCTTGGCCGGCCTCAGGCCATGAACGGAGACGGCATGCTTAAGACGAGCAACAGGGTCGCCGACCACGCGGTGCTGGGAGCGGCGCCCGAGGCGGCCGACGTCGAGATATTCCTCGACGGCCAGCCTATAACGGCGAAGGAAGGCGAGCCCGTGATGTCGGCCCTCGTCGCCGCCGGAGTCACGGTGTTCCGCCATACGGCCAAGGGCTCCCCCAGGCGCATGTTCTGCGGCATCGGCCGATGCACCGATTGCGTGATGAAGGTCGACGGCGTACCGGGCGTACGGACCTGCGTGACCAGGGTCGCGCCGGGCATGCGCGTCGAGCGGCAGGACGGCAAGGGCAACTGGAGCGAGGGGGCCGAGGATGGCCGATAAGCCGGTCGTGGTCGTCGGCGCGGGCCCGGCCGGGCTCTGCGCCGCCATAGAGCTGAAGAAGGCGGGCGCCCCCGTCGTCCTCCTCGACGAGAACGACAAGCCCGGCGGGCAGCTGTTCAAGCAGATCCACAAGTTCTTCGGCTCGAGGGAGCATAAGGCGGGCACGCGCGGCTTCGATATAGGGACCGGCCTCCTGGACGAGTCCCTTCGCCTGGGCATCGACGTGCGATTAAAGACCGAGGTCGTGGGCGTCGACCCGGGCCTACGGGTCTGGGCCGTCGAGGACCGCGGCAGGTCGTACCTCCTCGAGGCGTCGAGGCTCGTCATAGCGACGGGGGCCACGGAGAACGCGCTCAGCTTCCCCGGCTGGACGCTCCCGGGCGTCATGACCGCGGGCTGCGCGCAGACCCTCGTCAACGTATACCGGGTGCTGCCGGGCAAGCGCGTGCTCATTATCGGGTCGGGCAACGTCGGCGTCATCGTCGGCTATCAGCTGATGCAGGCCGGGGCCGAGGTCGTAGGCGTCGTGGAGGCGGCGCCAACCCTCGGAGGCTACGGAGTGCATACGGCCAAGCTGGCGCGGGCCGGCGTGCCGTTCCACGTACGGACCACGGTCGCCAGGGCCGAGGGCGGCGAGAGCCTGGAGCGGGCTACCATCGTCGGCCTCGACGACTCGTTCAAGCCGCTGCCCGGGACCGAGCGGACCCTCGAGGTCGATACGATATGCCTCGCCGTGGGGCTGACGCCGTCCGTGGAGCTGCCGAGCCTCGCCGGGTGCGCGACGACGTACGTGCCCGAGCTAGGCGGGCGGATGCCGCTGCACGACGAGTACATGCGCTCCAGCGTAGAGGAAGTCTACGTCGTCGGGGACACCGCCGGGGTGGAGGAGGCGAGCACCGCCATGGAGGAGGGCCGGCTCGCCGGGATCCACGCGGCCTGGTCCTTGGGCTACCTGGACGACGCGGCCATGGAAGCCGGCGCGGCCGAGACCCGGAGGCGGCTCGACGCGCTACGCCAGGGCGTATTCGGGAAGAAGCGCTTCGACGCCAAGAGCCGCGTCCTAGAGGAGAGCCATAATCGATGAACGTACCGGAACGAACGCTTAAGACCAAGGGCGCGCCTTCGCTAGGGGAGCTGGAGGCGGCCGGGATGCTGCCCGGCCTCGAGGACCTTAAGGCGCGGGCCTGCCTCTGCATCGAGTGCGTGGAGGAGATCCCCTGCAATCCCTGCGAGACGAGCTGCCCCAGGGGCGCTATAAGGGTAGGAAGCCCGATCACTAACCTGCCGGCCCTCGATCGCGATAAATGCACGGCCTGCGGCCTCTGCATACCGGCCTGCCCGGGCATAGCGATCACCATCAAGCGCGTGGAGGGCGAGAAGGCCACCATACGGTTCCCCTGGGAATACCTGCCGAGGCCGGAGGCTGGGGACGAGGTGCGGATGGTTGACCGCCTCGGCCGGGTCGTATGCCCCGGCCGCGTGACCGGGGTCAACGAGGCCGCGCGGAACGACAGGACGGCCGTCGTGACGGCCGAGTTCGCGTCGGAGCACGTCCTGTCGGTGGTATCCATGCAGAGGGGGCCGAGGTAGGAGGCCTACGGCCTCCCGCCGCTAGTGCTTCCAGGGGAAGAACAGGTCCTTGAGGCCCCTCGAGCCGAGGGCCTCGACGTCGTCGGCCAGGAGCCCGGCCCACGGAGTAGGGCCGGGCTTCCCGTCGCTCCCGGCGAGCCAGGAGAGCCTATAGCGCCTGAGCCTGACCGCCTCGCAGGAGGCTAGGGCGGCCGCGGCGGGGCCTGGCAGGAGGAAGGCCACGAGCGGCGATACCGCCACGCATACGGCGCAGTCGAGGGCGAGCGCCAGCGAGAAGAGCGGCGCGTCGATGAAGAGGATAAGCGACGACTTGAGGGCGGACCTGAACCCCTTGCCGTCGGCGGCGCTGACCGGCAGGAAGTACTGCAGGGTAAGCCAGAGCGCCAGGAATAGCCAGAACGCGACGCTCGTGGCGAATAGGCCGACGAACCCGCCGATGGAGGCGTAGAACGGGAAGGCTATGGACGCGGCGACGATAGACGCGGCGGCCATGGCCCCGAACTGCAGCCCCGGGACGACGCCCGCGGCGATTGCCGGGCGGACGTCCCCCAGGCGGACCGTTTTTCCATCGGCGGCCTTCCAGAACGCGTGGGCCGTTATAGACCACCAGACCGATACCGCCGCCACCGTGAAGGCCAGTCCCGCGAGCCTCGCGGCCGCGGAGTCGACGAGCGAGGGCAGCCATATACCGAGGCCGACGAGCGCGAGCGCGGCGGCGTTGAAGCAGGCCAGCGCGAGCATATTATCCCATCCGTCGTAGAAGCTTTTCTTGAGGAAGAACTTAAGCATCCGTACAGCGTAGCAGGGGGCGGCCCGATTGGCAAGCGGATCGCTCGCCGACGGTACGCCGCCGCCAGGTCGCCGCCAGATCGCCGCCAGATCGCCGCCAGATCGCCGCGAGGTCGCCGCGATGCCGCCTTTCTTAACAAAATGCCGGATTAGCGGCATTGCGGGCCCGGGCTAACGCCATGATCATCATCGTAGTCGCTTTACTAGGAGGATGCCATGAAACGTTTCGTAGCGGTTATGCTAGCCGCGTTGCTCGTAGCGCCCGCGTTCGCGCAGGCCCCGACCGTGAGGGCCCTGAAGGGCAAGAAGGTCGAGCTCGTCGTCTGGACCCACGAGGACCAGGCCAGGACGGCCCTCGAGAAGCGCCTGATCGACGAGTTCGTCGCGGCCAACCCGAGCGTGAGCGTGAACTACGTCACGTACCCGTCGGGGAAGATCAAGGATATAGTCGTCGCCGGGTTCGCGGCCAACGCCGGGCCCGACGTCTTCAACCTCGAGATATTCGAGGAGTACCAGTTCATAGAGAACGGCCGCGTCGCCCCGGTGGACTACGCCTCCGCCGGGTTCAAGAGCATGAAGGACATGCAGGGCAAGTACCTTCCCGGCATGCTCGACCCGGTGACCGACGGCGGCAAGATCTACGGCATGCCCCTCGAGCTGACCAACTGGGCCATGTACCTCAATAAGAAGATATTCCGGGACGCCGGCCTCGACCCGATGAAGGACTATCCCAAGACCTGGGAAGAGGTGATGGCCGTCTCGGAGAAGATAGTCACGCGCGACGGCCAGATCATCAAGCGCCGCGGCTTCGACTTCCGCTATCCGTACTACCTGACCTCTGTCGTGCCGATGGTCGAGCAGCTCGGCGGCGTCCTCGTGTCCAAGGACGGTAAGAGCTCCGTCACCGGCGACGCCGCCTGGCTCAAGGTGCTCGAGTACTTCAGGGAATTCGGCCCCAACGGCAAGAACCTCGGCTCTCCCACGTATACCGCAGCCCGCAAGGTCTTCGACAACGACAAGAACGAGATAGCGATGTCCCTGTCGGGGCTCTACCAAGAAGCGCGCATGCGCGACGCCAACAGGGCCTTCTACGATTCCGGCGAGTGGATGGTCGTGCCCTTCCCCCAGTGGAAGGACGCCGTGAAGAAGGTGCCGAATAACTACTACGGCCACTACTACATGGTCAACGCTCAGAAGCCCAAGCTGAGCCAGCAGGCGGCGTGGGCGCTCATTGGGTATATGCTGTCGCACGGGGAGGAATACCTCGAGAAGGTGGCCATAGTCCAGCCGACCAAGGCGCTGTTCGACTCCAAGACCTTCAAGGCCACTCCGTACTCCGACGTCTTCGCGAAGGACATGGCCGCGGGGCACATCGTCTACTACGGACCCGCGAGCTCCAAGATCGAGTCCCTGCTCAAGGAGGCCTTCGAGTCGGTGATGCTCTCCGGCGTAGAGCCCGCCAAGGCCCTCGAGAAGCTGCGCCGCGACGTCGCCGCCGCGCTGGCAGACATCTAAGAGGATGGGTGCGTTGCCGCCGGGGGCGCGGGCCTTCTCCGCGCCCCCGGCGGCGTTATCGTTAGTACGTGCATGCATAGTCTCGCGTCTCGCGTTTTTTGGAGGTCTAGATGATTGGGCGATCGACCGCTAGCGGGCTCGAGTGGAACCGGGCTAAATGGGGCTGGATCTTCGTCGCTCCCGGCCTCGCGTTCTTCTCGATATTCTCTTTCTATCCTATGCTCAACGCGATATGGACGAGCTTCTTCAATAAGAGGCTCCTGTCCCTCAAGGCGCCTAAGTTCATAGGGCTCCAGAATTACCAGCGGGTCCTCGGCTCCGAGGAATTCTGGAACTCGGCGAGGGCGACCGCGACCTTCACCGTAGGCGTATTCGTCCCGCTCTTCATATTGAGCCTCCTGTTCGCGGTCCTCGTGACGACGATGAGGCGCGGCCGGCGTCTCGTGCAGGCGGCCCTCTATTCGCCGGCGGTGCTTTCCTCCGTCGTGGCGGCCCTTATCTGGCTCCTCATGCTGGATCCCAGGGGGCTGGCCAACCAGTTCGTCAATTGGGTCTCCATGACGCCGGGCATAGACCACCGGTGGCTCTCCGATGGGAGGATGGTGCAGGTCTCCACGATGATAGTCTACGTCTGGAAGTACCTCGGGTACTTCACCATCCTATTCGTAACCGGGATAGGGAAGATCCCCGACTCGGTCAACGAGGCCGCGACCATGGACGGCGCCGGCCCCGTAAGGCGCTTCTTCTCCATAACCCTGCCGCTCCTCAGGCCGACCACCGTGCTGGTGTCGGTCATGATACTCATACAGTGCATGAAGACGTTCAGCACGCAGTACCTGTTCACGCAGAGCGGCGCCCCCCTCGCTCCCGTCAACGTCATAACGCTCAATATCTACAACACCGCCATGCGCGACCTCAATATCGGCAGGGCCAGCGTTATGAGCACCGTACTGTTCCTGTTCATGCTAGGCCTGACCTGGGTCCAGCTCAAGGTCTCGAAGAAAGACGAGGCCGGGCTATGACGCGCCTCGTCCCGCTACGCGAGGCCGCGGCCCCGGCGCTGAGGACGGTCTTCGTCGCCGCCTCCTGCGCCGTCGTGCTCGTGCCCCTCGCGTTCATGCTCGGCTCCTCGTTCATGCCGGCCATCGACATAATGAGGATGCCGTACCGCTGGATCCCGGAGACCTGGATGCCCGCGAACTACCTACGCGCGCTCGCGGGCAACGACGGCACGTGGATGTTCCTACGGAACATCCTCAACTCGGTCATAGTCTCTTCCTCCATAGCGGTCTCGACGGTCGTCCTCTCGTCGATCGTGGGCTACGGCCTGGCGAAGTTCCGGTTCCGGGGCCGCGACGCCGTATTCATGGCTATCATGGGAACCATGATGATACCGTTCGAGACGGTGATGATCCCCCTGTACCTGATCATCGTCAAGGCGGGCATGCAGAATTCGTACGCCGGCCTCATCGTGCCCTTCCTGATGAACGCGTTCGGCGTGTTCATCATGAGGCAGTACCTCATCACCTTCCCCGAGGAGATGCTCGACGCGGCCCGTATAGACGGCTGCTCGGAACCGAGGATCTTCCGCGAGATAGTGTTCAGGAACTCCGGCCCCGCCGCGGCGACCCTGGCCGTCCTCTCGTTCAGGCAGCAGTGGGACAACCTGCTATGGCCGCTCCTCGTCGCGCAGGAGGAGAAGATGAAGACGATCCCCGCGTACATAGTCAAATTCGCCGCGGAGAAGCACGCCGACGAGGGCGCCATGATGGCCGTGGCCGTCATCGCCTCCCTGCCCGTTTTCGTGCTATTCTTCACCCTGTCCAAATACTTCCTAGGAGGCTCGGCCGTGTACCAGGCCGGTAAGGAATGACGATCGCCCGCCTCGCGGCGGCCGGGCTGGCGGCCGCCCTCGTATCCGCGACGATTCTCGCATGCTCGCCGAGGCCGCCGGAAGATCGGGCGGCCGACCTCGTCGTCTACTCCTCGCACCCCGAGGACCTGGCCAAGGCGATAGTCGACGAGTTCCGCGAGCGCACCGGCCTCCGTGTCCGCGTCGTCTCGGACGGCACGGGAGCCCTGCTGGCCAGGCTGGGCCGGGGGGAGGGCCCGGACGCCGACGTGCTGTGGGGCGGCGGCGCCGAGAGCCTCGTCGCGAATATCGGGCTGTTCGAGGCCTATGCGTCCCCGGAGCGGGAGGCCATACCGAGGAGCCTGCGCGACGAGGACGGGTACTGGACGGGCTTCACCGTGCTTCCCATGGTGATCATCTATAACGCCAGGCTCGTCCCCGAGGCCGCGGCGCCCAGGAGCTGGGCCGACCTCCTGTCGCCGGCGCTCCAGGGAAGCGTCGCGTACGCCGATCCTTCCGCCTCGGGCAGCTCGTATACGATACTGCGCACGATGATCGTCGCAAGCAGCGCCGCCGTCGCAAGTAGCGCCGCCGATCCCGACGGTACGGAGAGCGGGTGGCGGCTGGTGGAAGGCTTCATCGGGGCGATAGGCGGCGAGCCGCTCGCCGAGTCGGCGATGGTATACAAGGGCGTCGCGGCCGGGGAGTACCTCGCCGGCGCTACCTACGAGAACGCCGGCGCGGACGCGAGGCGGCTGGGCTCGGACGTCAGCGTCGTCTATCCGCTCGAGGGCACCTCGGCGGTTCCGGACGGCGTAGCCATAATCCGGGGCGCCCCGCATCCCGAGGCGGCGAGGCGATTCGTCGATTTCGCGCTCGGCGGCGACGTGGCCCGGGTCGTCACGGCCCGATT
>Ga0180007_10002762_pt1 | contig 20394 bp, 17 predicted proteins | sample MM_PC_MetaG_FD_121122 | JGI IMG/M metagenome (GOLD analysis project Ga0180007, IMG submission 121122) | Groundwater microbial communities from the Aspo Hard Rock Laboratory (HRL) deep subsurface site, Sweden - MM_PC_MetaG | ecosystem: Environmental > Aquatic > Deep subsurface > Groundwater... | reverse complement strand
CCGTTACGTCAGCGACATCCGAAGCATCAGCATTTAAAGCTGGCATGAAGTCCCAGTATGTATCTGTATTACTCCCGTTATCGGTCGCCCAAATGTCCACCTGCCAACCAACCCCGCTGGGTACAATCCTTGACCCAATATTTGCCGCCGTATTGCCATCCCAAGCAACCACCGTTCCAGCGATATGGTTAATAACAATAGACGCATATTTTTGTGTACCACCAGAAAATACAACCCCAAGTAGCGGATAGCATACAGCGGATGCCACCTTTCGTACCCATACGGTTGATCTGAAATAGGTAGTTGAATCAGATGCGGATTTGCTTATGCCTAAATACATTTCCTGGTTTGCGACAGCAGACGAATCAGTAACCAATAAACCATTTCCAGCGACCCCATCGGCCCCTATCGCCCCAGAGTTTGCCATAGTTGCGGTGCCTGTAAAACCAGCCCCATTAGTGGCAAATCGAGAGTTAAATAGTAAATTCGCCGCTGCGCCCTCGTTGAGCAGGCCGTCCTCCTCAAACCGGGGAGTGTTGGCGGGAACAGTTTCGAGCAGGCCGGTAATCCAGTTATGTTGAGTGTGGTTAATCCCGGCATATGTGGTCGTGGCTTCACCCAAGCCTATTCCCAAGCCCCTGCGATCCTTGGTGTCGTCACGGAGCTTCAGATAGCTCTCTACGGGGCCGGGCAGAAATATTCCATCGTAAAACTCATACCCGTAATCGCTGGCAAAAGCCGGAGCGGAGAGAAAACAGATTAGAACTATTATGGATAATATGCGTTTCATTTAGGGCACCAAAATTAAATAAAGAGTTCCGGCCGCCGAGTTTGTAACTACGGCCTGTTGGGTCACGGTTATGGTCACGGCACCAACAACATCCTGTCGTTTTGGCTGACCGTCGGTAGCGAAATGCACCGATCTTTCAACGGTATTGTCAATCATATTAACGCCGTTTGCGTCAAGCAGGTCCACGCCAAGCTGATAGACATAAAGCTCACTGTCCTCGGTCGGTTCGGTTCCCCCATGGTTACAATCAATATCGATCTTGTCTAACTGCCAGCCTTCAATAGAACCGTGCTTAAGGGTTCCAGTCAGGGTTCCGTCTGTCCAGGCATCTTCCGTAATGACTAAGCTCGGTATCACCCCGGTTCCATTGTCGGCAACAAACGCAAGGGTAATCATTCTCGAAACAACCCTATTCAGCGCATTGCCCGGGCTGTAATAAACATCGTCATCCGTAACCTGAAATAACGACCCCGCCCCGAAACAGGCCCCGGCAAAAAACAGGACGGTTAGAAAAGCAAGTGTAGTTAAAAATCGTTTCATTTTAAATTCTCCTTTTGATTAATCCTCTATAACCTCTAAAAATACGGTAAAGTCCTGTGTTGCTCCCGCATAAGTCGCACTAGAGGAGTATAAAACCCCGATGTCCTCACCTGCATCGACCTCTATCCCCGCCGCCGAGGTTGCGCTATTCTCAGTGTCAGACCCGCCAGCGGTCAAGGTAACTGTCAAAGCGGTAGCAGCACCACTCAGGGCAGCTTTAAACGTGATTGTGGAAACCGTTATTGCCGCATTGCCCGTTACCGTTATGCCTGTGATGCGACACCTTCTTATCGGTCGAAACGTAAGGGCATACGTTGTCTGTCCAAGCGCTGTCATGGCCGTATCGGTTTGATTAGCCGCCGCGTTGAGCAGGTGCCACGGGCCAACAAGATATTTTCCTTTAACGAAGTCCCCCGTGTTTCCTCTTACGCTTCGTGTCGCCGCTGACGCCCTGTCCGGATTATAGACCGCCGCTGTTTGATAGCCCTCAACAATATTGCCTTGGATGATAATGTCTGCGTCTGTAGAGTCATTCCAGATCCCGTATCTTGCCTTATTGGCTTCTGCTGTGGTATCAATTACATTCCCTATGGCAACGCCCTGAAATCCGTCTCCCAAATGAAAGCCATCATAAGTATTATCTGTTTCAGTACCAACGTCAGCCACGTTGTTGCCAATAAATTTTGCATTTGTAACAACACCATTTGTCCAAATCCCCTGCCTGCTCCATTCTCTTAGTCTGGCCCCAATTACGGTAATGTCCCTTGTTATGTTTGTTGATTGGAAAAATACTATGCCGTTGCTGTTAGCTTTATTGCTTCCAACGATATGAGCGCCCATTATGGTTATATTTGCTACTGGATTTTCACCTGAGTTAAACTCAAAACCTATTGCCCCAAGCGTGTCGAATATTGCTGTCGGCGCAACATACAAGTTGGCAATCCCCGCCTCAAAAAACAATGCCTTGTCAAACCTTCCGCACCCCCATTCAATAACGACTGTATCAAGCGCCGGTGCGCTAATACCAGCAGCGCCGTAAATAAAATATGAATTTGCGGATATTGGATTAGACCCTTCAACACCACCTGCCCCCGTTAAAAACAATGCCCCTGCGAAATTTATCAGGGTAACAAAATGAGAGTGTGCGGGAGATTTCATTGCTCCGGTAACAGCATCAAGCGTAACCACGCTGGTGGCTTCACCTGACCTGCCAAGCTGCAAAAACCCGTACACTCCATAGAGTGTTACCTCTCTGATGACCAGGCCCCTTACAGTCCGTGTTTCAAAAACATAGGTAAATCCACCATTGTTTGCGTCAATGTGCATGTGCTCAAATCGATAGTTATAGGTTCCCGCTGCACCGCCCAGGACGATCTTAATTCCAGCAGCATACCTGAGGTCAAGCGTGGTACCCCATCCTTGAGAGTAAATTCCAAGGTTTTTACCTCGAACGGTGATTGAATTTCCGTTTATAGTCCATTGCCCGTCGAGACGGTAAGTAGTATTGGCAAGGTCAATCACGCCACCCTTGGCAGTGGCCTCCAGAGAATCCGTTGCGGCTTGAATCTCCTGGGTCATATCTGTTGTTCCAGGAGTCGTGTTCTCCCCCCACCATTCAGGATAAACAATACCACCGTAAGTAAAGGTAATAGTTGCTGTAATTGGGAAAATTTGTTGGGTCGGAGGAGCTATAATATGTTCAGGACTGTTGATCTCAACTACTCCTGTCAAAGACCCACCCCTAATAAACCACAAATTGATATTTGAAGGAACTGTTGTGTCGCCAGCGGTGGCACCGTCAATCAATAATGTTTTTTCGCTTGCCCCGATTGCGGTAACAGCGGTTGCGATATTGTTGCCGTGATCGCTAATTAGCTCTAACGGTGGAGCAATGTCTATTGAGAGGCCAGAATCCGTGCTGAATGTGGTTAAATCGGTTCCGCCTGTGTTCCACCCTATTACCTTACCACTTTCAGGATCAGGAAGCGTATAAGTGTTGGTGGCATAGGCTGAAGATTTGGAAAGTTTTAGTGTTCGGTTAATTTGTTCCTGCTGCTGTTGGTCAATGCGAATGCCCTTATCAAGCGCGTCCTCAAAGGTCTCGTACAGGGTCGGCATATTTTCGGTAAAATCATCTTCCTGTGTAAGCGGAACGTTCCTGAGAACCGTGATCGTATTGCCAGTCGCGTAGGTCGCTACGGTCGTTACGGTTCCGCCCGACTCACAATCGTTGTTCGTACAGCCAACAGTGTAATGAGTGGTTTCGGTCAGGACGGTTTCAACCCCGGCAGGCGTGGTCAGAACCACCTCTATTTCTTCGGTCGCCCCCACCCCGAACGTAAACGGGAACGCTACCGTTGCCCCGTTCGCATTATACGCGATCCGCGAAGTCGATGAGGATACAACGCAAAACGCTACCCCTGCCGACATTAGAATAATTAAAATAATTGCCAAAAATTTCTTCATTGCAGTACCCCCGATTTTACTATTATCATAATTAAGTCCAGGATTTCCTGGTCTTCTCTTTTAAACCGTTCGTAATCATATGCCTGCACGGACGTTCCCGCCCCGCTTGTTTTTGCTCCGACCAATAATAAAAGAAGGCTCATTTTTTACACCCCAAACCATGCGCGTTCTTTATTAAACATGATAAGCCATTCAGCGGCAGTTACTACCCTGTTCCAAACCCTCGGTCGCCACATTTGGCCCTTGTACCAATTAGCGTTTTTTGAATAACGACACCCAATAACAAGATCACGGTTACATGTGTCCGGATCAAGCATCCCTGTGATTTCATAAGACATTAAAAGAGGTACGCCGTTTCTATAATGTTGCGGATATAAATTTCCGCCTGTTCGTGATACGCCCAAAAACGCCCACACCCCCGGCGTCCAGCCAACAGAAAAACAATTACTGTTATCGTTCCCGGCAATGCTTGAGTGGTTATGCCTTTGAGAAACAGTATTTCTTCCACTACTAATATCAAGATATAGTTCCCACCCATCAAGAAGGGCACCATATCGACCAATTATTATTTCAGATAACCCAAAGGTTGAATCCCACTTTATCCAAACGCCAACACTAAAATCTCCCGCCGTAAAGTTTAAATCGGCACAATCGGCAGCGGGAAGATCAAGGTAAACCCCATCGTCAACACCACCGCCAACTGTTACGAACTCTAAAACCATTAACCCGGAAGCTAAAACCGTCCAAACAAACGAACCACCACCAGGGTCATTTAAAGAAACATTCTGATGATGAGGTTTTCCCTGATCCCTGGTGATGATCCCCGTACCTTCGTAAAAAGGCAGGTCCAGAAGGATGTTCTCATTTTCAGGTATGTTGTCATAGCCTTTCATATTTTATAAATCGCCTCAAAGTCATAGGCCCTGTTATTACCTGCGGTTTTCTCAATCGTGACTTTTATTCCAAACCGATTATCGCTCAAGGTAATCGCTTTTAATAATGGATCTTGAACCCCTGCAAAACTAGTTTCGTCGGACTTAATTAAAGCACCACCCGACTTTATCCGGTAATATTCCCTGATTATAACCGTTTCAGCAGCGGTCTGATTTGTGAAATCAATATGAACCAGGCGCGGAGTAAACACCCCTGCAGGCGCATCATGGATATAAACATTCTGCTCACTGCCGTCAGTGGTTATTGTTCCCCCGGTTTCCGTCAGGGTCAGCATCGAAGCTATCAGGTTGACCAGAAGGGCGTATAGTCTTGCGAATCCAGAATAGGACGTTTTCACTATCTTCATATCAAGGCCCCCTTCCAGACATTTTGAGCCGCTATTGAAGCAACGACATACACAGCGTTGGTATTATCATCGAACTCAATCGTCAGGCTTTCCCCTGCTTCCAGATAGGCAATAGCGTTTACCCCTGCGCTCGTTACCGTCGATTTGCCGACATAAAGCGTTCCAGTGTTAGCAAGGTCGGCGCTTAAAATGATGGACTTGGTTGCACCGGTAAACGTCATTTCAACAGCGGTTACGCCAACAGCAACCTTCCCACCACCCTCCATGTCTTTTGCCACACTACTAACCGGCATTGGATTGGCTTCAGACACATCCCCATCGTTTACACCATCGTCACCAATGGTAATCTTCATCCGCTGGTGTATCGCACCGGCAATCTCATCCGCAGCCACCACTGTCCCTACCGGCGGTGTCGCTAATGTGTCGCTCTGAAAGGTTGCGTTTTCTGCCATTACTCAATCCTCTCTGCTTTCACCGTTTCAATCAGCCCGTTCCTGAAATCCCTGATAACTGTAAACAGCCATTTACTGGCTGTTTCTACCGGGGCAGGCAAAACCGTAATGTTCGGTGCTTCTACGACTACCTTGGGCGGGTCAGCCTTTGGTACGGACACCGTTATGTTAGGGGCCGGCACGTTCACAGTGGGCACAGGGACAGGCTTTTTAACAAGCTGTTCAAGCATACCTATAAGTTCGGTCATTGCGTTTTGAATCGATGGCTCCTTCCACGGATTACCGTTTTCGTCTAAAATCTCAGCACCCTTTTTCTTCAACGCTATAACTTCTTTAAGAGAAAGTGTTTTCATTTCATCTTCACCTTCAACTTTTGCCCCGTCTCTTTAACCGTAATATCTTGATCAATTTCAAGCTCCTCTCCAAACATTTGAAGGCTTTTTAGATTAGCGCCAAAAAGTTCGGCCAACCTATCTAAAGATTCTTCTGCCGAAAGATTGCCCTTTTGAATCTGCTCAGATAGTTTTCGCATTTCATTTTCGATATTTTTCCCCCTTATTTCATATCTTGTTTGCGGTAACATCATTTCATAAACCGGGTCTGATTTTCCAACATCGTAAGGTATGAAGTAATTTACCGGATCTCTCTTGGCTACATCAAAAAGAGGGGTTGTAATTTCTTCAAGTCGCTGGCTTAAAAAAGGAAGGTCTTTTTCAATTTGCTCAATGAACCCTTTAGGTTTTCGATAAACAGGATCGATAATCGTATTAACGTATCTTACAAGCCCAGAGCCGGGTATTACTTGCCCGAGGGTAAAGGCTGTGGTCGCCGGGAAGGTATAATCAACATCTCCGCTTAGGGCCGAAAACAAGGCCCCTATAGATTGAGTTGAGGTCTGACTCCCTACAAATCGTGCTGTCCCGTTAGCAATATCCATAATTTTATCGAGACTACCCTGTGTAAGGGCTTTCTTTTGATCGTATGTGTAATATTTAATAGCAGCGGGGATTGCAAAGGCCATAGCGAATGGTCCCAAATACCAAACGGGAATCCATCTGTCTCCCACTCTTACGGAATAAGGTTTTCTACCACTGGCATAAAACAATTCTTTTTCTTTTGGGTCTGACGGCACGGCCCAAGTCGTGTCACCCTCATAAGCAAACCCTGCCCCAATAGCCGTCACAATGCTTCCACTGATAATTTTTGCCATCGCTTCCTGATCGAACTTTCCCCTTGCTAGTCCTAAAGGACTGTGTTCAACCATTTGAATACCCTTATTGACGGGTGTCCGAATAAAAGGAACATACCACTTGCTCAAGGCTCCAAGCCCCGGAAGTTTGCGGCTGTCATTAATCATTTTTCCTGTTGAAGAAAGTATCTTTGAAAAGTACGAAAGATCGGGATCAGTCGGATCGAGTTTGTCGCGGTAAAGGTATTTCTGTCCGATCTCGGTAGCCCGCTTGTACGCTTCGGCATCGGTAGCCCCTCTTTTTTTCAAGACCGCAAATTCTCCCGCCCCGATAATAGAAGAGAAAAACTTGTCCGAGGCTTCCATGAAACGAGTCACTACTGTAAGGGGAGCCGGGATCTGCTTAAACCGTGCCCTCTCAAACTCGGATTTAACTTCAGCCCCGACATCAGGCTTTCCGATCTCCATTCCCTTTTCAGCTTTCATTACTTGCATAAAAGCCTTTGCACCATTCGGGACAGCATTAATGGCTGTCTTTATATAAACGGGCGTGTCACTTACATAGGCTTGCCGTTCTTTTCCCCACATACCCGCTTTGATATAATCAATCGCACCCCGAGTCGTTATATCAATCGGTCGTGTAATAAAGGCGTTGCCTATGTTTTCACCGATGTTACGCTGTTGAGTTTTCGGTGAGGACAGCATATTCTGATACCGATAGGCATCTATGAGTTCAGAAATTGACGGCGGTGTTTTTTTCGCTACCATATCAATGACTTGCAAGGTAGCATCTGTTTTGTCAGCACCGTCCGGCATTTTATTAATTTCGGTCATTTTCTCAAAGATAGCTTTCTTTTCTTCTGGTGAAAATGTGAACGATTCAGGTTTATTATTAAACAGGGTATCGAGCCAACCGTACTTTGATTTTGTTGAGCCTAGTTGCTTCTCACCCCACCGGATAAATCCCGCAGGAGTCAGGCGGTTCCAGATAGACGCTGACTGAACAAACCTGCCCGCTTCCCTCAGTTGGGTATCATAGGTTTCAATGACCTCAATGGCTCGGCCATAGTCTCCCGCCTTTTGAAATCTGTCCATCATTTCAATAAAGGTTGCGCCCTTCTCAGCGTTCAGGTCGGCATCGCTTTTTAAGTAATCAATGGTTTTATCTACACCCTCTGTATCAACTCTTTTCTTGGCCTTTCCCATTGATTCAATATTTGGCTGAACAACATAATCCTGTGGGTCAATCTCTGTGACCTTCTTCGCAAGGTCAGCTTCTGTCGTGGCGGATTCTTCGGCGGTTTTTAAAAACTTACGTTGATTCTTAACTTCGGCTTTCGCAACCCTTGCTGCTTCTGGCTTTGCAGGCACGGCTTCCTCAGAGGCCGCAGGAGCGACGATCTTTTCTTTTGTGACCTCTGGTATGGGCTTTTCAACCTCGACTTTAACATTGGCCTTAATCTTCTCAAGTTCAGGCGCTATTCCCTTCTTAATTTCGTTCAACCCAAGCCTGCCACCAGGAGATGCCAATGAATATCCAAGTCCGGTGCCAAATCCCTTACCAAAAGCCCGCACCTTTTCCCCTTCGGGTGCACCCCCCATTTCCTGTATTCCAAACACGGTTCCCATTGTCGGTGCTTTTAAATATTGTTTTAACGGTGCCATCATTCTAAACAATCCAGCTAAGATACCAGTTTTTGCAGCCTCTAACATTCCGCCAAAAAACGGGTCATCTCCTCTGTCTCTTGCTTTAATCGTACCCGCCATATATGGAAAGGTAAGTGCGCTTGCAACATCCAAACTAAACTGCGTAACGCCCGGAACAAACCCGCCAACCGCTTCTGAAATCAACTCGTCAAAGAATCCAACTCCTACCTTATCGGCCCGTTTCTGCCAGTATTCAGCATTCTCGGTTAGAATATCAGCCGCCTTTTCAAAGATGCCGCCCTTTGGTAATCCGGTTGACGCTTCAACATAATCTGCAATAGAATCAAGATGTGCTGAAAAACCAGCCACACCCCTGTTTACCGCAGCCATACCGTTATATCCCTGAGAAAAAAACGGTCTTGAGAACCAATGGACCGCTTTTGAAAATGCGTTTCTGCTGACGGGGATAGCCTCTGTTTGCCGTTCTTTGCTCCATTCGTTCACATAGCCATCAATATCAAACGGTACAGGATCAGTGTTCGTTTTCGGCTGATCCGGTAAAGATTCAAAGTCTATATTTAGTTCAGCAGGAAGAGGCATTATTTTACCTGTGAATACTTCTTTTTATAAATACTGATTACGTTCGTTTTTGTCGTTGGGTATCCGCTGTTTTCTAATTCACCCTCTATTCTGGTTCGATCAGCTTTGGGAATCTTGTTGTATTCCGCTTTTTGCTCTTGGGCTTCTCTAACGCCGACCGCTGTTTTCTTTGCCTCCGCTTCGATTTCAGCTATTTTTTCAGGAATTGATAATTGGTACTGCCCTGCTATATACTGCGCCTGAAGTCTTATTTGTGATGCTGTTGGATATTTTTTTGTTTGTTTCTGAAGATCCAACCATTCATCAAGCGCCACTTGTGCTTTCATAACACGCTCAGTTTCTTTTGCCGTTCTTAACAATGGTGCCAGCGCACCGCGCTTAGGAATAATGATGTCCTCAATATCGCCGTATCCAAGCCGCCTGCCTTCTTTCTCTGTTCCCGATAATTTTTGCTCAAGTTTATTGAGATACTGTTCTTTATCTTCCTTGTTTAAGTTCGGGGTTCTTGTGACATAACTCTTTATTTTTTCTGGATCTTCTTCGTTTGCTATCATCCCGTTAATTTTAACAATTTCTTTTGCAACCACCTCACCAGAAACATCAAACGTCTTTGATTTTTTTTCAATGGCATCAGCCCAGGTCTTTTTCTCATCCCCGGTAAGAAGTTCAGAATCTTGTGCAAGCATGAACGCTGACGTAAACTCACCCTTCATATATAAGTCACCGATTTTCCGTTCCTCGTCATCATGGGCTTTTTTGATAACGGCCTTCTCGGTTTTCTCAATTTCTTTTTGCCGTATTTCAGCGGCCTTTTTAACAGCATCGGCGCGTCTGGTCGCCTGGTCTAAGAGTTTTATCCTGATATCCTCGTCCATATTAGGATAGTTTGCAGGATCAGCCAACTTGTCGGCAGCGGCCTCCGGGTTTAAAAATATCTCTCTCCGTGCCCGTGTGGTTTCCACATCACGATCAAACTTTTCGAGTTTTATAACCCCTTCTTTCGCAGTTATAATACCATGCTCGACATATAAGTTAATTGTCTCAGCCATTTTTGCCCGCTCTTTCGCTACGTTTTTCTCGCTAATGTCAGAAGCCGCATCCTGAACCGAGCTGTTATATGTCTTTTCAAGCTCTCCCTTGCCCTGCTTGGTCATCTCAACGAGGGCTTTAGAACGAACTGCTCTTAGATACTCCCCGCTTTTTACATCGAATGCCTGATTAACAGAGGTCAACAGGTGGGGATCAGACCCAGCCGCCTCGGTATATTTTTGACGTAGGTTCTCGATATTCGTTTGAGCCTCACCCTCAAAGCTACCCCAATCAGTTCTGTTCGATAGTGCCTGAGCCGAGTTCTCAAGATCGTTTCGCATCTCGTTTTCAATGGAGGTTGCCCTGATCGTGCGTTCAGCCCTGCGGATTTGTTCGGCAACCCGCCCGGCATAGTCTCCAGTTTTTGCGATCTGCTGGCCGACACCGGCAATCGCACCACCAACCTGCCCGGCTATCTGGGGCGACATTGGCACACCACCCGAAGACCCCGGAAGTAATCTGCTCGAAGAAAACTTAGGTATCCTTGGCATTAATTGTTTCTCCCCGCATACCCGATGCGCGCTTGAGCTAAACCACTCACCCCAGTTCCAAAGGCTGATATTGTGCCGGTTTTCCGAGCGGTCGAACCATAAAATCGCGCAAGGGTCGCCTCGTTTCTTTTCCGGGCCACGCTCACATCCCCGCCCCATCGGATCATTTCAAGGTCTTCCTCGCCCCTGGCTGCGGTATCGGCTAAAACCAGCAACGGACTTCCCGAAGACAAGTCAACACCCGCCTTGGCATATAGGGTTCTCTGTGTTCCGATCAACTGCCTGAGCCTAAGCCGTGCCTGCCCTTCTTCATAAACCGCCTTTTTTCTTTCCGCCGTTGCGTCCGCCTCTGCTATCTGGGCGTTAAAATCATACGCTTTTTCCTGTGCCCTGGCAGATGAATACTGTCCGTATGCCGACACGGCAGTCCCAACAGCCATGACAATATAAGGTATAGCGGCATAACCGTCTTCGTTGCATAGCATCCGTTTCAATATTTTTAAAATTCTCATTGAATCCTCGCATACATAAGCATATCTTTTCCGTCCGGTAGATATTTTCTCAAAAGCCCTTCACGCTCAAACCCCAGGTATTCGATAAACCTGATCGCCCGATTATCCTCCGGCTCGACAATCGCCTGAACCCGCTCAAACGAAAACTCTCGGATGATTCTGCCCAGCTCGTTTTTGATGGTCTTAACACAGGCCTTTGGATACTTATAAAACAATGACGATAACAGCGTCCAAGCCTCGCCCCGGTTCCAGCGCATATCAACCACCCCGCCACAAAAAATTATCCGATCGTCTATGACTACCGTATAAGACGGCCCGCCCTTTTCCCATATTTTTATAAAATCCTCAAAATCTCCAAACCGCGAAAGCCAAACATTTTCCTCATCAACATTCCTGTCTAAAATATCGAACGCATGTTCAGGCTTAAATATTTTAATCTCAATTATCATTCGTTCAACATTAGGTGCGGAACCAATCCCAACACGGTCATTGGAAGTGGCTGGTCCTGCACGATTGATATGGTTGCTTCGTTCCCCCAATTACCGCCGAACTCAATGTCTTTATCACCGGTAAACAGGTCAGGCTGCACCCCTGTTCCGAATTTAATTGGCTTTAGATTGTCCGTGTCCGGGCCTACTTTACCCCCCCGAGATTCATAAAACATCGCCGTTAATTTATAGATTTTTTGCTTCTTACCTCGCGCCGTGCCCAATTTACTGCCGGCATGAATTTTCATCGGTTCCAGTGTTGCAGTGCATGGCAACCCAACATGGATTTTATTTCCGAAATAATCTAATGTGATTGCTCCCAATGTCACAACCTCTTGCGAATGCACAGCACCGTCCACAAGTATATCAACGGTTTCCCCTTCCAGGTGGTCAAGTCCGACCACAAAAGCCCCCTTAACAACCTCTACGGTGCCACCAGACACATATGCGTCAAAGGCAGAGCTATCTATGGGAATGGCATCGGTTTCGTCCCAGATAGTAACCGTGTTGACAGCAACTAGATGGGCGGTAACGATGTGGGTATCCAGCCATGTGCCCGTGCCTGAAAACTTTATCTGGTCCCCGGTAACAACTACATGACCCCCTGCCAGTACCGCCACGCATGGGCTTGCAAGGCTGATAGTAGTCACGGATGCGGAAGCCCCCCCGTCCCACGTCAAGCCGGAATGAACAAAAAAGCAATCCTTAATTTGTGAAAAAAACTCAATCGGTGTAAAAAACTCAACGTACCTGCCCCCTGTTCGATTAACAGTCACCCATATTTGATCCTCAGCATCGTCCTGACTGATAACCGCAATAGACTCAAACAATCCGTCGGTAACGACTCGAAACCATGCAAACACTTGCTCTTGACTTTCATAGGTCAAGCCTAACAGTTGACCATCAGATCGAATTGCCCAAAGAATAGGCAAGGGCTCCTTTTGGAAATCCATGTCCTTAATACCGGACAATGCAAGGGTAGCTCCAAGGGTAATATGCTTTGAAATACGGGTCATGTCCAGCGGCACCCATTTGTCTTTTTCAAGCGAATAGGAAAACTGCTGAACCGAAAAACCCGATCTTGTTACCCACAACAAAGCGTCTGACACTATCTCCGGATCAAGGTCTTTACAGCCCAGCGTGACCTGCCGCTTTGCCACAATGTTTGTTTGAGTAATCGGATCATTAGCGCTGGTAGCCCCGACCTTCCATACACCCCCGACAGTGCCAATCACTAAAAACTCAAACCCTATCATCCACAATATTCTATCAACCCTATCCGATACTATGGTATATTGAATCCCGGCAGAATCGTCCGTCGCGTCCGGGGTGTGATTCTCATAGTCGGCTGAGTGACTGCAATTAAACGTCTGCGAATTATTGTTTGAGCCGCCCGTAACCATGCGTTGCTCAAAGAACGTACCGCAGGCGGGATTCTCGTCTGTAATGCCGTATATGGCTTCCTGAGCCGTCCCTGCCGAGCCATATGCAGTATATCCGGTCGAGTCTATACCCGATAATTCAAACGTACCCGCCGCGCCGGTTACAACCGTGCCAACCGTGAAATAACGATGATTTAATTCTGTCATCCCCACAACAGTTTCGATATAAACAATATCGCCCGCAACCAAAGTGACCTCTACAGTCGTGCATGTTACAACTGCAGGACTAGCCTGAGAGATACCGGTAATCGCCATTTCAACCCCGGTTTTACAGACATAATCCGAAAGTTCCCATTGGATATGACTTGTCCGGGCCAGTTTTTTGGGCGGGTGTGAAGGATGGAAAATGTATAAAACATCAGCGGATTGAGTAAACTTCAGCACCGGCAGGTCGGCCTCCAGATAGGGCATGACAATCTCAGTAGGGTCTCCGGCAGCAACCAACGTCCATTCAGTAGCTTCGGCAGGCGGATAAAAGTTCGTGTTGGTCGCTGATGCGAATATTTCAACATCGCACTGATATAATGTTTCACCACCCGCCAAAAGTACTGCGCCCAGCGCTGCGGCTATCGGCCTTGCGGCAGCATAAGCAGCGTTTTCGGTAACACACCAGTCGGAAATATCAACCCCGTTGCAAGTCGCTAACGCTCTCAAGGCGACCTGAATCAGGTTAGCCGCGTTTTTCGCCCCGGTCGTATCCGCCAGGGATATGGTGATCGTGTCGCCCGCTTCTGCAACAGACATAGTGTCCAATCCGGCTGTGTCAACTGCGACCTTAACCGTATCAGAATCAACCCTGCCATAAGGCGCTGATATGTATAGTGTTTTAGTAGCAGCAATAACCCTTGTGACCGATGCTCCAACCTTACAATATTCCCCCACGAAATAACCGGAGGAAGGATCAAAATCGAGCATGGTTGTGTCAATAACGATTTGGCCTTCATCCTTGAAAAATCTAAGATACTGATCGCCAAACTCAAGAATGTACGCCTGGATAGTGGAAAAATGAAACGACATTAACCGGGCGGCTTTGGTAGAATCCTTAGTCGCAACGACAAAATATGTTCCCGGCATTCGGCGGGCGCCGCCCTCAACCATCGGGATGTAGTTTTCAAGAGTGCGACAGCCGGAAAAATACTTCGATATGTCAGACCGGGCATCGATCTTTCCTGAAAGCTCGCCGCCGTTGAAGCTGACAATTAATGGTGTTTCTCGCGCCATGCTCCTCCATTGCTATCTTCCTGCATTCTCCCACGCGGTACTTCCGGTCTCATCCTGAATATAATCCCCATGGCGATTCAAGCCCTCTGCCTTGGATAACTCCAATTCATACAGCGTCATCATATCGCTGAATTTAGAACGACTCTCGGTTCTGGTTAGAGCAAGTTCAGCCGCTATGCGAAATGCCAGCGTGGAAATAAAATGGGCAGTGTATCTTGCGGGATCAACTTCTCGCCGGATATAAGTCATATAAAGCTCGTAACCGTCGGAATTGTCGTAATCGGTAAAAATACATAATGTTCCGTCGGCAAGGGTTTCAATGATGTAACCATACTGCCTTGCCCGGATAGTTAGTCCGTCCGCTGTCCATGCCGAAGCGTATGCCCCGGACGGATAAATCGGAGGATCGCCCTTTTTCTGCATGCACAACCGGAGAAAATCGGCCGGGAGTGTATAGGCATAGTCATACCCGTACTCAGGAGTTTCAACATTTTGAGCCAAGATAGCCCTGGTTTTAGCAAAGCGCCAATCCTTAGCCTCAAGCACTAAATCCCTGACATACTCCCATACGGTAGTAGCAGCTATCCTTTCCTCGGAATCTTCGATGAGGGTAGAAATCCGCGATACACCTATTCGGCTGTAGCCTAAATTAATTATGCCAATGACTGAATAAGCCAATTTTTAACCTCCCGTGGATTTAACCGTCACCAATACCAGTTACCTTTACTACCGATACGGGCCTTTCAACATTAACGCCGGGTACAGCAGGCACAAAACAAACTACCTTACCGTCCTTTTGCGGCGCAGTATGATATTTCGTAAAGGTAGCAGGATTGCCGGGCCGGTACAGTTTCGGCCAGACATAGCATTTTTGGGTGCAAATAAAGTCGCCTGTGACGGGAGCCGGTTTCTCGACGGCCGCCGACTCAAGCGCTCTCTTGTCCACCGGTGTCGCCCGTCTGGGCGCGGCCCTTCTCTTTGCCTTCTTCCGCTTTTTCTTCGGCTTTGGCGGTGCTTCCGGTGGTACTACCGGCGGTGCTTCCTCGGCTACTACCATATCTGGTTCCTCAAATCCTTTTTCATCTATAGGATCGCCCATTTGTTACCTCCAAAATGCGCCCCGGATTGTCCGGGGCGCAGGGTTTAAGTGTTAATTACACTCCAATCGGACCAAGAATCGGAGTAAAGTACGCCGAAAATGTCCCGTTGGTTTCATTACCGTTAATCAGACCGTAATACAGCCGAACCATTTGAAGCAGTGGAATACCTGTCGGCAGCGGAATAACCAGTTCCCAGCCTGCTACAATCTGAGCGGTCGGAACTTCCACTGTAACCAGATTTGCATCGTTAACTGTCGGTTCTGTAACCTTATGACAAACGATAAACTCAATCCCGGTGGTTCCCCCACAAGCTACCTCACAGTTGACAATAATCGCTGCGGGCATTCCTCTCTCCCACCCTGGGATCGTCAGCCCCGTGTCAATATGATCGGTACTGTTAGCATCTGCGCCGACAGCCTGATTCTTACTGAGCTTAAGGTGCATATCTCTGTAACCCATAACTTTTACCTCCTAAAAACGGCCAATAGGCCGCGTCTTTTTATGCGGCGTCAGCTTCAGCCGAATTAAGCGCATCACACACCTGGACCGGAACACCCCTGAAACGCATTACCGGGATTCCGAAAGGATCTGCCGTAGCGGTGTAGTTGACGTTGTTCTTATCCTTTAAGCGAATATCCATCTGGGTCCTGATCGCCCGGTTGCAATAAATACGGGTGTTCGGGTTCTCGCCCATCTCGGGCAGCCGGTTCAGCAGGGTAATCATGTCGTCATCATCCCAAAGATTCGCCGCGCCAGTCCGCTCAATGTTCGCAAGCCTCTGAACACACCGCTCATCGGCCACAACCAATCCTACCCGCCACTTGAACTGAGTTACATAGGCAACGTACTCGGTTCCCGCAGTAAGGCCGGTAACTAACTGTTTTCCCAGATCGTTTATTTCGATCCCGCCCTGGGTGTTCTTTGGATAAACCAGGTGCGCTTTTTCGGGACCCCACTCGACGATCCAGACGGACGTACACCCACCTGCCCCGCCGGCCAACAGCACGTTATAAAACCAAGTCGCGTCATCATTGGGATATACGGTGGAACTGTTAAACATCGTGGTCAGACCGTTAAATCCGAGCACATCATCGGCAACACTGCCGAAAAAGATTTCGTCGGCAACAGCCTGGGCCATCGCTTCGATAAAAGCCGCGTCTTTTCTCTGACGCAGCCCGGCGGCATTCCCCCCGGCCAGCCGTAGAATCTCCTCGTCAACCTGACTCATTGTCTCAAAAAGACTCATCGGCGCGGTAACTGGGATTTCCTTGTGCGCTGACTTCGGCACACCGTCATTGAGCGCTCTTTTCTGAACGGTCGGAAGTGAACTCTGACGACTGCCAATATGGGTTAATGCCTGGTTTGCTTCCAGTATCGGCACTTCCCGAACAATCGGGTTTCTGCGCGCCAATGTTTCTGCCACAAAAAGTAATTGACCGTTTGACGGGTCCTGTATTCTTAAAAGATCGAGTAGCGTATAAACGCTACCAATAGCGTGAACAGCCATTTTATGCCTCCTTAATTATTTAAAAGCCGGCATATTGTAATTCATGCCGACCTTGGGCGGATCCCCGAGGGCCTGCCCTCCAAGGAGACTCGAATCTTCCTTCACCAGTTGGCTCACGTTGAATATAAACCGAGCTATCCTGGGGCTTAGTTTCTCGTCTCCCAATGTTTCTTTGGCATGCTTCTCGTAAAACCGCCGTGAATGTTCAAGATTTTCAGCATACTTAGGCCCCCACTCCGCTTTAATAGCAGTCTCGGCTTCCGTAAATTCTTTCTCGCTTGCCGTATCCTGTTCCTTAACCAACTCCTGAATAAAGGTATCCCACGCTTGAGAAATAACCCCCGCTTGATCCGCGCTTAGGTTGGCCGTATGAAAAACACCTTTGGCCCAATCGGTCATTTTCTGATCGTGTTCTACCCCCTCACCCTTTGGAAATTCGTACTCTGCGGGCGTGTTTGGCACTCCTAAAGCCTTGTAGTAAGCCTGCCTTTCTTCCAATGTTGCGGTTTCAGACAGCTTCGGAATAGAGTTTGCTACTTTCCCCTCAAGTTCCGCGACCTTACCCAGGTTCGCCAAGTGTGCGTCTCCAAACTCTGAGATCGTTTTAAACCCGGTAAAGGCTTCGTGACTTTTCAGGTCATCTCTGAATTGCGCCTGAAAACCAGTTACGCCACCAGTACCAGGTACTTCCCCTCCAGGAACCCCATCGATTGGTGTTTCCATCTTTAAAATCCTCCTATAGATTTTTTTGGTAAAGGGGGTCGTTCCCGACCCCCGGTTATAGGTTATAACCCTGCCGCATGAATCCGGTAGGTTATCTTCACTGTCATGGTAGTGTCCGCGCCAACGTTACCGGCGTATTCACCATCACCCGTATTAAACAACTGAACAGCATTGTTTAATAGATCACTCGCAGCGTCCGTAGCTATACCGGCAGGTAAGACCAAAGCCATCTGGTCAACCGCCTGGTCAATAAAGCCCGTCGCTTCAATCGCCGCCGTAATGTCAGCACCAGAAGTAGCGTACTCGATTACAAGGTTGTCGGCAGACTCGGTAAGAACATTAGTACCGTAATCCAAGATCAAAACAGCAGAAACGACCTCGATGAAATTAGCCGCCCCTGGCGCCGCAATGAGTGTCTTTTTGTTCGCACGGAGAAGTTTAATTTCTGCGTTGGAAATTTCAACTGTAGCTGTATGTAAGAACGAATCGGCAGCGTTTCCGGCACTTATTCCACCGGTAGCAGTTACCGTTTCATCAACCAGAACCTTTCCGGTATCGACATGCAACGCCTCGATGTTGGTAGCGTCAATGTAGGCAAGATATGAAGTGCCCGCCGCAGGTGCTACCGCGTCATCTTCCATGAAAAGAAGACTTCCACCGATAGCGCCTGCATGTTGACCCGTACCGAGTTGTCGCATACGAACAAACTGACCAGCAGGAATAGTAGCGGCGTTATCGCTCGTAAGGCTGATAAAACCCTCACCTGCGGTTCCAAGCCACGTTCCCAAGTCGGCCACAATGCCTTGCCCGGTATAAGAGGCAGCTACATCAAACTTAATCCCGTCAGCAGCCGTTCCCTCGTTGTCAATATGAAGTGCAGTGTTTGTTAAGGTGTCCAGATAAACCAGGGACTCACCAGCCTTAATTGCCGCCTGGGATTCAGCGTGAAACGCCTTGCCCTCGACCGCAGTTCCAGCCGTTCCGGTTCCCTGAAGGTTCACCCTGATAGCCTGACCCACTTCGTTCACGGCCCCGCTATCACTTACGATGGAAATGTATCCTTCTCCGGTTGTTCCCAACCACGAACCCAGATCAGCAACAATACCCTGACCGGTGTAGGAATCGGTTACATCTATCAGGATACCATCAGCGGCCGCACCAGAAGCGGTTAAATGAATCTGCGTGGCCCCGGCAGAGGTCATATCAAGGTTATACTCTGCTGCCGTGGTATTCTTGGTATCCAGTAAAAGGTTGATTCCACCGGTTGCGTGGGTTTCCTCAATCTCTAACACCGCCGCCGTACCAGTTGCGTTATTTCTCTTGATGGTATTGCCTTCATCGGCAGTGTTGTCGATGGCGATATTTCCTAAGTCAAGATCGATGTCACCGGCTGTAATCTGAATATCACCGGCTGTTACGATAAGCGCATCTGCCGCCGCACCCCCGGCAATAGTCGTTACACCGTTATCGCCAACCTCAAAGACCGTGGCCGCACCATCAAAGGCATTGATAAAGTTGCCGGTGGTTTGACCCGCAGCAGTAGTATCCAGATATAAAAGATCCCCGCTGGTTATTCCGTCAGCGGTTACACTAATAACCTTACCGGTGCTGACCGCGTTCGCAACAATGGTGATTGCAGAATTGGTCGTCATGGTATTATTAGTAATGGTTACAACGTCACCAGAAGCCGTGTCGGTAATGTTCAGTTGACCACCAGCCATTGTAAGATCCACCGTGGCCGGTAGGCTTACAAGGGTTGCCCCTGCCGCGTTAGCACCAAGGGTAATCGTACCGGTAGAGGTTCCACCGACTGTTACGCCGCCAGTCCCGCCACCATCTAAAGTAATGTCCTGGGGGGAAGCACTTGCAGGCGCTAAAGCATCTTGCAGGAACGTACCGGTAACGCTAACATTGCCGCTAAAAGTACCGTCAACCGCAACCAAGTTGCCAAGAGATGTCACATTACCTGCGGCATCCACGTCAAAGTTAGTGTAATTAATAAGCCCGGTTCCACCGATAAGATCACCGGTAATGGTAACGTCCTCATCAAAAAGAGCGTCACCAGCGTCAAGGTGGAGATCCCCGTCTGTTACCAGAATATCACCCAGGGCAACAACTAAGGCAGAAGTGCCCTCGGCTACACCGGCAATAGTGACAACCCCGGTATTTTGACCCACAACCAGAGCCCTTGCTGTCGTGCTTGCAGAAACCACCAACGGATCAACATTAGGATCGTGCGAATATACTTCAAGAACGGTTCCGTCGGTAGGATTGCCTGTTAAGGTGTCAATCCTTACTACAGACACATCCCCAAACGCACCAATGCCACGAAGAATAAACATATCCTCATTGGTATCAGCGAAAGTTCTAAGGTCTGTGAAGTTGTCGGCATATACCAGCGTAACGTCAGCCGCAGGATCACCCACCGTGTCCATAGTGGGAGTACCCGAAGCCCCCCATGACAGGGTTCCGGCGCCATCGGTCTGAAGATGATAGGTGGCCGTACCATCGGCGGCGGGTAAAGCATAGGTTATGCCGTTGAGAATAAGGCCGGTAAACTGCCCCAGCCTCCACTCCTCGCCATCGGGTCCGCCGATTATGCCCTTCTGATGTCTGGGCGGAGGAAAATTCTCCTCCGCCATCGCCGGCGCGTTCCATGCAAACAGCATTAGAATTACTGTTAATATTACAAAAAGTTTTTTCATTTGAACCTCCAAGTGTTATGGGGCAACAAAAAAAGCGGGTGAAGGTGAATGGGTGAGCACTCACCTGCCCGCTTTTAATGTCCGGTTGAACCGTCGCCCGCCGCTAAACGGACTTAGCCCAAAATATTATTT
>Ga0180007_10002761_pt1 | contig 20398 bp, 25 predicted proteins | sample MM_PC_MetaG_FD_121122 | JGI IMG/M metagenome (GOLD analysis project Ga0180007, IMG submission 121122) | Groundwater microbial communities from the Aspo Hard Rock Laboratory (HRL) deep subsurface site, Sweden - MM_PC_MetaG | ecosystem: Environmental > Aquatic > Deep subsurface > Groundwater... | reverse complement strand
TATCTGGCCGATGAAAATATTAAAAATCTACGACAGGAGTTATATACTTAAATTTGTAATTCCAGGTATTGCCTATTGCTGAGGGATCTTTTGTTTTTTTAAATCTCTTGCATAGGGTATATATATGTGGTATATACTATCATAGAGTTTTTCGCCTTAGGTTTATGTTATAGGGTAGATAACTTCTTATATGATTAGGTTATATAAGTTGGTTATAAGAATTCAAGTTTTGCAGAGTTTAATCTGAAGAAAAAGCTCATTGAAAAAAAGAAAGAATCAGCCAGAGGTTCGAAATGGTATGTTGCTATAAAATCCTGGCTAAAGAGGGATGCGGTGTTACGCTGATTGGCATTTTCTGTGATGGCATTTAATTAGGAGAAAAAGGAGAAAAAGATGGAAGAACAAAAGAAATTGTACATTGGTAATTTAAGTTATGACACTAGCGAAAGTGATTTAAGAGGGTTTATCGAAGGGAAAGGGATAACCCCAACAGAAATAAAAGTAATTTCTGATAAATATACTGGAAAATCCAAAGGTTTTGGATTTGTCGAGTTTGAAACTGAAGAACAGGCTCAATCCGCGATAGATGCTTTAAACGAGCAAGATTTTGCTGGCAGAAAGTTAACCGTAAACAAAGCAAAGAAAATGCAACCTAGAAAAGATAACTTTGGTGGCGGCAGCGGCGGCGGACGTGATTCAGGTTATCGTAATAACAGATATTAATTTAAAGTAGAATGCGATCACAGTCAACGAACGATGGTATAAAGGCGAACCATTATTTTTACCATTACCCTCCCTTTTTCTTTCTTAAAAAAAGTCTATCAAAGAATAAAAATATTTACCCCGTTAGAGAAAGCTACCGACTTTAGTCGGTGGTGGGTTTATTTTGCGGATTTTTTTGTTTCTGAATTGATTATTATAATTTAAATATAAGGAGGATAAACATGAAGACAGGAAAGATTAAGAAGTTAATTGCTGATAAAGGTTTTGGATTTATTTCTAGTACAGATGGTAAAGAAATATTTTTTCACAAAAATAGTCTTGTTGGTGTTGAATTTAATGATTTGACAGTGGACGCGGAAGTTCAATTTGAAGTTCAAGAAACGCCTAAAGGACTTAATGCCGTTAACGTAAGTCTTGTTGGCTAAGCTTAGGCGGATTTTTTAGCGTTAATAATTTTCTGATGAATATAACATTGAGGCATGAAGCAGGTATTAACTGCGAGGCATTTCTAAGTCTCGCGGTTAAGCTTCGCTCGTAATAGTTTTATATCTACGGGAAAGTTGGTTAGTAATGTTTTTAGATATCGGTTAACTTATCTTTTCCGTGAATTAATCGAGATTTTCTGGTTGACTCTTACCATTTATATTTTAAAATTATTTTTATGCTGGTTGGCTAGGATATTAATGATATAATATTTCCGCGGCAAAATACTATTTATTTGTAGAATTAATTGTTAGTTATGATTGCATTATCAAAAAAAAGATACAGGTTACGTATTGTTAATCCGGCATATCCGGCATTCAATATTTATTCACATGTTGCCAGGCTAACTACGGCCTTAGGTCCTGTTTCTGTAGCAAGCGTGGTTAATGAGATGGATGGGTGGGATGTTGAGGTTATTGATGAGAATAATCTAAGGCTTTATGGTCCTATGATGGATACGGGCGGCGCTGATCATGAATTTTTGCAGCATTCTCGGCCAGCAGATATTGTTGGGTTGTACGGAGGGCTTACCAGTACTATTCCACGGCTTTATGAGATAGCACGTTTTTATAAAGCGAAAGGAGTTGTAACTATAACGGGCGGTCAGCATTTTTTTGGGGATAATATAACGGAAGCATTAAAATCTGGTATAGACTATGTGGTCATTGGAGAAGGCGAAGAGACAATTAAAGAATTCATCAGAACCTTAATCAGTGGAGGAGATATAAATCAAGTTAAGGGGCTGGCTTATTTAAAGGATAATAGCGTTATCTTTACTAAAGAGAGGCCGCCAATTACGGATTTTGATAATATCCCGTTACCGGATTTTTCTTTAGTGAGGTATGCTAAGATTAAAATTTATCCTGTAAGCAGGATTCGCGGTTGTGGTATGGATTGTGAGTTTTGTACTGTTAAGGGTAAGCCCCGATGTTCTTCTCCGGAAAGACTACTTGAAAAGATACAGATGCTTCTTGAAACGCGGGACGCCAGATTTTTCTTTATTGTTGATGATCTTTTTGGTCAGGCTCGTGATGAGACGATACGATTTTGTAATATGCTGCGAGATTATCAAATAAGAGTTGGAAAAAGGTTGGATGTTACTGTTCAGATACGTTTAGATAAGGCTAAAGATTCAGAATTACTTCATGCGATGCGTCAGGCATCAATTAATACAGTCGCCATTGGTTTTGAGACTCCCATTGAAGAGGAATTAAAAGCAATGAATAAACGGATAAAACCTCAAGATATGATTGCTTTAGCCAGAATATATCATCGGTTTGGGTTTTTAGTCCATGGAATGTTTATTTTTGGTTATCCCGTAGATAAACAATCACCGTCTAAAATTTCATCAAAAGATCGCGTCAAGATATATAAAAAATTTATAAAAAAAGCAAAAATTGATACTATTCAGGTGTTATTGCCGGTTCCTTTACCGGGTACTCAATTACGTAAAAGATTACAGGATCAAGGTAGGATTTATTCGATTCAGGATATAGGTTGGGAGTATTATGATGGTAATTTTCCTACTTTTGAGCCTGATGAATCGTTGACTGCTCAACAGCTTCAGCTTTCGATACGTAAGATTATGAGCAAATTTTATAAGTTTAAATATTTGTTTGAAGTTGGTTTCCATCTTTTTTCGTTGCCTGCGGTTATTTTCTTTTTACACAATATTAGGTCCGGATGGCGCAGATGGTATCGGGTATGGAGGAATAATCTTATCCGTTTTGGAGGGTGGATTATAGTGAAGGGGTGGACGGCTGAATTTAATAAGAGTGATTTTTTTCAAAAGCTAAAAAAAGCGCAAGACAATATAAAGAAAAAGTAATATCAGGAGGATAAGAATGAACAAAGATAATATTATTAATGAGGACAAATTACGGATTGAAGTAACGAACAAATTTATTCCTTATCTTAAGACAATGTTTGATATTCATGGGGATAATTTGGTTTCTGTATTTGTTTATGGTTCTGCTACGGGAGAAAATTATATTCCTAAGGTTTCGGATATTAATTCAGTTTTTGTATTTAAAAAACTTGAGTTCGCGATATTTAGAAGCAGCTTGAATGTGATTTCTAAGGGGATTCCTAAAAAAATAGCCGCGCCTTTATTTTTGACTAAAGATTATATTAATTCCTCTTTAGATGTTTTTCCTATAGAATTTCTAGACATGAAGGAAAACTATATTCTTTTATACGGCGAAGATGTTCTCTCTGGATTGGAGATTAAAGGTGAGCATATTCGTCTTTTCTGCGAACAGCAAATTAAAGGGAAATTAATTAGGATTCGTCAGGCATATTTAGAGGTAGGCCTTAAGAAAAAAGGTCTTGAGGCTTTGTTAAAAGAATCGCTTAACGCGCTGATTCCTATTTTCAGAAATTTAGTTCGACTGAAAGGAAGTCAGCCGGCAGTTAAAAAAACAGAGATTATCAGTCAACTTTGTCAGATGTTTGAGCTTGATGAGAATGTGTTTTTACCTATTTATAAGGATTCTACCAATGATGAAAGAATCGCTAACCAGGAAGTGTCGGTTTTTTTAGATAAGTATTTAAGCCAGATTGAAAAATTAGCGATGGTGGTAGATAAGCTATGATAAAGTCTATGGGTAAAATTGCTAAATACGTTTTAATCTCGTTTTTTTTCGGGGTGCTGTTTTCTTCGGCAATTTTCGCGGCAGAAAAAGTAAACATTCCATCTCGAGGGCAAGCTTATGTGAATGATTTCGCGGGGTTGCTAAATTATTCCGATAAACTTACTATAACCAAGTTTGCCGCTGAGTTAGAGAAAAAAACTACAGCGCAGGTAGCCGTTGTAACTATTAAAACAACTAATCCCGAAACCATACAAGGGTTTTCCGTAAGGCTTTTTGATCAATGGAAAATCGGACAAAAGGGTAAGGATAACGGTGTATTGATTTTAATGGCGGTTGATGATCGTAAAGCATGGATTACAACAGGATATGGTGTAGAAGGGGCAATTCCGGATGTTATTGCCAATAAAATTGTTCGAGATGTGATGATTCCGTATTTTAAGCGCAGCCAATATTCCCAAGGTATCGCCAAAGGAACGGTCGTTGTTATTAGCCTTGTTGCTAAAGAGTATGATGTCGAAATAACCGGACAGGAAACACAAGTTTATGAGAAGGTCCATCATAAAAAAAGTGGATTAGAAATTATCTTTGCGATATTGTTTTTCGTTTTTATTATAGGAACGCGTTCTGGATTTCTGGGGTATTTTCTGGTAGGTTCAATGCTGGGGGGACGTAGGCGCGGAGGTTTTTGGCACGGGGCTGGTTCTGGCGGTTCTGGCGGCGGATTTGGCGGAGGATTTGGCGGGTTTGGCGGCGGTATGACCGGCGGCGGCGGTGGCGGCGGCGGTTGGTAAGCCGATAATTAATTTTAAGGGGAGATGACATGAAAAAAATTTGGATTATACTGGGAGTTGTTTTAGTTTTAGCTATTATGCTTTTTAGCTGGTACAAAAATGGTTATAATCAGGCTATTGCCAAAGATGAATCTGTGAAATCCGGATGGGCGCAAGTTGAAAATCAGCTACAAAGAAGAAATGATTTGATTCCCAATCTTGTAAGTACGGTTAAAGGGTTTGCTTCTCACGAAAAAGAAATTTTTACAGAGGTAACCCGTTTAAGAAGTCAATGGGGAAAGTCCGCTTCTGTAGGAAGCAAAATAGAAAATGCTAACGCGATGAGCGGGGCTCTTTCACGGCTTTTAGTAGTCGCTGAGAATTATCCTCAATTAAAGTCGAATGAAAACTTTTTAGCGCTGCAGTCGCAGTTAGAAGGTACAGAAAATAGAATTGCTGTTGAGCGCATGCGTTATAATCTCGCGGTTAAGGATTTTAATCGGTTTCAACGTTTGTTTTTTGGCCGGTTTTTTGCCGCGCAAGCGGGGGTTACGGAACCGGCAGTATATTTTGAAGCCGAGGAATCTGCTTCAAAAGTTCCTGAGGTTAAGTTTAATTGAATCGCGGCGCGTTACTAATTCTTTGTTAAGTATAGTTTAAAATGTGGTATTTATACATAATAAAATGTGACGATACTACTTTGTACACCGGTATTACGACAGACCTTAAACGACGAATCAAAAAGCATAATGATAAAAAAGGCGGTCACTATACAAGAGTAAGGCTGCCGGTAGAATTGGTGTATCATGAGTCGTGTCCAACCTGTTCCCACGCCCTTAAACGAGAACTAGAAATAAAAAGCTGGACGAAGAAGAAAAAAGAGCGGCTAATCAAATCGATCTCACCCATTGCTTTTAAAAAAATAAAGACGTAGAATGTATTTAGGTAGAAGGAAAATGAAGAAATTTTTATTAATTATACGGGATTTTTTTATGTCTTTGAAGATATTTAAACCTGCTTATACTGTGGAGAATGAAGTTTGTGTTAGAAAAACATCAGATGGTAAGAAAATATCCTTGAAACATTATAAAACAGGACATTCTAAAGTTCTTGTGTTAGCGCATGGATTTTTTAATAGTAAGGATACATATTTTTTCACGAAGATGTCGCGGATGTTTTCTAAAAAATATGATGTAATCAGTTTTGATTTTCGGGGACATGGAAAGAGTGAGGGGTTATTCAGCTGGACGGCTTATGAAGAGAAAGACTTAGCGGCGGTTATCGCCTACGCCAAAGAAAAAGAATATAAAAAGATAGGGGTGATAGGCTTTTCATTAGGCGGCGCAATTACGATTATTGAAACCAGCCAAAATAAGGATATTGATAGTATTATTATTGTGAGCGCTCCTTATGATTTTTGGAAGATAGATTATCATTTTTGGGAAGAGGAAATGATAAACGATCTTAAATTAAATATTGGGATTAAAGGAGAAGGTAAAGGTGTTCGGCCTGGAAATCCTTTTCTTCAGAAGACTCGGCCAATAGATGTTATTGATAAAGTAAAGGTACCTGTATTTTTTGTTCACGGTGGTAAAGATTGGCTTATTAAGCCGGAGCATAGCCGAAAACTTTTTGATAGAGCTAACAATCCTAAATCGATGCATATTGTTCAAGATGCGGGGCATTCTGAGAAGATTTTTGATGGGTATCCCTCGGAATTTGAGAAACTATGTGTGGACTGGTTTGATAAAACATTAAAATAGAGTACGGTAAGTTATATTTCAGGTTATGTAGTTCGGTTATGGCCAAGAAGCCAGTATGGTAGTTGGGTAAGGGGTAAGTATTAAAAAGATACAAATTACCTAACCCAATAATTTTTGATAGTACTGATTTGTAAAGAAGGAGAGCGTATGAAAATAATCCAGGAGTTTAAAGAGTTCGCTGTTAGAGGCAATGTTGTCGATATGGCGGTCGGTATCCTCATTGGCGCGGCGTTTGGTAAAATTGTTAATTCACTGGTTAATGATATTATTATGCCGCCAATATCAATTATTACAGGTAAAATTGATTTTTCTAATTTGTACATTAATTTTTCCGGCATCCATTATAATTCTTTGGCAGACGCTAAAGCCGCCGGCGCGGCAACATTAAATTATGGTATTTTTGTGAATAACTTAATTTCTTTTTTTATCGTGGCTGTGTGCGTATTTTTTATTGTTAAACAGATAAATAAGTTAAAAAGGAACGAGGATGTGGCGTCTGTGGCTCCTACTCAGAAATCTTGCCCTTATTGTTTTGCCAGTATCTCAATTAAAGCGACGCGGTGTCCTCATTGTACGTCGCAGCTTTAATCCAACAGAAAAGATTATGACAGAAAAATTACTATTTTACCGAAATGGATGCAAGTTGTTTCACGCATATTGCCGCCGTCGTACGTTTTTGAGTCTTTACGAGCGGTTGTTGGCGGCCGTCCTGTTTGTTGGATATCTTTATTATGGGCTAGTTTGTTGGCTGTATTATATATTTTTTTAGCCGGTTTGATTTTTAAGAGTACTTATAACCACGCCGTACGTACAGGCCTAATCGCGCGCTATAGCGCGGAGAGTTTGAGTTGAATCGATGAATACTTCTCAAAAAATATTAAAACAATTATTGTTATCAGGCGCCCTGTATTTCTTTTTAGTTTCTCTTGCTCATATGATTGGGATAAAAATACCGGGATTGTTTATATATTTTAACGTTCCTTCTTACGCTTATCAGGATAAGATTATTTCTTTTCTTGCCTTTGGATGGGCGATGTTTTTGTATTCGGGCTTTAGAAGCGTAAAAAGTAATGTTATATCGCCGGTAAAGTATATTTTAGCTTCTGGCGTGGCGGCAATTGTAGGCTTGAGTGTTATTAATAGGACTACTGATTTTAACAGTTTTTCTAATAAAATAAACCCTGGAATCTTTTGGCTGGAAATTGTCGGTTTATGTATTTATCTTATTGTTTTAACAATATTATATTATCGCGTGAAAAATAATAGGGCGTGAAAATGTGGAAGAATTCTAAAAAAGCCGCTGATGGTATTATCTTGAACTTGAAATCGTTAGCTGATTCCAAATCAAAAGAGGCAATGTCAAGGTATGGAATTAAGACAGAGCATGCTTTGGGTATATCTATCCCTAATATACGCGGCATAGCAAAAGAAATAGGAAAAAATCACGATGTAGCTTTATGTCTTTGGCAAACTAAAATACATGAAGCAAGGATTTTAGCAAGTATGATTGATGATTACCGTTCTGTTACAGAAGAGCAGATGGAGTTATGGGTAAAAGCGTTTAATTCTTGGGATTTATGCGACCAATGTTGCGGTAATCTTTTTGATAAAACTAGGTTCGCTCATCTAAAGACTATGGAATGGAGCGTCAGAAAAGAAGAATTTGTGAAACGCGCGGGATTTGTTTTGATGGCAACGTTATCAGTGCATGATAAAAAATCTAAGGATGAAGTGTTTGTAAAGTATTTTCCTATTATAAAAAGAGAGTGTGGCGATGAAAGAAATTTTGTTAAGAAGTCAGTGAATTGGGCGTTAAGGCAGATTGGTAAACGTAATCTTAATCTAAATAAAAAAGCGATAAATACTGCAAAAGAGATTCAAAAAGAAGATTCTAAAGCGGCCCGATGGATTGCTCAGGACGCGCTTAGAGAATTGCAAAGTGATCCTATTCAGCAAAGATTAGAACGGGGTTATTTTCGAAGAAAAGCGAAATAGGTATATGGAGGACATTAAAAAAATTCAGAAGCTAATTGGTAGAATTACAAAACAGCAGTTAAGATATGTTGATTGTTATTGTAGTGATGATGTTGGTATTTTTATTCCATCGGTAGGGCCTTGTTTTTTTGCTAAGACCCCCTTGCACAAACATCCGTCCTATTTGTTCATTTTAGCGTTTGATGATAATTGTAGTTTAAAAATAAAAGGTAAAATAATTACTCCGGTATATGGGAAAATATGTGCGATATCCGCGGGTGTTCTTCATCATGAAATCATGGAGGCAGATTTTTCAAGATATATCGCGATTTTTATCAGTCAATCATTTTTTGAAAAACAGTTAAAAGGATATACAGATAAGAATGAGCTTTATTTTCTAGGTGAGTTATTTATTACGCCAACTGATTTGATAAGTTGTATAAAAGATTTTATGGTTGAATTTGAGAATAAGATGCCGGGATATACACGATTATTACAAGCTTTAAGTTTAAAAATAACGCATATTTTAATAAGATCTGTTTTAGATGTTAAACCGGCAATAGAAAAAGGAAGTTTTCGTATGAAAATTAATGCCGCGATAGATTATATATATGCCAATTACAGTAATAAAATTATGGTGAAAGATATGGCTTATAATGTGGCTATGTCGGAATCTCATTTCGCGAGATTATTTAAAGAAGAAACCGGTAAATCTCCTAATGAGTATCTTGGCTTTATCCGTTTAACGCAATCTCAGAAGTTATTAAGGGCGGGAGATAAATCTCTTTCTTGTATAGCCGATGAATGTGGGTTTAGCAGTTCCGCGTATTTTTCGACATGCTTTTATCAGTGTTTTGGAATTAGCCCTTCTAAATACAGAGAAAATTTTAAAATAAAGCAGGATTGTTGAAAATAATCATAGATTATTGAAAGACAAAAATATTTTTATATGTTACCTTTTTATAAAGGTTGGGTTTTGGTATGATTTTTAAAAAGGAGGATAGAAAGATGAATAAAGGTCAAATTGTAGAGTTTATGAACAATAATCCGGTTTTTTGTTTGGCTAGTGTGGAAGGAAATAAACCTCATGTGAGGGGGATGCTTTTGTATAAAGCCAGTGAAGACGAGATTTTGTTTCATACGGGAAAAACGAAGGATTTGTATAAACAGTTATCCGTGAATCCGCAAGTTGAACTTTGTTTTTATAGCCTTAAGGATAATGTTCAGATACGGGTTAGTGGAAAAGTTGAACTTATTGAAGATCTGGAATTAAAAAAAGAAGTGGTTGCTAACAGAGATTTTATGAAACCGTGGGTAGAAAAATCAGGGTATGATCCGTTAGCGATATACCGACTTAAAAAAGGTGTTGTGTTTGTTTGGACGATGGCAACGAATTTTGAACCAAAAGAGTATATAGAATTTTAAATAAGATTTAAACTTTTTGAGATTATAGATGTAATAGTAAAAGCCCAGCATAGAAGCTGGGCTTTTTTATTGTTAATTTATATCAAATAAATCAATCTCGCAAAAAAATTTAAAATTTTTGAAAGAATTTCTTTTCCTCATACGTCTATTATATAAAGGGGCTATATAAAAAATATATAGGTTTTTTGAAGGGAATATATATAATATTAACAGGACGTAATGATAAGGCAGGTGGAAAAATGAAAGAAAAAGATTTAGCAAAAGGGCAGGTTATAGTATATAAGAATAGGGTTGAGGTTCGGCTGGAAAAAGATACTGTTTGGCTTACCCAGAAAGATATGGCAGAGCTTTTTGATACGGAGCGAAGTGCTATTACGAAACATATTCGTAACATATTTATTTCCAAAGAGTTAGAAGAAAAAAGCAATGTGCAAAAAATGCACATTCCTAATTCAGATAAACCAGTTCAATTTTACAATTTGGATATTATTATTTCTGTTGGGTATCGGGTAAATTCAATGAGGGGTACTCAATTTCGTATCTGGGCGACTAATGTGTTAAGAAAGCATTTAGTTGACGGATATACGATTAACGAGAAACGTCTTAAAGTTGCTGAATATAAGTATCAGGAGCTACAAAAATCACTTAAATTGTTAGGTAATGTTGTCCATCTTGATAATATTTCCGATGAAACAAAGGGGCTTATTCAGGTAATATCTCAATATTCACGCGCCCTTGATATTTTAGATGATTATGATCACCAACGATTATCTGTGCCGAAGGGTACTAAACGGATAAAGTTTGAACTTACCTATGAAGAAGCGAGAAAAATCATTGAGGCAATGAAGAAGAAGTTTAAGGATTCAGCTCTAGTGGGACAAGAAAAAGATAAAAGTTTTAAAAGTTCTATTGGCGCGGTTTATCAAACATTTGGCGGTCAAGATTTGTATCCGACTGTTGAAGATAAGGCCGCCCATTTGCTATATTTCGTTACAAAAAATCATAGCTTTGTTGATGGGAATAAACGTATTGCCGCGGCGTTATTTATTTGTTTTTTGCGGGGAAATAGAATTTTATTACATAAAGATGGAAGTAAACGTATTGACGATAACGCGCTTGTGGCGTTAACTCTTATGATCGCGGCCAGTAAACCATCGGATAAAGACGCGATGATTAAGGTGGTATTGAATGTGTTGGCATAGGGTAGAATAAAAAAGGAGGGTGTAATGGGTAATTTTAAGAATGAATTGGAGAGATTATTAAAGGAAATTAGATCTAATAGCCAGTTGAAAAAATTAAAAACCTTACCAGTTTATTTTCTTTTTGTGGATTCCCAGTTCTCAGTTAGCTATGGATCGTATTAAAGAACGAGTTTTAGAAGGCGGACATAATGTTCCAAAAGAGGATGTAAAAAGGCGGTTTGAACGAAGTATTAGTAATTTTTTTAAAACCTATCGTTTGTTGGTCGATTCATGGATGATATTTAATAACGCGGAGATAAAACCAGAGCTAGTTGTTAAAAAAGATAATGGCAATATTGATATTATTAATGAGGAATTATTTGTAAAAATATTGCATAAAGCAGGAGTGAAATTATGAAAAAACGGCTGACTTTACAAGATAAGGCAGAAATAGCGATGAAAGAGGCGGTAAAAAAAGTAGTGGAACGCCATAGGCAGACTGGCCGTCCTTTGTCTGTATGGAGAAATGGTAAAGTGGTAAAGATATCCGCTGACGGAATTTTGAAAAAAAATAAGAAATGATGTGGAATAATTACTGTGTTTTTTCTTTTTTTTGATTTATTAAATTAAGTAATTCTTCATATGACTTTACTTTGCAAATTCGTTCTCTAATTCTTGGCGCGTTATAGATGCCTTTAAAATACCACATCGTTACTTTGCCCATAAATCCCAGTTTGTTAGAGGCAGATAACTCTTTATATTTTTTTATGTAGGCTAGGTGTTGTTTTAGTATTTTTTTCTTTGTAGGTAGGGTTGCCAGTTTTATCGGTTTACCGTTTAGATAGTTCTCAATATTTTTAAATATCCAGGGGTTGCCTTGCGCGCCGCGGGCAACTAAGATTCCGTCGCATCCGGTTTCCTCAATCATTTTTTTAGCGAGTTGTGGAGTGAATATGTTTCCGCTTCCAAATACAGATATTTTTAAAGAGTCTTTAACCACTTTTATTGATTCATAGTCAACGTCGCCGCGGTATCCCTGCGACGCTGTTCTGCCATATATAAATATGGTAGAGGCGCCGTTATCTTGACATATTTTAGCGGTATTAACGCATTCTTTAATATTTTTTTTGTTAAATCCAACGCGTAATTTAACAGTAATCGGTATTTTTAGGTTAGAAGATAACGTTTTTATGATTTTTGCCAGGGTGTCTGTGTTTTTTAATAATGCGGATCCCGCGCCTTTTTTTATTACTTTTTTCGCGGGGCAGGCGCTGTTTATGTCTAAAAAAGATAGAGGTACCAAATTTAGGAGTTTTTCTGCCGCGGCAAGCATTATTGATGGATCAGCACCTAATAATTGTGCCGATAGGGGCGAGTCTTTTTTTACGGTTTTTAAGAGACGGCGGTTTCGCGGGCTGTCGTAAAGAGTGGCATTTGAATCAAGCATTTCTAAAAAACAGTGAGCGGCTCCTAATTTACGGCTTATGAGCCGGAAAGATAAATCTGTTACCCCTGCCATAGGCGCTAAATATATTTTTGGTTTCATGAAGGATATTATACAAATTGCTATAGTGCTAGTCAAGAAATTGTAGGGGCGTCGCTTGTCTACGCCCGTAATAATTTAATAATAGGGGTTATTTAAGTAGATGTTTTGGGGCTTTGTGATACAATTATGGGATTGTTGTAGGATACAACAATCCTTGATTACAGTGATTAAAGTTATTAATGTCATGAATAATAATATTCAAGAACAAATGTTAAGTGTATTGAAGCAGTATTGGGGGTATACTTCTTTTCGTCCCTTGCAGGAGGATATTATTTATTCTATCCTAAAAAATAAAGAAAGTATTACGGTGCTGCCTACGGGAGGAGGAAAATCTTTATGTTTTCAATTACCCGCGCTGCTTAGGGAGGGGATGGCGGTAGTTATTTCGCCCTTAATCTCGCTCATGAAAGATCAGGTAGACGCTTTAACTGATATGGGGGTAGAAGCGGCATATTTAAATTCTAGTTTGGCGGTTAAAGAACAAAGGGAGATAATAGATTTAATTCAAAGACAGAAAATAAAACTTCTTTATATTTCTCCTGAGAGATTGCATAATGAAGAAACCGTATCTCTTTTAGAGTCAGTTCATTTGTCTTTTTTCGTGATAGATGAGGCTCATTGTATAAGTCAGTGGGGACATGACTTCAGGGCGGATTATCGTAATCTTAATATAAAACAAACATTTCCGCGGGTAAGTGTTCATGCTTTTACAGCTACGGCTACAAAAGAGGTTCGTCTTGATATTGTAAGGCAGCTTGGATTTGTTTCTCCGGATGTTCATATTGCTTCGGTTGACCGGGATAATTTGACTTACAGGATGTTACCTCGGGAAAGCGTTATAAAACAGATAACGGATGTTTTAGATAAGCACGCGGGCGAACCGGGGATTATATATTGTTTGCGTCGGGACGACGTTGATAGTATATCGGATAAACTGAACGCCGCCGGATTTAGGAATTTGCCGTATCATGCAGGACTTTGCGATTCTATTCGTCATAATAATCAAGATAAATTCCTTCGTGAGGAAGTCGACATAATAGTGGCAACGGTAGCTTTTGGGATGGGCATTGACCGCTCAAATATTCGGTTTATTATCCACGCCGCGATGCCTAAGAGTTTGGAGTATTATCATCAGGAAACAGGACGAGCAGGTAGAGACGGGTTGCCTTCTTATTGTTATATGTTTTACGGCGGAAGAGATTATCGCACCTGGAAGTTTTTGTCGGAAAAATCTTCAAATCGAGATGTACTTATCAATAAACTTAATGAAATGTATCATTTTTGTTCAAAACCTCAATGCCGGCATAAAGCCATTACTAATTATTTTAGTCAGAAGTATGAACCAAATTCCTGTCAGGCTTGTGACTATTGTCTTAACGAATTCGAGATGGCTTCGGAGCCTTTAAAGATGGGACAGGACATTTTGTTTACAGTATATGAATCTACTCAGGATATTAATTATGGGTTTGGCGCCGGTTACATTGCCGATATATTGAAAGGACATCTTACTGAGAATATTGAGAGAAGAAATCATCATCGTTTGTCCAGATTCGCGGCTATGTCAAATTATTCATTAGAATTCATACGATATATGATTGAACAAATGATAGGACAGAATTTCATCAAAAGAGAAGGGCAGTATTCTACTCTTTCACTCACCGCGCACGGAGTAAAGGTTCTTAATGGACAAATAACTCCTATACTGGTTAAACCGTTGGTAGCAAAAAAGAAAAAAGAAATCGCCGCTAAAAGTAAAAAAAGAAAAGAAAAAGATTGGCAGGGTATAGACCAAACGTTGTTTGGCGTACTTAGGGTTAAACGCGCGGAGTTGGCGCGTAAGCAGGGTGTTCCGGCGTTTATCATTTTTGGAGATAAATCGTTAAAAGATATGTCCTTGATTAAGCCCACTACGCGAGGCGAGTTTGCCACGGTGTTTGGGGTAGGCGAGAGAAAATTAGAAGCTTACTTTGAAGAATTTACGGCTGTAATTAATGATTATTTAAATATAAAATAAAGAGATTTTTTAAATCATGGATATAAGTTGTTTTATGAGATTATGAAACATATTATTCTTCGACTCACACTTTTTAAGTGGCAGATAATTAATAATTTAAAAATTATATGATAAGATTTTTTATTCTGCTATAATAAAACTGTCGCAAAATGCGACAGTCGCATAAGGAGCAAAAAAGTAACTAGTATGGGTAAATTTGAGTTTAAAGGGTGTGTGGAAATTAAAAAGCTTCTCGGCAAACGCGCCGATGATGAACATCAGCTGATGGATCTTATTGAAGATGTTTCTGTTGATTCGATATATTATCATACCCATAGTTTTTTCTTAAGGCATTATTATCTTGTCGGCAGTTACCCTAACGATTTTGCTAACTGGGCGGCTATTCAGGTTCGTGATCACGTTTTAGGAGAAAAACTGGCGGGAGTAACCGCTTATGGTTACAGTAGAGGAGTGGAAGACATTCGTGCTCAGTTGATAGAAATAATTGACGCGCATCTTTCCGATATTAAGGTGATTCCTGCTGTTGTATATGGTCAGCCTTTTTATTTTATGGAGTCAGAGATTTTAGAAATTTCTACAGGGGTAGAAGTTAGCTGTATGGAGGAATTTATTGAAGCGTTAAAAATAGTAGATGCCAGCGCGATTTATAATCATATGTTTGAAGCTCGGCTGCGCGTAAAAAAAGGAAGAAGTGATTTTTCTATCTGGATAGATGAAGCGTTAGGAATGAAGGCTCTGGCAGAAAAAGTAGAAAAAATTGATAGTTATATGCACAGTTTAGAAGGGTTGAGAAATAAATTAGTTGATATTTGTAACAGGGAATTTAGAAATGAATAATAAAGTTACGATCGACTCTTATAAGGACATAGCTCCGGCGGGGACGATAGATTTAATTTATAATCTAGCTGGTCGGTTACAGGGTAAGTCTTTTTTGCATGTTAATTCAACTCGTTACGGTGGTGGTGTAGCGGAGATGCTGCATCGACTCCTTCCCATGTTTAATGATTTAGGAATAAACGCGCGTTGGGAAGTTATGGAAGGAACGCCGTTATTTTATCAGACTACCAAAAATTTTCATAACGCTTTACAGGGGCTGCCAAGTGAGATTTCTTCTGAGATGTATGATGAATATATAAAAGTTAATCGAAAAAATGCTAAGAAGATTTCTTTTGCCGCTGATTTTGCCGTGATTCATGATCCACAACCGGCGGCATTAATTTATAAGAAGCCTAAGCATGTTCCTTGGCTATGGCGCTGTCACATAGATATATCCCGGCCGCAGCGAAAAGTATGGAACTTTTTAAAGGAATATGTTTTACAATATAAAGGCACGATTTTTTCTTTGCCTAGTTTTTCTCAGAAACTTTCTATTCCGCAGTTTCTTATGTATCCTTCAATCGATCCATTAAGTGATAAAAATAGAGATTTAACCGATAAAGAGATAGACGATGTCTTGAGTCAGCATAATCTTCCTAGGGATAAACCGATAATGTTACAGGTGTCGCGGTTTGACCGGTTTAAGGATCCTTTAGGCGTCATCGAGGCGTATAAACTTGTTAAGAAATATAATGATTGTTCTCTTGTTCTTGCTGGCGGAGGGGCTGCTGATGATCCTGAAGGGATAGAGGTTTTGCGTCAGGTGAAAGAAGAAGCCAGTCATGATAAAGATATATTTATTTTTGATTTGCCTCCTGACGCGAATATAACAATAAATGCTTTACAGCGCGCGGCAACGGTTATTATACAAAAATCAACAAAGGAAGGGTTTGGGTTAACTGTTGCTGAGGCAATGTGGAAAGGAAAACCTGTTATTGGCGGAGCAGTTGGTGGAATCGCAGTTCAAATTATCTATGGTCGGACAGGTTATACTGTCAATTCGGTGGAAGGCTGCGCGTATCGCGCAAGACATTTATTAAATAATCCGGATAGTTTATTAAAAATGGGACAAGATGCCCGTGAATATACCCGCCACAATTTTTTGATAACACGGCACATTTGTGATTATCTATCCCTAATGGTTTATATGTTAGGGGTTTGATAAGATTTTAGTAGTATTATCTTGTTACATAATATGGAACAATTTGACGCAGTTATAATTGGGGCAGGGCCGGCCGGCATGATGGCAGCGATTCGTGCTTCTCAAAGGAATAGAAAGGTACTGCTTATTGAGAGAAATAATACTTTGGGCAAGAAACTTCTTATTTCAGGGAAGGGTCGTTGTAACCTTACTAATTCTTGTGATATGGAAGATTTTCTTGATAAATTTTCTCAATCGCGTAAATTCTTGATAAACACACTGAATCAGTTTTTTAATAATGACCTTATATCATTCTTTGAGAAAGATTATCTTAAACTTAAAACAGAACGTGGGGGGAGAGTGTTTCCGGTGACGGATAGTTCCGAGGATATCCTTGGGGTGTTAAAAGGTAAGTTGCGAAACAAAAATATTAAAATCCTTTTAGGAGAACGCGTATTGAATGCGATTATCAAAAATAATAAAATTGAAGGTGTTTTAACTGATTCCGGTAAACATTTTTTATCAACGCGTATCGTAGTTGCGACTGGAGGTATGTCTTATCCTGAGACAGGCTCATCTGGTGACGGGTATAGCATCGCCAGACAGGCGCATCATAAGATTATACCTTTGCGGCCGGCGCTAGTGCCTGTGCTTATTAAAGAAAAATTTATCAAAGAATGGCAGGGGATATCTCTTCGAAACGTTCGCCTAACGCTTTTTTCCGGTTTTTCCGGAGATAAAAAAATAGAAGAGAAGTTCGGCGAGATGATATTTACTCATTTTGGGGTGTCGGGCCCGGTTATTTTAGATATAAGCGCGGATGTTTATGACGCATTAAGACTTAAAAATAAGGTGACTTTATCTATTAATTTTAAACCGGCGTTAGATTACAAAAAAATTAATGATAGATTGTTACGTGAGTTTAAAGTTAACTCTAAGAAAAGCCTAAAAAATATATTTAAGCTGCTCCTGCCGCAAGCGATGATTACTCAATTTCTAGAATACTGCCGTATATATCCGGATAGACGGGGTAGTCAGGTTACCATGGAGGATAGAAAACGGCTTATAGAAGGGTTGGTTGATTTGAGGTTAACGGTCAAAGGGGTTATGCCGGTTAAAGATGGTATTGTTACAAGAGGCGGGGTAGATACAAAAGAGGTAAATCCTAAGACTATGGAGTCAAAACTCCTTAAAGGATTATTTTTTGCCGGAGAGGTGCTGGATATAGACGCTAAAACTGGTGGTTATAATATGCAGGCGGCGTTTTCTACAGGTTGGGTTTGTGGGAGTAATATATAGGTAACAGGTTGCAGGTTAACAGGTGAGAGAGGGTATTAAAGACATGATACCTGTGACATGAGACTTGAAACATTAAATGAAATTTAATATTATATTAGCCTCAAAGTCCGCGCGGCGGTCAAGGATTCTTAAAGAATGTGGAATCTCGCATCGAGTTATTGTAAGTAATGTCGTTGAGAAAATGGATCATAAGCGGGGCGCGCGGTTTAATGTTTTACATAACGCCTGTCTTAAAGCTCAAAAAGTAGCACAACGTTATAACGGGAAGGAATATTTTGTTATTGGTGCTGATACGATTGTGTTATTAGGAAAACGGCTTATGGGAAAACCTAAGACTAAAAAAGAAGCTAAATCTTTTCTACGTGCTTTCAGTGGTAAAACTATTAGTGTTTATACCGGAGTTTGTGTGATAGACGCTAAAGGGAAAAAGTCAGCCGGAAACATAGCTGTGTCGAAGATAAAGGTTAGAAAAATTTCTTCTGAACAAATTGATAAGTTTGTAAAAATATCCGGACCGCATGATAAAGCGGGAGGATTTTCCATAGAAGGTCCCGGTACATTTATCTTTGACGATATAGAAGGGTCGTTTTATAATATATTAGGCTTGTCGATGATGACCCTGTATAACCTTTTTAAAGAATTAAACGTCAACCTTATGGATTTTGCGATATGATTTTTCAATCTGCGTTGAAAACAGACAACAAAAAATACCATCCGTCAATACATTCGAACCAATCTCGCGACATGGGATAAAGATATTGAAAATCCTAATAAAATTGATAATATAGAATTAAATAAAATTCGGGTATAACCACGAAGAAGGTTTGCCCTATCAGCCATTTATTTCTAGCATACTACATAAATTCATCGCTGGTCATCTTGATGAAAAAACAAATTGAACGAACGGGCAGATAGGTAACAAAATGTTCTGGGTACAAATACAAATAATTCTATATATAGTGTTTAGTTAATTCATCTTTTAGGTAGGTAAAAGAGTCTTGGACGTTATCGAAGATTTTAAACAGTTTTAAGTCTTTTTCAGAGATTACTCCCCATTTAACCATTTCATCAAAATTAATTGTTTTTTTCCAATAGTCGCTGCCATATAGAACTATTGGCATGTACTTTTTTGATTTGTTGGTTTGAACTAGAGTTAGCAGTTCAAAGAATTCATCTAATGTTCCGTATCCGCCGGGAAAAACAATTAACGCTTTTGCCGGATAAAAGAACCAGAATTTACGAATGAAAAAGTAGTGAAATTCAAAGGTTAGTTCTTTTGACTGGTAGGGGTTAGGGGTTTGTTCCATCGGTAAACTAATGTTTAATCCGATAGATTGACCTTTGGCGTTTTTCGCGCCGCGGTTAGCCGCTTCCATAATGCCTGGTCCGCCGCCGGAACAAATCACAAAATTCTTATGAGCGTTTTTTATATCCTTAAACCAACGCGTAAGTTTTTCTGATAGTTTAACAGCGTCTTCATAATAACGGGACATTATTACGTCTCGTTTGGCTTGTTCGTATTTTAGCGCGAGTTCTTTAGAGTGTTTTTTTGTTTTAGTAAGGTTTAGTTCAATTGTTTTTAAGTTCTTTAAAGCGGTTTGTCTTGGCAGTGTACGTGCTGATCCAAAAAATACTACGGTGTTACGCAGGTTATGTTTTCTGAACCGGCTTTCCGGTTCGATTAATTCAGATAAAACACGTATGGTTCTTGCCGCGGGGCTGTTTAAAAACGAGTAATTATTATAAGATTTTTTAAGCCAGGAGTGAGATTTCTTTTTGTTTTCGCTCATGATATATAAGACTAATTCGCGGGGTTTCTGTTTTATGGATTGATAAAAGAAAAGAGAGAGAGAAGAGTAGAAGAAAAAAACGGCTTTTCTTCTACTCTTATTTGTTAACTTACGATTCTATTGCTATTGCAATTTTAATTAATATCTTCCGCCGCCGAAACCTGAGTTCCGTCCGCCAAAGTTACCGCCACGTCCGCCGCCGCTACCGCCGCTGCTACCGCCACCGAAGTTGTCTTTTCTCGGCTGCATTTTACGTGCTTTGTTAACTGTTAATTTTCTTCCGTTGAATTCTTGTTCGTTTAAGCTGTCTACAGCTGCTTGAGCTTGGTCTTCAGTTTCAAACTCCGCGAATCCAAAGCCTTTTGATTTTCCTGAATATTTGTCAGTGATAAGTTTTACTGAGCTTACAGTTAATCCTTTTTCTTCAATAAACGCTTTTAGTGATTCTTCAGTAACTCCGTATTCCAAGTTACCAATATATAATTTTTTCTGTTCTTCCATTATTTTCTCCTTAAATAGTTACTAAAAATCTTGGTTAACGGACTTTGCAATCCTTCTTTTAACCAGGGGTTCGTAGAATGTGCCGTTTTCAAAATCCCCGGCTAAATCTCTCTCTTTTTCAATGAACTTCACACTAATTCTATTATTTGCAATTATATCATATATCGCTTTATTTACAAGAAAAATAAAAAACAATTTGTAATGGGTGAGTCTTTATGGGATTCCTACGGAAGGCAATAATGATATAGGGTTAACATTGGAATTTTTAGCAAATTCTTCCAGTGTCCACAAGAACCATTCTTCAAGTGTCTGATTTTT
>Ga0180007_10002760_pt1 | contig 20402 bp, 17 predicted proteins | sample MM_PC_MetaG_FD_121122 | JGI IMG/M metagenome (GOLD analysis project Ga0180007, IMG submission 121122) | Groundwater microbial communities from the Aspo Hard Rock Laboratory (HRL) deep subsurface site, Sweden - MM_PC_MetaG | ecosystem: Environmental > Aquatic > Deep subsurface > Groundwater... | reverse complement strand
ATAATAATTAAACCAATTATAATTTTTAAATTAAAGCCATAAAGATAAATAAAATTAAGAATAAAATTTTCCTGGCCGGGGATTATTATTTTAGGCATGGATATTATTGTCTGTTGCGCTGGCAGTTCATCAATTGACGTTGTCTTATTTTCAAAAAGATAAAAGGCCAAAGGCAGAGCAATTATTGAAATAATAAAAATTAGTAAAAAACCTAATTTTTTAATTTTAATTTTTTGACAACGAGAAAGAGATAATAGTATAGTAAATAATAATGCAGGGATCCCAGCCAGAGGATGAATTACTAAGGTAGCAAAAGATAATAAATAAATAATCATTAAATCAATTTTTGTAGAGTAGGTGAGTGCCAATAAGATTATCAGTAGTAACAATAAATAAGCAAAGTTTTGCGGCGTGGTAACTATAAAAAATGAAAAAGGCAAAATTAATATGATCATCAATAAAAGCAAATTTGTTTTATTATTGGCAAACCATTTAGATAAAGCATGAAATAAAGTTGATGGTAAATAGATTGCAGCCAAGATTGGCACTAATAATTTATCCAGCCAAACAATAGGAATAAAAGTAATTTTATGTAAAATAACAATTAATGAATAATGGCCTAAATAATAAAAAGGTTTAGGAAAAACAGAACCAGTTTTATCTATTAATTCCATTGTTGTTTGATGAATAAATGGATCGAAGCCATAACCAATTTTATATATTATCCAAGCTATAGAAAATGATAAAAAGTAGTGAAGACTAATTAATAATATAGTTAAATTGTTCGATTGTTTCTGTATAAATACTATTAAAATTGCAGTTGTTAAACCATAAATTATAAAAAAATAACTTGGCACAACCTGCCAAGGTGTGATGATTGCGTCAGTAGTTTGATGTGTAAATAAAATATAAAACGATGAAGTAAGAAGTAAGAAGTAAGAAGTAAGAAGTAAAATATGTAATATGCTTATTTTATTTTTTTGATGTAAATTAGATTTTTTAAGTTTTCTATTGTTTATTTTTTGTAATCTTAGTATAATAATAAATATTACTATTACTAAGATTAGGCTGATAGCAATACCAATGTTATTTAAAGTATATAAGCGATAGACAATTGCGCCGAATAAAGAGATTAAGCTAATTAGAATAAGAATATTTTTTAATATATAATTTAAATTCATATAATTCTATTGTATCATATTTATGACAGATTATAAGTTTCAACAAGCAGAAAAATTTTATTGGTATGATAAAATACTGGCTAAGACGTTTTTAAAATTATTTCCTAAATCTATATTACCTAATCATATCACAGTTTTTCGTTTTATTGCTACACCAATTGTTGTGATTTTAATGTTGTATGAACATTATTATATTGGTTTGATTGCTTTTTTACTAGTTGCTTTTACCGATGCTTTAGATGGCGCTATGGCAAGAACTAGAAGCCAGATTACTACTTGGGGGAAAATTTACGATCCTTTAGCTGATAAGATTTTAATTGGCAGCATGGTTTTTATTATAGTATTAAGATATATTGATTTTTGGACGGCTATAATTATTATTGGACTTGAGTTTGTTATTATTGTAACAGCATGGGTAAGGAAAAGAAAAGGGGCTTTAATTCAAGCTAATATTTGGGGGAAGATTAAAATGTGTTTGCAGGTTTTAGGCGTGGTAACTTTGCTTTTAGCTATAGTTTTTGACTGGGGAGCATTACTGCCCCTAGCTTCCGGAGTTTTATATTTAGCCATTGCTTTTGCAATTGTAAGTTTATTAACATATGGAATATAAAGTAATTTTAAAAAGAAAAGGACAGCTTGTTCGAGCTATCCTTTTTGTTTTACGTCAAATATCTTGGCAAATGTTAAGCTTTCATAGCATGTCTATTTTTAAGAGCGTTAATTTCTTTTTGCAATCTTGCAATTTGGTTTTTTGCGTGGACCAATTTTCTTCCAAAGAAATTAAGACTTCCTTTTGTGTTGAAGAAATGCAAAGCTCCTTCTTCGCCATAAAGTTTTTTCAATAGTTGAAAGTGTTTGTTTTTTCTCAAAGAACTTTTTATCATAGACTCCACCTCCTTTTTTGTTTTTACTATATTAAGTATAACAGTAATTGTCAATCTTGACAGATTAAATATTATGTGTTAAAAAAGGAAAGGTACATTTTAAAAATACTTGTCAAAAGGACAGAGATAAGGAGGAAGATGTCATGGAAATTAAAGGAAGTAAAGTTTTAGTGGTTGAAGATGGCAATTTCGATAGACAATTTTTGGTAGAACTTCTCAAAGAGGAAGGTGTTAAAGAAGTTTTTACGGCAAGAAATGGGCTTGAGGGTCAAGAGATTATTTTAAAAAATGAAGATTTAGATTTAGTGATATCCGATTATAATATGGACAAGTTGGATGGCATGCAATTATTGGAGTGGTTAAGAAAAAATGTAAATAGTAAAATTAATAAAATATTATTCATAATGATAACAGCAGCACCTCCGTATGATAGAATTTATGGAAAAGCAAAAGAAATAGGAGCTAGTGACGTATTATTTAAGCCATTTAGGTCACAAAGTTTAATTGATGCAATTAACGATCTTTAATAGAATAATTTAATAAGTAGCAAGCTACGTCATTTTGGCGTGGCTTTTTTATTTGCCTAATTTTACTTAATTTGTTAGGATAAATTAATAAAATTTCTAATACCCTTGCCTGTAAAGTTTAGCAATGCGCGCAGGCAAATTATAATTTCTAATGAGTTTTTTAAATATTAAAAAATACTATAAAAAACATTGGCGCTGGTATCTATTGATTGTTTTAGCAGTAATCTTTTTTATTAGTGTAAGTAGTTTTAATTATTTTACACAAGATAATGATTTTATCAAATGGCTATCGCCTGATGAAACAGCTAATTATATATTTGCCAAGCTTTATGGCCAGGAAAGCAGTTTAACTATTTTTGAAAAATATAATTTATATGTTAATGAGATAATCCAGCCGCGCAGTTTTCGCTCTGACTCGGGCTATCTTAAGCCAGTTAGTTTTTTAGGCCTGATTTTAATTTACGGGAAAATTGTCAGCTTAACAAGTTATCAAGTACTGCCTTATTTAACGCCGTTATTTGCCGCGATTGGCTTGATTTTTTATTATTTATTAATTAAAAAAATTTGGGGACAGCGCAATGCTTTAATATCTGCTTTTCTGCTTGCTTCAATGCCTGCTTATATTTATTATTCTGCCCGCAGTATGTTTCATAATGTTTTATTTATTGATTTATTGGTGGCTGGTTTGTACTTTGGGGTTTTAATAATAAGACACAGAAGAAGAACTAAAAAATATTTAATTTTACTTGCTACTGCTTTGTCAGGAAGTTTAATCGGTTTAGCCGCAACTGTTCGTACTTCTGAATTACTCTGGCTTTTGCCCATGCTTTTTATTTTATGGATTTTTAATATTAAAAAAATTGGCTTTATTAAATTAATTTTATTTTTGTCATTTTTTTCTTTTACTTTCCTGCCAATTTTTTACTGGAATCAAATTTTATATGGTGGTTTTTGGCAAGGCGGTTATCCAGAAATGAATAAGTCAATTTCTACTATTACTAATGCAGGTGCAGATTTAGTTAAGACAACTTTATCTGGTTACTGGGGATATCACACGGACTTAATTTTCAAGATTAAAAGAAATATTTTTTATTTTGGTTTTAAGCCATATCATAGTTTAAAAATGTTTTATCATTATTTTATAGAAATGTTTTACTGGTTATTTTGGCCTGCCGTAGCCGGCTTGATTTGGTTTTTATTAAATTTAAAAAAATGGCAGCGAAGGCACTGGGCATATATCGTTGCTTATTTGATTGCTTCTCTTATTTTATTATTTTATTACGGCAGTTGGGGTTTTCACGATAATCCAGACCCCGAGCAATTTACCATTGGTAATTCTTATACTCGTTATTGGCTGTTGATTTATTTAGGCGCTATTCCTTTCGTTAGTATGACAATAATTAGATTAACACAACTGGCTAAAAAGAAATTTTATATGAATAGTTTGCGAATTGTAATTATCGGTTTAATCTTTTTTATTTCAATACAGTTTGTTTTATTTGCCAGCCAGGAAGGCTTAATTTATTCAGCGCAAAGACAAAAATTAACCAGAGTCGAATTTGATAAAATCATCAATTTAACCGAATATAATTCTGTAATTATTACCCAGTACCATGATAAATTATTTTTTCCAGAAAGAAAGGTAATTGTTGGTTTATTTAATAATGATAAAATAATAGAGCAATATGCCAAGTTAGTAAATTATTTGCCAGTTTATTATTATAATTTTACATTGCCAGAAAAAGATCTTGCTTATTTAAATAATAGTCGTTTAGCTAATTTTGGTTTGCAGATTGAGCAAGTTGAGCAGGTGACTAGTGATTTTAGTTTGTATAGAATAGAAAAAAATAACATTTTAGCTAATATTAAATAAAAATTATTAATTAGAGTTGACATAATTTGTGAGTTATGCTATTATTCATTAAGATAAATTGAACATTGAAATCTATAAAGAAAGGAGTCAGTAATGCAAATATTCACCTGGATTTTCGTTATATTTAGTTATTCCGTAATATTTAACGGCAATTATTATAAACTATCTAGATAACAAGAAAGTAACAGGTTTGATTTTCGAAAAAATACTAAGCAGAAAGAAAAGGAGGATTTGTTATGATTAAACTGGATAGAAAAATCGGTGGCAAGGACATTGTTGTGGAATCCCACGACAATATGCATTTTGATGAAATAACAGCATTATTTCTAGCAGAGAAGTTCGCGAGCCATGAATTTTTTGATAGGTATTGTCCTGATGGAATTTTACGACTAGGAGTTGAAGGTGGACCATTTGATGAGCACCCGGTTAATGGCGAACCATTAAAGTCAGGTAACGAATGTTGTACAACTTTAATAGCCAAAGCCCTGGGTGTTATCGATGATCCAGCACTTGAAAAAATTATTCGCTTCGTAATCAATACTGATCTGAAAGGTGCTGGTCAGCCATTTGATTTAGCATCAGTTGTAAAACAGCTATATCAAAAGAACGATAGTAAACCAGAAGAAGTTATTGAATGGGCTACGGTTGGCCTAGAAGCAAAATACCAAGAACAATTACGATTTTTTGGTAATGCCAGAAACGAATTTTTAAATAAGGCAGAAATTGAAGATGTACAGGGTCCTGGCGGACGAATACTAAAAATGGTGGTTATAGTTTCTGACGAGGAAAATGTATGTAAATTTGCCCGTTCATCGCATGGCTGTAATGCCGCGATCGTCATACAGAAACAGTTATCGGGAAATGTCCAAATTTATACAAATAAACAGTTAAGACTTGTACTTTTTGATACTGCACAAATGATACGATTGGCCGAACAGGAAGCAAAAGGACAGATTATTGTTGATGATTGGCGAGAACTAGCTTCTGAAGGCAAGGTTGAAGGAGCCGAGGAATGGTATTTTCATCACGGCGGCCAGATGCTTCTTAATGGAAGTTTAACTGCCAAGAATGTTCCTCCAACTAAACTTACTTTAAACCAAATCAAAGATATCATCCGTGTTGGTATTAACCCAAATGCTTTTGAGCCGAAGAGAAAGATTGAATGTGAAAGAGGTATTTGCACCTCGACCTTTAATGATCCATGCTTTTGGTATCGAATTGGGTTAATGCGTTGCCGACAGGTTCGGTATAAAATGCATGATGAATCTTAACGAATATAGCCTCGTAGTGACATAAGTTGCTTCGAGGCTCTTTTTTTGTTTTTATTTATTTTAATATGCTATAATACTGTTATGCAAAATAATATAACAAAAGCAAAAAGAATCGGTATTGACGCCCGTTTTTACGGACCTGTTGGTAAGGGCCTGGGGCGTTATACCCAGGAAATTGTTGATAATATTCTAAAGCTGGATCAGCAGAATAAATATGTAATTTTTTTATGTAAAGAAAATTTTAATGAATTTGATGATAGTAAGAATATTAAAAAAGTACTGGCTGATGCAAAATGGTATAGTTTTACCGAACAAATAAAAATGCCTTGGTTAATTTGGAAGGAACATTTGGATTTAATGCATTTTCCTCATTTTAATGTACCAATTTTTTGTCCCACTAAATTTATTGTCACTATTCATGATTTGATATTAACAAAATTTCCCACTACACGAGCGACTACTCTAGGTCCAATACTATATAAAATTAAAAATTTTTTTTATAAATTAGTTATCTGGTTAGCAGTTAAACGAGCTAAAAAAATAATTACTGTTTCTCATTTTACTAAAAATGATATTATGAAAAAGTTTAAAATTAAAACGGAAAGAATAATCGTCACTTATGAGGGAGTAGCTAATTTTACGAAAGGAAGAGAAGGCCAAGAAATAGATGACAAAAAAATTATTTTAGGTTATAATATTAACAGTTTCCACAAAGATGTTCAGAACAAACCCTTTTTATTTTATGTGGGTAATGCTTATCCACATAAAAATTTAGAGGGTCTGATTAAAGTTTATATTGAAATTTATAAAAGTAACCCTAATTTAGCTTTAATTTTAGTTGGCAAAGAAGATTATTTTTATAAAAGACTTAAAGATTTTGCTAATAAGTTAAATATTAAAGTAATATTCCCAGGCTATGTACCAGATAACCAATTAGGAATTTTATATAGGCAAGCATTAGCTTATGTTTTTCCTTCTTTTTACGAAGGATTTGGCTTGCCAGCCTTAGAAGCAATGGCATATGGCTGTCCAGTAGTTAGTTCTAATCAAGCTAGTATGCCAGAAATTTTAGGGAATGCAGCAATTTATTTTAATCCATATAATGAAAAAGAAATGGCAAATCAGATTAAAAAAATAATTGAAGATGATAATTTGCGTCAAACTTTAATAAAAAAAGGCCTTGAGCAAGTAAAGAAATATAGCTGGCAGGAATGCGCAAAAGAAACTTTAGCAATTTATCATCAGATTTAAATAATGTTTAAAAAATCTCAACAAGCAATTAATTTTATAAATGAGGAGGTTCAGCCTGCGGATTTTGTAATTGATCTAAAAAAGCAATTTGAACAAAGCAATAAAGAAAATAAGTTTAGAAATACTTGGCAAAGTTTAGGGAAATTTAATTTGTCTAATCAACTGAAAAAAATTTATTTAAAATATCAATATCAGTTTAAACAATTAACTTTTTTCTTTGTATTCGAGTATCTATTTTTGCTTATTTTTTCAATAATAAGATTAATTTATAAGTTAAGCTATTATGTTGGCTGGTTAGCAATTTTTATAATAAGGTTTATCGGTCAAATTTTTTTTTATGTCAGTAAATTATTTATCAAGGCAACAAGTAAATTACTAAATAGTAAAATAAGTTTACCCACTATACAGTTATATAAACAAAAGAAGAAATTTCAAGAAAAAATTGAAACAGCAGCTGTTAAAGTAACTATCAAAGATAAAGCAATAAAACCAATTGAAAAAGAGCCAGAAATATTAATACCTGACATAACACGAGAGCCAATTAAAGAGTTAAGTCTTGGGGCTAAACTTAAGCCGGCTTTTGCTTTTGCAATAATACTTTTTATTTCAGTTCTGCCTTTCAAAGCAATTACTTATATTAATACTTTAAATCTCGGGGACTTAAAAGGCAGAGTTTTAGGTATTACAGAAACAGCAATCAATGATTTAACTAATGCAGGCGACTCAATAATATCTCTAGATTTTAACCAAGCTAGTCAGGATTTTGTTTTAGCTGGTAATAATTTTCTTAAGGCACAAAATGAATTAAATGAGATAAATGATTTGCTTTTTATTTTAGCATCATTTGTACCTGATCAAGAATTGCAGCTGGCGGCAAATGCCGAGTCTATTTTAGCTGCGGGCCAAGCAGCAGCAGATTTAGGCAATAGTTTAAGCATTGCTATGGATAGTATATTTAATAGTAATGAAGATTTAATGCAGATTTTGGATGATTTTAATAAATATGGAAATAAGGCAATAATTTCCGCAGAAAATTTAAACGATAACTTAAATAAGATTAATACTAATGCCTTGCCTCTTGAGTATCAGCAGCAATTTATTTTTATTAAAAATAAAGCTATTTTTCTTGAGAAGAGTTTTAGAGAATTTATTGATATAGTGGCTAAAATACAAATTTTTATCGGTGCCAATCAAGACAAACGTTATTTATTAGTGTTTCAAAATAATACCGAGATGAGAGCGAGTGGCGGTTTTATTGGTAGTTATGCTTTAGTAGATTTAAGAGATGGTAAGATTAAAAATATTGAAGTTCCAGAAGGCGGTAGCTATGATACTGAAGCAGGATTATACGAACAAATTATTGCCCCAGAACCATTACACTTAGTTGATCCTTTATGGCATTTTTGGGATGCTAATTGGTGGCCTGATTGGCCAAAATCAGCCACGAAATTAATGTGGTTTTATGAAAGAAGTAATGGGCCGACTGTTGATGGAGTAATTGCTTTTACACCGACAGTAATTGAGAAAATTTTAGCTGTGATTGGCCCGATTGATATGACTACTGGAGCGGGTGTCTCACCCGCGACAATTCTGCCGTTTACAGATGAAAGTTATGCTGCAGCTGAGACACCTGCAGCAACAGATTATGGGGTTACAATTGATGCGGAAAATTTTTGGTTAACTACACAAACTATCACTGAGCAAAATTCTCCCGAAAATGGCAAGCCTAAAAAAATTATTGGTGATTTGATGAATAAAATTATTGAAGAATTGCCAGCCAGATTAAACAAGGATAGTATGATTGATTTAATGATTGCCATGGAAGAAAGCTTGAGCGAGAAACATATTTTATTTTATTTTAATGATCAGGAATTACAGCAAAAAATAACTGACTTAGGTTGGTCTGGCAAAGTTAAGCAAACTAACTGGGATTATTTAATGGTTGTGAATACAAATATTGCAGGCGCTAAAAGCGATAAGAAAATAATTCAGACTATTAATCATCAAGCAGAAATTTTAGCAGACGGTACAATTATTGATACGCTAGAAATTAAACGGACACATAATGGTATTAAAAATGAATTATTTAGTGGATTACGTAATGTTAATTGGCTAAGAGTATATGTTCCACTTGGCAGTGAGCTAATTGAAGCTAGCGGCTTTAGCCAGCCTGATGATATTTATTTTGAATCGCCTGAAGAAAACTGGCAGGCTGATCCAGAGCTTTTTAATGAAGAAGGTAAATACCAAACTGATTTACCAAGCATGACTAAGATTTATGAAGAATCCTGGAAAACTGTTTTTGCTAACTGGACAATGGTTGACCCCGGAGAAACCGTGATAATAAATTTTAAATACAAATTACCTTTTAAATTAGAAAAGACCAAAGAATCTTATAAATTAGTTGATCAATTAGCCAATTACATTAATCCAGAACAAAAATTATTGTATCCCTATGCTTTATTAGCGCAAAAACAGCCAGGCTCAATGAATAGCCAGATAAATTCTGTTTTAAAACTGCCGGATAATTTTGATATAGTTTGGCATTATCCTGATGAAATTAATATTAATCCAGGCGGCTGGATTATCAAAGATGACTTATTAGTTGATAAATACTGGGCTATCGTTATGGAAATGCATAATTAAAGATTAAAAATGAATAAAGTAAAAATAAATAATAAGGGTTTTACTTTAATGGAGTTATTAGTAGTAATAGCTATTATTGGCTTACTATCCTCTATGACCACATATTTTGTTAATAGTGCTAGAATAAGAGCTAGAGATGCCAGAAGACTAGCTGATATAAGGCAGATACAAAGTGCTTTAGAATTGTATTATGATGATAATTTACAATATCCTCCAGTGGCAGATGCTCAAACTTCAGATGATGCTGATGGTTGCGGGAAGGATGATACTTGGTGTGATTTAGAGCAAGAATTAGTGCCTAAATATATTGGTAAGTTACCTCGTGATCCTTCGGGTTTACAAAATATACATCGCTATTATTATGATGCTGATTCAGGGGATAATTATCAAACTTATGGTCTTATGTGTTTATTGGAAAGTGGAATTCATGAAAAATTGGCTTCAAATGATGGGGGTTATTGGTTGTTATTTTATGAAGTTGGACAACAACCAAATTATTGTGTGAATAAATATACAACTATTGGTGATAAGAAATGGCTTGGCTCAGGATTTATTCCTCCCGAATCTTATGGCTATATAGAAACAGTATGTTTTGGAGGCAACTAATTTAAAAAGTTAATTATATTTAACTTATATGCCAAAACCAAAAATTAAAAATGAATCCTTTGATGAAAGTCAAGACAAAAAAAATGATGATATTAAAATTAATGAGAAAGACAAATCAAGCTTAGCTGAATTTACTTGTCGGCCGATTCCCACTGATAAAGAACTGGATGATTTTGAAGAATTTGTTGATAATGAAGTGCGTGAAGATGAAATTGAAGATAGTTTAGGAGAGATTTATAAAGAAGAAAATGGTGATGTAGCTAATGTTAAAAAATTAGATATTAAAAAGAAACATGGTTTTTTCTTCTGGTTTTTTACTGCTATTTTTATAATAGCTGGATTAGCTAGTGCTGCTTATAGCGCTTATTATTTTTATCAGAATTCAGGTGTTGATTCTCAAGCAGTTGATTTAGCCATAGAAAGTGAGGAAGCTATTATTGCTGGTGAAGAATTTTTCTATACTATTAATTTAAAAAATTTAGAAAGAGTTGATATTAAAGATATTGAAATTAGATTAACCTATCCAGCTAATTTTATTTTTCTTGATAGCCAGCCAGCCGCTAATTTAAGAAACGACACCTGGAATTTTAGCTTACTGCCTTCGCATCGTAGCGATACAATTAAAATAAAAGGCAAAATTATTGGTCCGGCCAAGCAAACTAATATAATACTGGCTGATATGACATATATGCCAGTAAATTTTTCTTCTGAATTTAGTAAGTCAACTAGTTTCGAAAATGTGATTAAAGATACAGGTCTTGAATTTACAATTATTAATGCTAATAGTGCCTTAGTAGGTGAAGACAACGAAATCATAGTAAAGTATAAAGCTAACAAAGAGAATTATTTAAATAATTTTCGTTTAACAATTGAATCAACTAATGACCAGACCGAAGAGCAGATCAACAATATTGAGTTTAGTGAAGTTGATGAAGAAGAGCTTGAAAAAGCAAAACAGGAATTAGTTGGGCCAGGAATTTGGCAGATTAATGAAGTTGAAGAAAAAGAACAAGATATTAAAGTTAAGGTTAAATTTAAAGATAAAGTTAGTGATAGTCAGGATTTAATATTTAAATTTGAGTATGAAGCCGGCGCAGAAGAGAATAAACAATTTTATCTATTTTATGAAGAGGTTATTAGCCTTGAGATCATTAAAAGCGACTTAAATTTAACTTTAATTATTAATGGCAGTCAGGCAGATCAAGGAGTAGATTTTGAGGAAACCTTAAATTATACCATTGCTTATGCTAATAAAGGTGAGACCAAGATGACTGATGTGGTGATTATGGCGGTACTGGAAAGCGATTTTTTAGATTGGGTAAGTTTAGATGATCAAAAGCATGGTAATGTTAGTGATAATTCAATTAGCTGGAGCAAAGAAGAAATACCTGATTTAGAATCATTAACCAAGAATGATGAAGGTATAATTAATTTTTCAATTAAAGTAGTTCAAGCAGAAGCAGAAATTGATCCAAGTAAAGATTATCAAGTTAAGAGTTATATTCAATATAGTATAGGCGAACTAGTAGTAGATGGAGCAGAAGAGGATAAAGAAATTAGAGAAGATAGGCGCAGTAATACTATCATCAATAAAATAAATAGCGATTTACAATTAAACGAGCAAGTAAGATATTTTAATGATGATAATATTGCAGTTGGCTCTGGACCGCAACCACCAAAAATTGGTGAGACTACCAGCTATAAAGTATATTGGGTAATTACTAATAATTTGCATGAATTAAATGATTTGCTAGTTTCTGCCGAGTTGCCACATTATGTTAAATGGGAAGATAAAAACAGGGCTTCAGTCGGCAATTTTGAGTATAATGAACAAAGCCATAAAATAACTTGGCAGATTGGCAGACTGCCGCTTTCGGTTTACAAAGCTGATGCTGAATTTAATATTAGCATTACTCCGGAAGAAGCGGATAAAAACAAGATCATAGTTTTAATGCCCGGTACAATTATTCAAGCCATAGATGCTGAAACCAAAGCAGCAATTAATATGTCTGGTAAAGCCAAAACCACTAAATTAGATGATGATTCTATTGTAAATGATGATGGTAGGGTGGTAGAGTAACACCCACTAATTTACAAATTTTTGTACAAATTTACAAATACTAGAAGAAACGTTTTAACCAATATTGGTAAATTTGTATTTAATTTGTAGATTCGTGGGTATTTTATATAAGATTATTCTATTTTATAAAATGAATTTTAAATTAATAAAAAAATCTAGTAAATCAGGGGCGCGTTTAGGTAATTTAAAAACTGCACACGGTGTTATTAAGACTCCGTTTTTTATGCCTTGCGCTACCCAGGGTGTGGTTAAGACTGTTTCTATGTTAGAAATGCAGCAGCTTAAAGCGCAGATAATACTGGCTAATACTTATCACTTAATGCTTTTACCTGGTGAAAAGCAAGTTAATAAATTAGGCGGTTTACATAAATTTATTAATTGGCAGAAACCAATTTTAACTGATAGCGGCGGCTTTCAAGTTTTTTCTTTGGCTGGTACGAAAAAAAAGAACGGACAAAGTTTAGTAAAATTAACTCGCAATGGAGTAAAATTTAAATCATATCTTGATGGCAAAGAATATTACTTAACTCCGGAAAAAGCAATTAAAATTCAAACCGAGCTGGGAGTAGATATCGCGACTTGTCTTGATGTTTGCATCAAACTACCAGCCAAACAAGATGCCATTAAACAATCAGTAGAGCTGACAACTGATTGGGCCCAAAAAGCAAAAAATTATTATAGAAAAATTATTAGCGCTGGTGATGCTCGAGCGAGTGTCTCACCAGCGAGACAACAGACGATGCAAACAGTAAAGCCAGGTTATGTTGCAGCTGAGACAGCTGCAACAACTTTACCATTACTTTTTGCTGTAATCCAGGGTGGTTTAAATAAGGAGCTAAGATTAAAAAGTCTAGCTGATTTAGAAAAAATTTCTACCCAAGGCGGACCCCTCCAACACAGCGGGCAGGCAGCCTCGGGCTGGGACGGCTATAATATTGGCGGCTTGTCAGTGGGCGAGAGTGAGCAAGAAATGTATGGGGTTTTAGATTATTTATGTCCGGCAATGCCGGAAAATAAGCCTAGATATTTGATGGGCGTTGGTTATCCAGATAATATTATTGAAGCAGTAAAGCGCGGAATTGATATGTTTGATTGTGTAATTCCAACAAGAGAAGGAAGACATGGGCGAATTTTTTACCTCACCCGCTCCAGCAAGCCGGAGCACTCTCTCCTAATTGGGAGAGAGTTAAGGAGAGGTAAAAAAGGTTTTTATCATATTATCAATATTAACCGCGCTAAATTTAAAAATGATCAATCTGCGATTAATCTTGATTCCAAACTGCCAGAGTTACGAGAGTATTCCAAAGCCTATCTTCATTACCTTTTTAAAATCAAAGAGCCATTGGGAGCTAGATTGGCTAGCTTAAATAATTTAGAATTTTACCTTGACTTAATGAAAGAGATAAGATATGCTATAAAATCTGGAAAATTATAATAAAGAACTATGGATCTTTTTACAAATTAAACTATCAAGAAAGGAGGGAGAATGAAAAAAAAGATTAAGAAAAAAATTACGTGAAATAAGAAAGGTTGGTTAGAGAAATTGTGGCACAAATTAGTTTTAAAAACAAATACAGGAATTACCAGAGTTGGAATTATTAATTTGAGAGAGAAGAGTTTTTAAAATAAACAATTAAAAAGTGGACTTAGTTATAGTTCACTTTTTTCTTTACAAAAAAATATTAATATTTATTAGACAGCACTTTTAATATTTGCTATAATATCCACAGAGCAAACAAGGAGGCAAATTATTGCTTCCTTTATTTATTTAATATATAATAATAACACTATGTTTAAAAGATTTAAGAAAACAATTGAAAAAACAATTGACGAAAAAATACATAAAACGCCAGCCAGTGTTAAAGCGCTAGATTTCTTAATAATTAGTATTATTTTTCTAATTTTTCTGCTTTGCCCCTTATTTTTTACAAATTTAGTTGCACAAGGCTTGGGTTTTGAAAAAATGTTATTGTTTTATTTTTTAGTCTTACTAGGTGTTGTTTCCTGGGTCACCAAAGCAATTATTCAAGGAGAATTAAAATTAAAACGAACACCTCTTGATTGGCCGATTATTATTACTTTAGTTGTCTTTACTATTTCTACAATCCTTTCTCTTAATCATAAAGATAGTTTAATCAGTGCATATGGCAATTCAGCCAAGAGTTTAGTTGCTGTTTTGGCCTTTGCCTTGTTTTATTATTTAGTTGTAAATAATATTAACATTAAAAGAATTAAATTACTTTTTTGGTCATTAATTTGTTCAACTTCATTAATTATTATTTATTCTTTTTTGCAACTGATAAAAATTTTTATCTTGCCTATTGATTTTACTAAGACAATAAATTTTAATCCTGTCGGCTCTTTTTCAAGTTTAAGCATGTTTATAATCATATCATTGCCGCTTCTTACTATTATAGCTGCGCAAATAAATAAAATACATCAGGGCTTAAAAAATAAATTTATTTTATTTATAGTAAGATTTTTGTTAATAATTGTTATTATTGCTGCTTTAGTAATACTAACAATGCTTAAAGGGTTTACTTTTTGGCCGGCAGCAATTGTAGGTTTGGTTATTGTTTTAATGTTTTTGTTATCAAAAATTGTTGAGATTGGCCGCGCAAGCCTGGCTATTCCTTTAATTGTTTTTATTAGTTTAATAATTTTATTAGTACTAGGTAATTTTAATTTTTTTAATTTAGAATTGCCAGCCGAAGTTAGTTTATCTCGATCTGCTTCCTGGGACATTGCCAAGGCAAGCTTAACCAAAGATCCCTTTTTCGGCTCCGGCCCTTCAACTTTCTATTACAGTTTTACCAAATATAAAGATGTTAATTTCAATAATTCACCATTATGGAATGTACGTTTTGATAATGCTAGCGGCTTTTTATTTGAACTAGCTAGTAATGTAGGCTCATTAGGCCTGATTACGGTAGTTATTGTGATTTTAATCGCTTTATCTATTTGTTTTATAACTTTAATTAAAACCAAAGAAAAAGAAGTCCAATCAATTTTATTAGCTTTATTTGCCAGTTTTATAACTGCTTTGATTTTTGCCACTCTTTTTTCTGTTAATAACACATTTATTTTGTATGCTGTTCTTGTTACAGGGCTAACAATTTCTGCTGCGATCGTGATTTATCCAGAAAAATTTACTTCGATGGAATTATCACTGCGAACTTCAGCAAAATACGCGCTTGCCTTATCGGCTATTTTTCTTGGTGTTAGCGCAGGCGTAGTCATACTGTTTACTTTAGGCATTAAAATGTATTTAGCAGATTATTATGCCAAACAATCACTTCTAGTAACTGTTCTAGATGATAAGATAGCCAGACTTGAAAAAGCTATAACTTTAGCGCCTTATCAGGATGTTTACTATATTAATGTCGCTAATCATTATATCAATTTAGCAAATCAACAAGCTAGTCAACAAGGCGATTTTCAAAATAGCTTGGCTTTAGCAATAGAGCGAGGCAAAAAAGCAGTTGATATTTCACCAAATAAAGCCAGTGCCAATGAAGCCCTGGCCTTAATCTATGAAAATTCTTCTTTTTATGCTAAAGGTTCCCTTGAATGGGCAGAAAATTTTTATAACAAGGTAATTGAGCTAGATCCAAATAATCCTACACCATATGTCAGGCTAGCTTTAATAAACATGGCGCGAGCCAGGCAAGAGACTGACCAGGAAGAAAAGAAATATTTTATAGGTGAAGCAATAAAAAAATATGAGCAAGCCACCCAACTTAAGCCTGATCTTTCTAGCGCTTATTACGGTAAAGCAATTGCTTATGAAAATTTAGCTCAGATTAATGAAGCAATTGAACAGCTAAAAAGAGCAGTTATTACTAATAGAAATAATATAGATTATCGCTTCGAATTAGGCAGATTATATTTTAACCGCGGTGTTGCTAATGCAAATTTAGCTCAAACAGCTAGCCAGGAAATTACCCTGGAAGAAAACGATGATGAAGAATTAAGTGTTGAACCACAGCCAAGGCAGACAACAGGAATAATTGAAGTGAATGACGATTTAATTTTAGCTGAGCAATTATTTTTAAGTATTATTAGGGATGTGCCAAATCATGCAAACGCTTATTATAGTTTAGCAGTGCTTTACCAAAAGTTAGGCAGACAAGACAATGTTAAAACAATGGTTAATGCTTTGATGAATATTTTAACAGATGAACAAATTAAGCAATCAGTTAGGCAGCAATTTGGATTGTAAGCATGCTAGCGTTTAAACATGTAAGCATATAAACATCTAAATATTTAAGCATTTAAATAGATGAATGAATTTCAAAAACAATTAATGAACAAGATGGATGAATATGTACATTTAATTTATAAAATTACAAAAAGTTTTTCCAAAGAAGAACTTTATGGAGTTACTTCACAATTAAGAAGATCAGCATTATCAATTATTTTAAACTATATTGAAGGTTTTGCTCGTATAAAAATAGCTGTGAAAAGGAATTTTTGGGAGATTTCTTACGGTTCATTAAAGGAATCAAAATATCTTGTACATTTTTCATTTGTAGAAAAATATATAAATCAGAACGATTATCAGCGAGTATCTAATTTAGCAGAAGAAATAGGAGCAATGCTTTGGCGTTCCCTAGAACCGCTTAGCATCAAAACATAAAAACATATAAACATTTAAACATATGGGTTTCTGAATTGTTTAAATGTTTATATGTTTAGAAGTTTAAATGATAGCTATGTTTTAATTACGGTTGTGGATAACTAATTAAATCTAATTTAAACAGTAAAATATTAGCTAATATTAAAATACTTGACATTATTTGCAGATATGATAATATATAAACAAGATTGAGAGTTGATTGAAGTTTACAAGGGAAAAGAGTATATGATGATGGGTTTGATCCTGCATCTTGATGGATTCAGAATCAAACCCAAACATCATCTCAACAAAATTCCCACAAAAATATAAACCCCAAATCTCAAATCAAATCATAAACTTCAATCAAAATAAAGTTTATTAAGGGAGATAACTTCGTAAAGTAAATCCCAACAAATAAACCAAACCCAAAACTCTCAATCTTTTTTATACAAAATTATCACAAGGAGGTGATAGTATGGCAGTTTTTAAAGTTTGTCAGGGCAAAAGCGTGAAAGAATGCATTGAGCAAATTGAAAAAGAAGCAAAAATAGGTCTGGACATTACTGATGATATAATCACAGTAATAAAACTTAGAAGCAAGATTGTTGATCGGCTTCGTCAACAGGTTATTGTTATTGATGAAAATAAATCTAATTTTTTACAGTTATTACAGATTCTGCGTAATTCAAGAGAGATGTTTATAGAGGCAACAGCGTGAACAGCGCGTGATTGGTAATTTTCACAATTTTTTAAAATTTAGATGGACTAGTTAAATCAAAGACTAGTCCTTATTTTTTGTCCTTATTTTTCATTGACAAATTTTGAATAATTAAGTATTCTTTTATATTAGAACCTTGAAAAATTATAAAGGAGGCGAAATGACAACTTTGCTTTTAATGATTTTTAGCGGATATGTAATTGGTGAAATAATTTATAACTTAGAACAACAAACTAAGCGATTGGAAGAAAAGGAGGATTTTAAATGAGATATCAAAGAGCTGTAGGGATCATATCATTGGTATTTGGGATTTTATGGCTGTATTTATTTTTCCGTAATGAAGATTTTATTATTAATAGTTCATGGCAGTTATATATTGGCGCTATTTTTTCTGGCTGCTGGTTAATTGTATCAGTGCAAAAGAAAATATTAATGATTTTTTTAAAAAGATCATTTACATTGAATGTCTGCAGTATTATCTTATTTTTAATCCAAATAGCAGTCTGGTCAATCTGGGCAGCAGTTCACAAATGGCTTGATACTTGGCCGGTAACTATAAATTTCAGTCCAGCTAGTTGGCTGTTGATTTTTTCCTTTATGTTTGCCTGGTTTGCGGTTGATTGCTGGGATATTTTAGAATAATTAAGCGAGGTATAAGATGAGCCAAGAAGAAAAGAGCAAAGCCGAAGAAATATTTTATTGCCCGCATTGTAATGAAAAAATTATTGTTGGACAAGCCCATCCTTTAATTTTTCCCCATTGCGGACGAGATCCTAACCTTGATCCTTCTTTGTATCTTTTAGATCTAGTCAGAGCCAGCGGATTATTTGCAGATGATTTATAAAATCAATCAAGCAACCAAAATGCTAAGCCAGTAGAGCAATCTACTGGTTTTTTTATGTTATCACCCTTTGGGTGACCCGCACTACCCTGGTTATATACCGGGGCGGGACATGCGAATTTTTATAATTTGATATTGGTGACAGGTTCTAATGATGCACGTCATCTTTTTAATAATTAATTTGTATATTATAGTTCCTCCACCTTGTCTGAAGGGGGAGGATAACCTGCCTGCCGGCAGGCAGGGAGGGGGTCTGAATTAAATAAATAATTCTTTATTATTTCATAACACCTACCCCACCCTATCCCTCCCCTTCGTAAGGGTAGGGAATTATAAATAATTTAACGGGTATACAATTTTACAAATTTCTGAATTTATACTGTAATCATAAGATTTTGTGCATTAACTGTGGATAAGTTAAGAATTCAATATTATAAATTGTTGAATATTTAATAGCCTTGACAGAAAATATTTAATCTGGTAGAATTTTATTTAATATTAGCTAAAATTTAAACATACAATTTCTTGACAGTTAGCTTAAGATTATTTACAATTAAATTACTATAAGTTAGGAGGGAAAATATTAATAATAATTTCAAGGCGGTATTTAATATTGAAAAAGAAATTATGCATCCCCAAAATCCCCAAGAATTTTCTCCAACTTATAAATGGTTTAATTATATTGGTTTAAAAATGTAACCTGATGTTTTTTAGCGCAGGGTTTTTTTATTTACAATAAACAATTGACACCTGACAATTGACACCTGACAATTTACAACAAGATTAAATGTCAAATGTTAATTGTCAATTGTCAGATGATTATGTCTGATAATTCATATAACTATATCTGGAGGTGCGCTAAATGTTCAAATCATTTTGCCAATATTACCAAGATGGAAGGTATACTTAAGCAGGAGAAGAAATGCCCTAAATGCAAATCATTAAATCAAATAACCTTAGGTAATAGAGAAATATTTATTCATTGTAAATTCTTTGACCCGCAGATTAATAGTTATAGCGACGAATTTGAAGAAAATTTTTCTCATCCTGAAATGTCAAACTAAAGCTAATTAACAATTTAAAAATTTAGGCATCCACGTTTTTAAATAAACATCAACGCCTCTACTAAGAAATAATAATTATTTGTTATTTCCTGTGGAGGCGTTTTTTATTCATAAAGGTCGAGTTCCATAGGCTAAAAAGCTTATGGAAATTAAAAAGTGGTCTTCTCTTAGCTTAAGAAGAGAGGAGATCATTAATAATCAATCTTGTTTATACTTACTACTGAACGCGTCGTATTAAGTATAAAAACAAGTGCTAATAATTAATAAAATAAGCCAGATGCCTGTTAGATATGTCAATTAAATAAATAATTATCTAACAAAGCAATTTATACTTAACCAGGCTTATAAAGTAAAGGTCGAATAAAACAGAAGTATAAATAATGGCTTTAAAGGAAAAATTATGAAAAAAACAATTTATACCTTATCTATAGTTACCATGCTTACTTTAGCCCTATCTCCAGTAGTAGTAGTTGCTGATACTATTGATACAGGATTTACTCGTAGTGAAGGCGGTAGTATTGCTCCAATTATAAAAGCTAAATGGGAAATGAATGTAACTGATGAATCATTTGATAATATTGAATCAACAAGTCCTTTAGATGATGATTTAATGAGTGCCTACCCACAATTTATGCCACCTGGTGTATGGGGAGATTATAAAGAGATTTATGTCTGCGCTATTGCAACTGATCCGGAAGGCGTAAGTGATATTTCTGCAGTTTATGCTGATATATTCTTTCCAGAAAACATTGCTCTAGGACCATGCCACGAAGATGAAGGCGGTTGCGGTTTGCAGCATGGTTATGAAATTCAGCTGGTGGAAGTAGGTTTTGACGATGCTT
>Ga0180007_10002759_pt1 | contig 20403 bp, 24 predicted proteins | sample MM_PC_MetaG_FD_121122 | JGI IMG/M metagenome (GOLD analysis project Ga0180007, IMG submission 121122) | Groundwater microbial communities from the Aspo Hard Rock Laboratory (HRL) deep subsurface site, Sweden - MM_PC_MetaG | ecosystem: Environmental > Aquatic > Deep subsurface > Groundwater... | reverse complement strand
GTATTCATTTACATATCGATTAAATATCTCATTTTTTGTTGCCATAGTCATAATCCCTATGGTAACACGAATTATGAGCTATCCGCTATCTTTTCGGTAACATTAATTATGAGCTAAAAGGCAGTCTTGACATTCCTGGAAACATGTGTTAGAATATTGTGTCGTGACGTTTAAATCGTGCTGTGGTGTCGTTAATATAATATACGTACATTTCAAAAATTTATACATATAATTGGAGTTCCAAATGAATAAAATTTTCCTCATCTGCGTCAGCTTTCTTTTTAGCCTCAGCCAGGCCATTTCTGCAAACATTCTCCCAAACCCATCTTTCGAAGATGCCTCTGAAGGAAAAGTCACCGAATGGGTTTTATCTTCTGATCAGAATGAACCAGACGCGGTACAAATCGACACTACTGCGGCGCGCAGCGGAAAAAACAGCGTTCGTATCAAGCATGAACAGAGTTCATACAGCAGACTTTATTACAATGCTAAAGTTGAACCGAATAAAGATTACACCGCGAGCTGCTGGATCAAGGCTGATAATCTGACACTTGCCGCCGGTGGAATCGGCGTGAGACTGTTTATGGCCAAAGAAGGTGGCGGCACTCTTGTCGCCCAGCCGGCTCCCCTGAAAACGTATGACTGGAAGGAAATTAAAATAGATTTCAACTCGGGTGAAAGAAAAGAAATTCAATTTCTCATTTATCTGCATAAAACAACCGGCACCGCCTGGTTTGACGATGTTTCACTTACCCCGAAAGGTGAAACTGCGCCGGCGCCAGCAACCTCACCCGCCGCGGAAGCATCGCAGAACATGGTACAGAACCCGTCTTTTGAATTAGTCACTGACGAAAAAGCCGAACCATGGATTCTGTCTCCGGCAGCGGATGAAAAAGAAGGCGCAGTTGTGGATAACGCGGAGGCGCAGAACGGCAATTATTCGCTTCGCATGACACATAAGGCGGCGCAAAGCTACAGCCAATCAAGACAAAGACTGATAGTGAATAAAAATACTGATTATACACTGACCTTCTGGATGAAAGGCGCGGATATAACCGCCGCGGGAAAATCATCCGGCGCTGCCCGTATTTTCATTGCCCGTCCTGACGGAAGTTATCTTGCAGGCAACCCGCCGCGCACCGGTACCTTCAACTGGGAACTGGTTACGATTTCTTTCAATTCCGCAACCTTTGAATATATTGTGATAACTCCCTACCTGCATCAGGCATCAGGCTCGGTCTGGTTCGATAATCTGACGCTGTTTCACGGAAAAGCCGCGCCCATAGCAGCCGCTGCCGCTGCCGCAGCGACCGCGTCGTCCGGGGAAAGCATTATTCCCGACAAAAATAATATCGCCTTGAACAAACCATACACCTTGTCGCGCAAACCAAATTATTCTCTGTGCACGGATGCGGGAGATGACACTCAACTCACCGACGGCAAAAATACTGTCGGCTATTTCTGGACGCAGAAATCAACCGTGGGTTGGCAGAACGCCGGCAGGGTTCAAATCACCATTGATCTCGGAGCGAGCATGGCTGTCGGTAAAGTCGCGGTCGGCGCCGGTGGAGGAAAAAAGGAAGCGGGAGTAAATTTTCCCGATGTTGTTGTTTTCATCAGCGACGATAACAAATCGTTCTCTTTCTGCGGCGCGAAATTTGCTTCTGAAATGGCTGACACCGGAGACTGGTATCGAACAGATTACGAAATTATGGCTAACGGCAAAGGGCGCTATCTGGTAATCTTTGTTGTCGCCAACGGAGCATACATGTTTCTCGATGAAATACGGGCAGCGGCAGCGAGCGGCGCGGTTACAAAGGGAACGCAGTACGCTGCGGACAATCTCGGCGACGCTATTTTCGACATGCGGAAATTCATGCGGCGCAAAAAAGCAGTCGGCATACTTGTGGCTGATCTCAAAAAAAACACAGAAAAAGATAAAACTCTGAAAAAGATGGCAGCAGATGTTGAAGAAAAACTCTTTGCCGCAGGATCGAATACTGATCTGGATAATATTTCGCTCGCGATTGGAAAAATTAATGCCCGCGTAGCAGCAGCAAATTTCAGCGGCAGGGAAACCATGGTTTGGCAGCAGGACATCTGGCAGGATTTCGGCAGTCTGGAACAACCTCCAGCCGCGGCTCCCGATCTGAAAAATCTGCGTATTGTCATGGCTGCCAATGAATACGCAAACACTGGCTTCAATATATTCAATCTGACAGATACTGCGAGCGAATACACGGTACAGGTCACCGATCTGAAAGGCCCGGGTACAATATCTTCACGGCAAATATCCATACGCGGAGCTGAACTGATCGAATGTTTTGACTGGAAACTTCGTCCGGATGCGCTTGCTCTGCTCACAGACGGAAAGCTCGTGGTGAATCCCGGACAAAACAAACAGGTCTGGCTGATTGTCAAAGCCGACAATCCCGCGGGCACCTATCGCGGCGAAGTTCGCCTCGCGCGCGGTAAGGCAGTGTATATTATAGCTCTGGAAATAGAAGTTCTGAAAGTGCGGCTGCCGGAGAAAATGCCGCTTCGTTCTTATAACTGGGGCTACCTCAATTTTGCTCCGGTCGCGGCGGATGTCAACGCGGCACTCTCGGATATGCGCGCCCATTACTGCGACACACATGTTATCCATCCCGCGTATCTGCCGAAATTCAGTTTCAACGCTGATGGTTCTGTCGCCAAAGCTGATTTTACTGATTTTGATGAGAAGATAAAGCTGCTTCGGTCGTACGGTGCGACACAATTTAAAATGTTTACCTATTTCGGAGACATCGGACATGGTGTCGACAAACCTCTCGGTGCCTGGAAAGCCGAAGGTCCGAAAATCAAACTGGGCAGCGTGGAATGGAAGAAGGCAATGCGTGACTCGCTCACGCGATACCTCGCGCATCTGAAAGAAATTAAAATGGACTATCAGGAACATCTGTTCTATCCTTTTGATGAGCCTAATGACAAACTCATTGACGGCGGGGGCCTGGAAGTGTATCAGATGATACAGGAAATTGATCCGAAACTCAGAGTTTTTGTTGACCCGACATCAGCAACCTCGGTCGACGGCATGAAAAAAATCGCGCAGTACATTTCTGTCTGGTGCCCGCATGACCCCAACAGCCTGTCAAAAGAAAAAATTGATTTTTTTCACTCTGAACAGGCAAAAGGAAAAGAATTCCGTACCTATAACTGTGAAGGCCCTGATAAAACATTCTCGCCTCTCGGTCATTACCGCCAGATGCTCTGGCGTTGTTTTGAACTCGGCATTACCGGCGCCGGCATCTGGAATTACGCGGATACCGGCTACGGCAAGGGAGAAACCAGCGCCTGGACTGACTTTGACGGCAGCCGAATTGACTTCTCAATAATATATGACGCCGCGAACGCCCCCAAAGGCGTCAACAGAACAGAAGCGCAGATACCCAGCCGGCGCTGGGAGGCATGGCGCGACGGCATTGAGGATTACGCGCTTTTGTATATGCTTCGGCAGAAAGCGACAGGCGCGGGTGCGAAAAAAACTGTGTATGAAAAGCTTATTGCAGACCTCATGTCGCGCGTTCAAAAAAATTCAAAGGAAATCGCCTCATACGAAGGAGCACACGAACAACTGCTGCGCGCGCTCGCCGAATAACATGGGAAATACATCGGCCGCACGGCCGAAACGCCCGACATGCGAACTGCCGCTGTATAAAAAACTGTTCCGCGACATCGCGCAAAACACCCCCGCCGGCGATCAGGTGAGCGAAACCGCGCTCATGACAGAACACGGAGTGAGCCGAGACACCGCGCGTAAGGCACTAAACATGCTCGAGCAGGAGGGATATGCCCGCAGGCTGCAGGGCCGCGGTACCATGATCATACCCCGCAACAGTAAACAGCGCCTGTGCGTCAATATTCTGGTGTCTGAGGACTTTTTGCGCGGACGTTCCGCTGAACCCATCCGAAATAAATTTTTTGAAATGCTTGACGGCATCATGTCCGCTGATGAAAGCCGCGAGAGCGCCATCCGCATGCATCTGCTGCGCCGTGAAATAAACACTGCCGTACGCGCACAGGAAATCATAAAAACCGGTCCTCACAGCGGCTGCCTGCTGCTTTCGCATAACGGCGAAGAAGACCTGATTGCGGAATTACGTCGTGAGCGCTATCCGCATGTGGTGCATGTGCCTGAAGAAAGTCCCCTGCCCGGAGTATGCTCTACCGGCGGCCGCGCGATACGGCGGGCTTGTGAACTTATGCAGCTCGCGGGAAGAAAAAAAATAATTTTCCTTTCTCCGCTGCATACCTCAGCCTGGTTTCGTATCATGTTCGAAACATGGAAACAGATGCAGACTCCGCAGGGCGATCCGGATAGTCTGATAGTCGATATTTCCTGGAATGATCCCCGGGGCAATGAAAAACTGCTGCATTTTTTCCAGCACAATCATTTCGACGGCGTCCTCTGCACTGAGTCCTCACTCTCTCTTAAAGCACTGCTTTTGCTCGAAGCGCTCGGCCGCAAACCCGGAAAAGATTTTTCATTCGTTTCATATGAAGATCACCCCCAATTTACAATTATGTCCCCGACTATCACCGCAATACGCGTACCCGGACAGCGCCTCGGCGCCGCACTTATGGAATCACTCGTGAATATGATACGCTACGGATACCGGGATGATGTAAAAGTTACATTTGAAGACGAGCTGGTTGTCCGCGAAAGCCTGTAATTATTTCCAGCCCATGAACCCGGAAGACGATATCGCTTTAAAACTTATGTTTATGGTCCCTTTGCCTTTTCCTTCTTACCCATAAAAATGCCGTTAACAGAGAATAAAATGACCGTCTTATTTTAAGAAATACTGTCAGTTTAAAAAACAGCTTAACTATGATAAAAAAATGCCCGGGATCAGCAAATATCCGTACCCCGACATTAAAAATCAAACAGTGTCCTGAATGCGGCACCGATGTGGAGATTTTTTCAAATGAAATCAAAACACTTTGTATGAAATGTAAATTTGAAATTTACAATGACATTGAATCCTGTATTCAATGGTGCAAATACGCGCGCGAATGCGTGGGAGACGTACTGTATGCGGAACTGATGATTAAGGCCAAAGCGGAAAAAGAAAAGAAAAAATAATAGACGCTGCCAAACAACTTGGCTTAATATCCTGCTATAAGCTGTATTGAAAACTTTCCTTGACATTATTAAAAACGTGTGATATAAATCAGCATTATATTGATTATAGTGTATCACCCGTTTTACAAAACATCGGTTAAGCGGTTATAATTAATTTATATAGGAGATCTTAATGAAAGTATTGATTTTTGGCGGTACCGGCTGGGTCGGACATACTATCGCCGGGTTTTTTATTGAAGATAATCACGATGTGACTATTTGTTCCCGTGGAGAAAAAAAAACATTTTCAAGTGTAATTGAAAAAGCTAAGTTTTTAAAAGCCGACAAGTCTGTTGAGTGTGAGGTTGAGAAAATATTTGCTGAAAATAAATACGATTATGTGATAGATTCGGTTCCGACAGAAAAGACTATTGACTATATCTATAAATATGCAAAAGGGCTTAAGCACTATCTGCACTGCAGTTCAACCGGGGGATATGCGCCGCTGCCTTTTATTCCCTGTAATGAAACAGCGTATTATGAAGGGTATGCAGCGGGATGGAAGTCAACAAAAAAAGTTGTTGACAATAAAGTGCTTGATTTATTTAACCGCCGGGGATTTCCGGCCACGGTCATTCGTCCCTGCTATATCACCGGAATTGGAATGCTGCCACTTGATAATCAGGGCGGCAGACGGACAGATTTTATTTCCGACATAATCGCGGGTAAAGTCCTTGATTTACCCAATGACGGCCAATCCCTCCTGCAGCCGATTCATGTCGAAGATCTGGCGCATTCTTTTTTACTTGCCGCAGCCAACGGCGATAAAAGTAAAGGGCAGGTGTATAACATCTGTCTTGAAAAAGCTGTTACCCTTAATAATTATCTTGAAATAAATGCGGCGGTATTTAACACAAAGCCGGTTATTAATTACATTTCTCTCGAAGAAATGGTAAAAAAATACGGAGATACAATTAATGAAACAGGTCTGCGTTTTATGGCTCTTCACATGTGTTTCGATATCTTTAAAGCTAAAGAGCAAATCGGCTACTTTCCGGAATATACAACTGAACAAGCTATTGAGGAAACGGCGCTCTGGGCGTCTAAACAAAGAACCTGAGATACATGACGCAGGAATGCGGTATTTTCCTCTTACAAGATGATTTTGGTTTTAGGCGCCATATTGGTTTCGAATGTCCATACTACTGCCTCGCCTTTTTTTAAACGAAACACAGTAAAGGTCTTATTGAAAGTTTCCTGACCAATACCGGCGATGACTGCCTTAAGATACGCGCGGGAAGGGTGCGCCGTAATTTCATCTCTGAGCGCCTGATCACTCACCGTTTCAAGACGGCCGGTAACCCGCACCTGCACATTGGACTTCGCATCGTAAAAACAAAGCTCAACATTGGGGTTTGCAAAAATCTGCTTACACACGTCCTTGATGGCGCTGGTGTGAAAAATGATGCCCTGTTCATCGGCCCGGAACAGGTGCATGCCGCGCACATGGGGCTGATTACCTTCTGCGGTTGCGAGAAAAAAACCGGGGTTGCTGTTAATGTGTGCAAAGATTTCCTGTTTGGTCATGATGCTTCTCCTAATATCAGCTTGAAGTCTGTTATAACGCGTATGGTAACACAAGTTATAAGTAATGTCAAGGATTAAGTTTGTTAACGTTAAAAATATTTGCCTCAGACCTTATAAAAATTGCGTTTTTTTAAAAAAGAGTGTATGATATACTGAAATTCAGCGGTACACGCTGAAGTATAAACGAGGATAAAAATATGAAAATAGCATACATCATCATGATGATTATTGCCGTAGCGGCTTTTACTGCATGCGGCAAAAAAGATAGCAGCGCAGATAAAGTCGGCGATGCAGTACAAGACGCAGCAGAAGCTACAAGTGCAGCAGTTGAAGGGGCTGCAGATGCAGCAGGCGCTACGGCTGAAGCTGCGGGCGCAGCGGTTGAAGGCGCAGCTGGCGTAACTGGCGCAGCTGTTGGAAGTGCAGCACGGGCTACCGGCGCGGCTGTAGGAAGAGCAGCCGATGCAACATCCAGCGCGGTTAAAGCAGGCGTAAAGAAAGTAAAATAACCATTTACTCTCATGGGAGACGCAAACTTCGGGTTTGCGTCTCTACATGACTTTTGCTGTGCGGTCTGTCCGGTAATTCATTTCATTCGGTTAGTACTTGTTTCAGTTTCTTCAATAAAATCAGTAAATAAACCTCCCGTAAATCCGCCGCTTTTTTTAAAATCCGCCGCATATTTCAGAACTCCAACGCCGACTGCGGATATGAGTTGTGTAAGCCGGACATCGTCATTAATATATTCCATATCTTTAATATTTGTCATGAATCCTATTTCTATTAAAACCCCCGGCATTACCGCTCCCTTAAGTACATAAAACAATTCACTTTTAATTCCTCTGTTCACCGGGTAATCTCTGATCGTTGTGTACACCTTCCATGTTATATCCTGAGCCAGTTTCCGGCTTTCCTTTTGGTATTGTATTACTTCAAACCGGCCGAGAATCAGTTCTAAGGGGTTTATACTTTCATCTTCATTGTCGGCGGCATCAGGCGAATTGCTGAAGAATGCTCTGTTTTCAATAACTGCCCGTATGCGGCTTTTTTCGTTGTTGGTTTCGTGAGAAAGATAATATAATTCAAACCCGCTTGTAGATGAATCAAACCAGCTGTTGAAATGAATACTCAGAAATAAACCGTTTTCACCCGGTATTATTGATTTATTCGCATAACGGCAGCGGTCTTCGAGGCTTACGAACACATCATTTGTTCTTGTCATATAAATTCGTGTATCCGGTGCAGTTTCAATAAAAAAATGCCGTAATAATTCCGCAATACGGAGTGTGAGCGTTTTTTCTTCTATTCCGTAGGCAATCGCTCCGGGATCTTTTCCCCCATGCCCGGGATCAATGATAATACAGTCGAGGTTTCCTGTGTTGCTTGCGATATTGAATGAAGTGAAAAGAGAGGTGACATCCTCTGTTTGTACATGTGCATCAGCCTCCTGTGACTTGGTCATTATTATTGATCGGTGTTCCTTTTTTTTTTCAGCCGCATAATTTTCCAAACGGATAATCAGATTTGTAATAAATCCGGTATCTGAATGATCAAGTATAATTTTATTTCCTGATATTTGCGGCCCTTTCTTCAGACGGAATAATTTTTCATCAATTGAGATGTAGGGATTGTACAATTGCATTTGAATATTGAACAGTTTCCCGGAAAATACGCGTGAAGAGCTGATGATACTGGAAGTATCAGCTTTAATAAGTGTGTATTTTCTCCGGGAAAGAAACTCCTGAAGATCAAAACCGGGATTTGTAACGGCTCCGGCAAATGAGAACACGAACAGGATTAAAAAAAATAATTTCATTCCTGAAACAATGTGTTCAGAAGTACCTCAAATTGATCAATAAATAGTTTTTTTTTAAGTTCGGGTGTCAGTTCAACAGGTTTTTTTTCACCGTTTGTGGTGCTTTCGAGATTAAGCGCAGCGAAATCTTTCTGACCGGCTCTTTGCGCGCGGGTTATCTGTATTCCTGAAAAAACAATGCTCACATCGGCAATTTTTGATGATATCACGGTCTTTTGCCGTATGTCTGAAATGTTTACGATGCCGCCGATAATTATGGTTTCCTGAGCTGTGCCAACAGAGATGCGGTGAGATGCGCTGATCCGGTATGTCCGGCTTTTGGTGTCGTAAGAAGTTATCCGCGCGGCGATCGTTCCGCTTATTTCAGGTGTGGTGGAAAAAGCAGAATCCTGTTTTATCTGGTTTTCTGTCTGAACTGAAAACTCAGGAAGAAAATCTATAAGGTCAGACTGTACTTTCGTGCTCTTTGTGTCGGCAGTAACTTTTTTTTCCAGAGCGGTTTTTAACGCGGCGACAAGAGGTTTCTCGAAAATAATCTGTATTACCGCTCCGGCAGGGAGAACGGTGTTGTCCGTAAAAATTTCCCCCTGCTCTTTCCAGATATCCTGTGAAAAAATATGGTTTTGGGAAAAGATCAGGAGAAACAGCACAAGCCATGAGGTGCAAATTTTTGTCATGCTTTTCTCCTGATATACTATACTCTGATATGCTGATTCCATATCCGGCACGCGTAGTGCCGGATATGGAATAGCCGTATCCTGTCAGTATCGTCCTGCGCTTCCGAGGACGTTTTTATTTTTATCAATGATCATTTTTTCAAGTTCGTCACGTGCAGGGCCGAGATATTTGCGCGGATCAAACTCCGCAGGCTTTTCTGCAAAGACTTTGCGGATGAGAGCCGTCATTACAAGTCTTCCGTCTGAGTCAATATTGATTTTGCATACCGCAGAAGCTGCTGCTTTTCGCAGTTGCTCGGCGGGAATACCGACTGCAGCTTTCAGACTGCCGCCATGAGAGTTAATCATTTTGACATATTCGGGAAGAACGGAACTTGAACCGTGCAGCACAATGCTGAATCCGGGTATCTCTTTTTCGATTTTTTCAAGAATATCAAATCTCAGCGGAGGAGGCACAAGCACACCGTCAGCGTTTTTTGTACATTGTTCCGGTTTGAACTTAAATGCTCCGTGTGAGGTGCCTATTGAAATTGCAAGCGAGTCAACTCCGGTTTTTTTAACAAAATCGATTACTTGCTCGGGCTGAGTGTAAATTGATTTTGCCGCTTCCACGTCGTCTTCGATTCCGGCAAGTACGCCGAGTTCACCTTCGACGGTAACATCGAATTTGTGCGCATATTCGACGACTTTTTTTGTTTCTTCTATGTTTTTTTCATATGGATGATGTGAGCCGTCTATCATTACTGATGAAAAACCGCTTTCGATGCAGGATACGCATGTTTCGTAACTGTCACCATGATCGAGATGCAGCGCGACAGGATTTTTGTATCCTAGTTCACGGGCCATTTCCACCGCGCCTTTACCCATATACTGAAGAAGCGTTGAATTCGCGTAACTTCGTGCGCCTTTTGAAACCTGCAGGATGAGCGGAGAACCTGATTTTCCGCATCCGTTGATGATAGCCTGCAGCTGTTCCATGTTGTTAAAATTATACGCGGGTACCGCATATTTTTCAGCCATCGCTTTTTTAAACATTTCTTTTGTATTTACAAATCCGAGATCTTTATATTTTACTGCCATTTTTCCTCCAATTGATAAAACATTTTATCATGATTTTGTAACCCTTTCATTCCACCAGGGTAAACGCGCACTTGTAGTTTTAGTGGTATTTCTCGTTTTTTTCGCTTAGCCGTCGGGCAATGGACTGCTTTATATATATTCTGACTATTACGGCCCGGGTCGTCGGTGCTATCGCACCTTCTTGGCTCGCAGTTTGCGGGAACCCGCCTTCGGCCCCGCAAACTGCTGGACGGAATCGCTCAAAAAACGAGAAATACCACTAAAACTGTGCGCGTTTTCCTGCGAAACATCCATTACTATTGGTCCAAACGCGGACATTTTTGATAAATCAAAAAGTCCGCGTTTGCCCTTTCATTCCACCATAAGGAGTAATGGAGCCTGATTTTTTAGGCTTTGGTAATTTGAGTATCAGCACGTGAAAACCTTCACTTGACTAATCTCAGATTAAAATTTACGTTAAACACTGACAATTATGATAATATTGTATCTCCTATTGGAATATACTGAGAAAGAAAGCCACAGAGGCCACAGAGATATTCGCGTTTATTCGCGGTTAAAACCCAAAGAAAACCGCTAATGAACGCGAATGAACGCTAATGGGGAAGAAGTCGGAAAGTATAAAAGTTGTTTTAGATTATCTGCGGTTTTCACATTTTGCTGTGAAGATATTTAAAATCCGTACTACTAGACCAGACTTATCCCAGATTAAAAATTCCAGCCATCCATAATGAGCAGATGCTCTGGCATGAACATGTTTTATACAGTATAATTGATAATAGAAAATTTACTTTGAAGCAAATTTCTTTTATTAGTGTGCATTCCGTCCATTCGTGGTTTAAATGGGATTGTTAAAATTATACACCAGGTATGAATATTCTTACTCTCGAAAATCTTAATATATGGTATCCTCTAACCGGTGGTATATTCCGGACTGTGCGTGGGCATGTGCGGGCTGTCCGCGATGTCACGCTTACTGTCAAAGAGGGAATGTCGCTCGGTCTTGTCGGGGAATCCGGCTGTGGAAAGTCATCCCTTGGCAGGGCGGTCATCGGTCTTGAAACAATTACTCATGGACGGATTATCTATGATGGTATCGACATCGGTATGGCTACACCCGCACAAATGCGGAATATCCGGCGCGGTATTCAGATGATTTTTCAGGATCCTTTTTCATCTCTGAGCCCGCGTATGACCGTTCAGGAAATTCTCAGAGAACCTTTTGCGGTTCATAATGAAATGCCGGAAAACCTTCAACAGACACTTTTTGAACTGCTTGACCTTGTCGGAATGAGCCGTGCCGCACTTACAAAATACCCTCATGAGTTCAGCGGCGGTCAGCGGCAGCGAATTGCGATTGCCCGCGCCATTGCGCTTCGCCCAAGGGTACTCGTCGCCGATGAAGCGGTCTCTGCGCTGGATGTATCAATTCAATCGCAGATACTTAATCTGCTGAAAACGCTCCAGAGAGAACTTAAACTCACAATGCTGTTTATCGCGCACAATCTTGCGGTGGTCCGCTACATGTCAGATACTATTGCGGTTATGTACCTTGGAAATATTGTTGAAACCGGCGACGCGGATGAATTGGTTACCCGGCCGCTGCATCCCTATACAAAGGCGTTGATTTCCGCGATACCGAAAGCTGAGCCGGCGGACAGGAAGGAAAAAATAATTCTCAGCGGAGAGGTGCCGAGCCCGCGTAATCCTCCTGAGGGGTGCGCATTTCATACACGCTGTCCTCATGTGATGGCGCAGTGCAGGACTATTCGTCCAAAACTCGTGGATGTGCCCGGATCTGAGCAGTCAGAGAAGAGTGCAGCGATGCGTCAATGTGCGTGTCATTTGATTTAAATTTCTTCCACCTGATGTTCCCGGCCCATTTAAGGAACTAAAAAGACACTCAAGGCCGCGCAGACGGGCAATAAAACGGAACGGCATCCAATCACTGCCCTGGCGATGGGGTGACGAAAAGTGAAGATGCTGGTATATGGTCGCTGGCTCCTGCTTATCATCTCATCGAATTTTCAGTATAAACGGATCCTTACTTTTTGTTGCACGTGGTCGGTTCTACAAATCTTTCAAAAGGTCATCTCCGGAAATGTATTCAGGTTTTTTCCTTTTTGCATTTTTAAAATATTTATCTATAAATTTAATATCCTGAATATCTTCAAATAAATCATACATTGACTTTTTGAACAGTGTAGATTTTCCTTCATGTAAATAATCTGATAGGTAATCAAGAACTTTTTCTTCTTCTCTGTTTAGTCTGACTGAAACTACGGCCATTTTTTATATACCTCCTCTCTTTTCATAATATTATGATGTTTCGTGCGGAGCGGGGAGGGTATCAATAACCTGCCAATGTCCGTTTTTTTTGCCACCAATACGCAAAACTTTTTTTTGCAATTTCAGTTTGAATATGTGCCTTTCTACCGTTCGTTCAGTGATATTCAGAATTTTCGAAATTTGCGGTATTGTAATATTGCCCTGCTTTTCAATTAGTGAAAAAACATCTTTCCCGACATCTTTAATTCTGATTATTTGTTTTCCGATTTTTTGCTCACTATTAGTGAAATTCATTATTACCTACGCAGCAGTACAATAGGAATGAAACGGACCGTTTCTTATAGGAAAATTTTAAGGAAGAAAGCCACAGAGATCACAGAGATATTAGCGTTCATTCGCGTTTATTCGCGGTTAAAAACAAAAGAAAACCGCTAATGGACGCGAATGAACGCTAATGGGGAAGAAGTCAGAAAATTTATAAGTTGTTTTAGATTATCTGCGGTTTTTCCATTTTGCTGTGAAGATATTTTATATTCGTACTACTATAGTCTATTCTGGCGAGAGAACCGTCTGAATTTTCTTCAAAATCAAAATACATTGTTGGATATTGAGTAATGTGCTTTTGTATATGTCTGAACGCATACATTTTTAATAAATGAGATGGAATTGGCGTAATAATACAATAATATTATTTAATACGCCGTAAAATTTGCAATTTTTGTGTTTTTACGCTATAATACAGTATGTTTAAACGAATTATTGATATTCCGAGGGATCGGCATTTATTTTTGTTCGGCCCCCGCCAGACAGGCAAAAGCACGCTTATACGCACTCTGTTTACAGACACTCAAACACTCTTTCTGGATTTATTAAAGAATGATGTTTTTCAGTCATACGTTGCCCGTCCGGAGCTTTTTCGACAAGAGGTTATCGAAGCTGGCAAACGCGGAATTTTACGTGTTGTGGTTGATGAGGTGCAACGGGTACCGGCACTGCTTAATGAGGTACATGGTCTCATTGAGTCCCTCAGCTCCGTACAATTTATCCTGACCGCCTCGAGTGCCCGCAAACTTAAGCGTGAAAATGCCAATCTGCTTGCAGGCCGGGCGTTGACCCGTACTTTGTTTCCGCTGGTTTCCAGAGAGATCGATATTGATTGGCCGCTTGCAACATTTTTTCAGTTCGGTTCCTTGCCGCCGATAGTGATGGAAAAAAATATAGAATACCGCAGAGATATTCTGCGCTCTTATGTCGATACCTATCTCAGCATGGAAATACAACAGGAAGCGCGACTTCGGAATTTGGGTGCGTTTTTGCGTTTCTTGTCTCTGGCAGCGGTTTCAAGCGGCCAGATTATTAATTACGCTAAAATTGGCGGCGAAGCAGCAGTCAGCGGTCAAATGGTAAAAGGTTATTTTGAACTCCTTGAAGACACACTGATCGGATGGCATCTGTCTCCATGGGGAAGATCCCTGCGTAAACGGATTGTGCGTCACCCACGGTTTTACTTTGTCGATCCGGGTATACTGCGGGCTATTCTAAAAAGAACAGCAGTGCCTGTAGGTGAAAATGATCCTGAGTTCGGGCAATTGTTTGAACACCTGATAATTAATGAAGTCCGCGCACTGGATTCGTATTTGCGACGGGATTTAAGTCTTTCCTTTTTCCGAACAGAAAAAGGGGCGGAGGTAGATTTAATCATAGAAACACCTGCCGGAAAAACTATTGCCATGGAGATTAAGTCTGCGCGTAACCCTGAGGCCAGGCATATGGGCGGACTGCGTTCTTTTCAGGCTCTGGTACCGCATGCCCAATGTATAATAGCATGCCGCGCCGAGCGGCCGTATGAATTGGATCACGGCATTAAAGTTTTGCCATGGCGGGAAGCTGTGGATTACGTAATTGATGGGTGATGGCCGTATGAAAGTATCACAAATAATTCAGGCGGATGCGCTCTTAATTAAATTTAAAGAAAAATGTTCGGCAAAAACAGAAAAGTCTTTATCTTTTGTTAATATTGGGATATTTTTCGACATGCAATATGCTGCAATTATTGAATCTATTGTTTCTTTTTTTGTTTTAATTCCGGTAATCAGTTGTGCATGTTTCATTAAACTATCATCAATTACAACATTTGTCCGCATAGAATTATCCTTGTGTATAAAACTACGGTATTGTACACATAGAATTTATTTTAGTCAAGGTTCGCCCTGTGTTTAGACTGATAATTTTGTATGAAAAAAAAGGTGAATGATGATAGAATTTTACAGTATGAAAAAATTAAAAATTTATCTGGATACATCAGTTATCGGCGGCTTTTTTGATGAAGAGTTCAAAAAATATACTGAATGTTTATTCGAAGAAATCGAAACCGGAAATACTTGAGCTTGCAGACTGCTATTTGAAAGAAGGTGAATTCAGTAAAAGACTTTTGAATGATACCCGCCGAAGTCCAAGGGAGATTTTACATGGAAAAAACATTTGATTGTGTCAAATTTCAAAGAGAACAGAGAATTAAGTTAGCAAAACAGACAGCAAAAATGTCAAATGAAGAACTAATAAAACATTATAATTCTTTTTTGCCTAAGGTGAAAATGAAAAAGAAGGTGTTAGAAAAAGTATCTTAAGGGCACATCCGGTGCGGGTATGGGAGTGTCCTTAAGTTTTAAAATGGCATAATCCAATGATTAAGTCATCAGATGCGGTAGTGTCTGATGCTTCCTACACAATCCAATATCCACCGGTTTTTTTGCTGCCGCGACGTTCAATTTTCGATAATTGCATAAGTTCTGAAACGTGCCGGCTCATTGTTTTTTGAGTGACATTCAACCTGTCTGAAAGCGTCTTACGTTGTATTCCTGGATTTTCCCTGATAATAATCAAAATTTTTTCATTTAACGGGACATTTAACGGGACATTTAACGGGACATTTAACGGGACATTTAACGGGACATTTAACGGGACATTTAACGGGACAGGCCTATCAGTACCATTTCTTTTGTCGCCGATCTGTGTAGAATGTAACACTGATAATGTAAATTTAATACGAAATCCCCCGGAAAAATTTTCAAATAATGGTTTGGGAATTGCTGAGTCTCGACATGCATCAAGTATACGATGAATACCGCTTCCGTATCGCTCAATAAGTCCCAGATCAAAAAATACCTGGGCAATGAGTTTATTCCGTGGCTGAGAAGAATGTTCAGGATCAAACAGGTCTTCTATACTGACATTGAACGGCAGATACCCGGGACTCCATATCTGCAAAGCATCTTCAAAAATTTTTATTTGAATGTCAGAAACATCGCCGTAGTCACGATGGCAAATCGCATTGATAACGGCCTCACGCAACGCCGGTAGCGGATAATCCCAGATTTCTCTGCGTTGAGGTTCGCCAGTGATTTCAAAACGGACGTGAATATTTTTTTTGATAAAATCAACAGTTCTTTCTACCTGATCGATGATGGAGCCGTCGACAATCAGACTATCCATGATGTTGGTCTTGTCGCGCAGCCTGCCTGCATGCACGACGGCCTGAGTCAACGGTGATTGCGGGTTTTTCCCGAACAATAAAATGGCTGCGCGGGTTATTTCGGTTTCCGACTGGACTAGCTCTAATTTTCTTAAAATATGCCACGCGTCTTCCTGTTCGGAGAAATTACGACGTCCAAACATCACGGAGCGGCGCATGTATGCACGTACCAAATCCATGGCAAGATCATCCCGACATTTTCCCGGGACGATAACGGCGTCCATACTTTGTCCGGTTGAATGCAGGTGCATTTGCGCAATTTCAGAAGGAGGCATCTGCCTTGTGGTGCTGCCAGCGCGTCTGAAGCATCGTCCCCTTGTAGCAGTTGGCTTTAAAGGAAACTCAGGTACTGACAATACCAGTAACTCACCTTGGGGTGTTGTGTGCTTTTCTACCTCAGCAATTACGGAAGGTTCCGTAGCCGTGGCAATTCGGTTCACATAATCACGGAGAACTTCCTTGCCAAATTTCTGGCCATCGGCTTTACCCGAATTTGACATGCCGATGACTATGCGTCCGCCGCGCGTGTTTGCGAAGGCCACGGCTGTATCAATGACATCGCTGCTGAATCGTTTTTTAAATTCGAGCGTTTCCGACTCCCCGGCGGCGATGATTTTTTCAAGAGATTTCATGAATCCTGTGAACTAATTCTTAAACGTCTGAATGCTAACGTGAGAGTATTTTATCATTTTTTCTTTATTTACGCTTTTCGCCGCTAAGAAATACCCCTGAAACTGTGCGCGTTTTCCTGCGAAACAGCCATTACTAATGGTCCAAACGCGGACATTTTTGATAAATCAAAAAGTCCGCGTTGCCCTGTAAGAAATACCCAGGCCTGACAGGCGTTACCGCGGTGCCGGGGCAGGTTTCCGCCGTGGGCGTTGAGTATACCGAGATTGAAAATATCGATTGCCGCCCGGGGGAATTGCGCCGGAATAGTTCATATTTACGTTTTAGTATATTCTGGAGCCTATTTGGCGGTTATGATATAGGAGATTTCATGCCCGCTTTTTTTTATTAAAATAACGGCATCGTATAGTACTTCTTTCCTGCCTGAGTTGTTTAATCCAACGCTCAACGTTATTAACAGAAATGTTCAGCAATTCAGCGATAACCCGAACCCGTTTACCTGATTTTCATGCTATTACATCACGGGTAAGTTTTGCTCCCTCATTTACTCCCTCATTTCTTTTCGTATCAAATAGAGTAACCTTAAAACCATTGGCTATTTCACAAAATTTCAATTTTTTAATATCATAAATTTTACATTCTTTAAAAATTCGGGCTAAAGTCCCATTTCTGCTTTTTGAGCAGTATTCTCCCTTCAGGATACTATTTAATGTTCTGATTAGTGTCATGATTCAGCTAAATAATTTTGCTAAAACATAGCGCTAATCAGGTCAGTTGCAGTCACCAGCCTTTCATCAAAAGGTCAAATCGTTATTCCCAGTACTATCAGAAATGAAATGAGCATTGAAACAGGTGCAAAGTTTGTAGTTATTTCTGACGGTGATAATAAAAAAAGTCCGCCTGCATCTACACGCACAGCCCTGAATAAGGCAATGTTCTTCAAAATTTGAAAAGCAGGTCTTGAAAGAACTGCGGTGCAGTCGTATATTTTTGCGTCGCCATTATCAAAATGAACAAAAAGTTGATAAGCGTCAAGTGAAAAGACAGATATTACTCTTGGAATATTGTTCAATACTTACTCCAGTCCGGGTAATCGTCTAAATTCTTGTTTTTCCCACATGTGCGTTTTAATTGGATTTGCCCAGTCTCTTACCATACGCGTGGCACGCTCAAGTAAATCACCCTCAATCATGTTAAGGTTATCGATAGTGAAGACCCCACTGTGGTCACCGTAAATTGCATGAAAGTGAGGCATTCCATGCTCTGATTGACTGAAATACATTTTTATGGGATCATACCATAATTCAGATTTAAATACTATTTGTGCCCTGTATTTATGCCCCTTCACCTGCCCTAAAGTGAAATTCCTGAATGTAAAAATTTAAAATTTATCCGGATACATCAGTTATCGGTGGTTTTTGATGAAGAGTTCAAAAAAATACTTGACATTTACCCGAAAATAGAATATGATCACGATGTAAGATTTTCTTACAGAGGGGGTTTTATGAGCACAGTCGAAGTCACCAGCCTTTCATCAAAAGGTCAAATCGTTATTCCCAGTACTATCAGAAATGAAATGAGTATTGAAACAGGTGCAAAGTTTGTAGTTATTTCTGACGGTGATACTATTTTGCTTAAGCCGATACATGCACCATCGGCTGAAGAATTTAAACGGCTTAAACTTGAAACCGACAGATTTGTCAAAGAAAATAACCTGAAGCAGGAAGACCTTCCGATGATAATAAAAAAAGTCCGCCGGAGAACACAAAAGAGTAGTTAATGAAAGTTGTACTCCGCAGTTAGTAGATATGTGGAAAAGTATCATCAGTCGTAAAATTATAATTATCGAAAATTCAACATCGTTGGTTCTTTGTCGAGACAAAGATGATGACAAGTTCATAAATTGTGCTCTCTCTTGTGAAGCCAATTACTTAATTACTGGCGACAAGGACTTGTTAGATGATTTTAAAAATATTGAAGATGTCAAGATTACAACGGCCAGGAACTTTTTAGATTGGTATAAAGAATAAGAAAGACCAGAAAACTGAGGTATGGTCGTTTTAATTGGATTTGCCCGGTCTATTACCATGCGCGAGGCATGCTCAGATAAATCACCTTCAATAAAGCATCTTCCCTTTGTAACAGTTGGCTTTACGCAAATTTAACATGCCGATCTTTTCAAGAGATTTCATGAATCCTGTTCATCATGTGCTGTTCAATTTTCGATGAACTTTCAGAGAAAACATCCCATCCTGAAAGTCAAACTCCGGATCCCTGCCGCTGTTTTGTCTGGCGTTTTCAATAATCAGCAGGGTGCCGCCCCCCCGGTTTTCCAATAGACCCATCATATAAAATATTTTAGCGATGAACTTGTTTCCCGGTCTTGATGGATGGAGCCGTTTAAGGTTTTCCATGGTTATGGTAGGACTGAATAATTGGGCGGGATTGTAGAAAAGAATGGAGGATGGCCTGACTTCAATGGTTGATTTTACATCCACACGATAGTCCCGATGGGCTATCATATTGACGAGAGACTCACGCAGCATTGTTTTCGGGAATTCCAGACGTTCCAGGCAATTTTGTTCACCTTTAACATAGGATTTGCGCAGGGAGTTTAGTAAAAAATCCATTACATTCGTAAAAACTCCGAGCAGATTGCCGGTATATTCGTGTTCGTTGGTCATCTCGCTATAACCGGTGTCGGAAGGAAAACTGGCGATTTTTATTTCATAGTGACCGGAAAAATAACGGGCAGGGTTCTTGCCAAAAAGGAGTACTGCGGCGTTGCTGATGATGCCCTCCTTGACGAGATCGAGTTTTTCCAGGACTTGATCGACAGGCAGGTACTGATCCTTGCTGAGCTGCCGGGTCGAGTGTCCGACACGAATGTACGGCCTTCCGTAGGCAACATGGGGCTTGAGAGGACTTTGCTCCACACAGACCCTGACGCAGGCCTTACCATCATCTGCTACGCCAAAGTAAAGGACACCGCCGTTATGATTGGCAAATGCGCACAATGTCAGCACCGCTTCCTTTAGTAGCGACGTGGAAGGTTTGAACTCAAGGACATCTGATTGCGCGGAGAGCAATTCATGCTGATATTGATTCATAACAGGAAAAGCTCCTGCAGGCAGAACTCCTGCTTTTCGGCTTGTTCTGGACTTATACCCGGCCGTTTCAGAGCTGACATGGCATTATTATAGCATACACAACAGCTTTAAAGGCATCAGACAACAAAGCCTATGATAAGGTCAAAAAAATCAATTATTTTTGATAATAAACAAAGCGCGATTCGCAGGCGAGACTACGCTGACTCTGTCGATCTTGAATTTTTTCGAATTATTTATGAAAAATAAGAATTTTTCATAATTGCCGTGTATTATTAGTTACAATTTTCACACCGAGCTCACGAAGCACACAGAGTCAAAATTTATAGCTCTCCGTGTGCGTTGTGCGCTCTGTGTGAAAATTCCATTTAGCGTGTTCCGCATGGTCATAGAGTATTTTGCACTCTACGCTATAGCTCATTTAAAAATGTTACCGAAACATTTAGTAGAATAGTTGTTACTTTGTGTTACCAATTTGTTGTGTTTTAATTATTTTGTCAATTAATGTATCTATCTTTGTTTTCATACGTAACGGATTAAGTTTATCATGTTTTTTCTGCAATAGGTTTTTATAATCAGAAGGT
>Ga0180007_10002758_pt1 | contig 20408 bp, 35 predicted proteins | sample MM_PC_MetaG_FD_121122 | JGI IMG/M metagenome (GOLD analysis project Ga0180007, IMG submission 121122) | Groundwater microbial communities from the Aspo Hard Rock Laboratory (HRL) deep subsurface site, Sweden - MM_PC_MetaG | ecosystem: Environmental > Aquatic > Deep subsurface > Groundwater... | reverse complement strand
GCTATCAGATATGGCAAGCCACTACCGCTAGAGTATCAAAAAGAGCTGACCAGCCTTTGCAGAATGGCGGTTAAGCATTACCTAGAGCATTAAAGGGAGAAAACAAAGAGGGACTCTCTTAATAGGGGGGTCTCTTTTTGCTTTCAACCCCCCCTTTTTTAGACGGCTACCGATAAGGTAGCCGTTCTTTTATGCGTAGGAAGGGGAGCTATGGCTCTAACGGCTAGAGTCCAGCCTTCAAGCAACTGGGCGTTACCGCCAACGGGACCGCAGCGCAGGGACATTGCCAGGCTCTGCACCCAGCTGGGGATTAGAGAGCTGTTAGAGGAACGGCCCAGCAACCGGTGGGAAGCACGCGGCCTGCAGTATAGGCTTATGCAGGCGAGGAAATATAGACGAGCTACACATAGCAGAAAGGAGGTGACTGATGGCTGAACCAAAGAGGATTTTTGTCTACGACGGCAGAGAGTTCCCTGACCCTGACCCGCAGATGCCGGTCGAGGAAGTCCGGCAATCAATGACTAACTTCTTCCCCGAGCTGGCTAACGCTGAAAGCAAAGCGAGCAAGCGGGGCGACGATGACATTTTCGAGTTCAGGAGACGGGTAGGCACAAAGGGGTAAAATGAGCGAATCCGAAAACATTGAAAGGGTCGTCGCTTCTCTCAAGAGTGTCCCCGAAAAACATCTCCTCATAATCGAGTTGGCTAATAGCGCCCCCAGGAAGGACGGGAAGCTGGACTATGAGGAACTGGCGAACATCCAGCCGGAAGTCAACATGGCCATCGCCGAGGCGAAGATGTACGGATCCCACACGGTGATGGCAGTGGACACCTTGAAGAGGCTAGACGCCGAAAAAGAAGATGTATGACCTTGAAACCCTGCGATACTTGAACGAGCAGGCGTATCAAAGATTCCTCGCTCTTTCTAACGAGGACAGGTCAGCTTCTGCGCCGGCAGCTGAAGAGCCGAAGAAAGTTAAACTATCCCCAGTCTTCCCGCTATCCGTCCTCGCTCGGAAGCTCATCGGCGGCCCCCCCTCACTTGGATACTTCGTCGAGCTTCTTGAAATGAGCGAAACATTCATTGGTTTTCGCGACTTGGTGAGGGAGTACCTGCCGGCGCATGAAGTCACCATCATGGCAGAGGACCTGAATCACCAGGCCCTGAGATTCTGCCAGCTCTTTAGCGAGGAGTTCTTTCCACTCTCCGATGATGCCTTCTCAGAAGGATTCACCCTTTATGACCTTCTCGGCAGAATACCCGTGCAGCCGTTGGGCGCATCCTACGAAAGTTATCACCGGTTTATGGACTTCAGGGAAGGTTATATTCTTGCCCTTTCATTGGTAGAGAGTCCCTTTGATGAACCCGATGAAGACCCGGACGGTATGGCTCAGGAGGATGAGGAGTATGGGGTGGCAGGCGGCCGGGTTGCTCTCCTCGAGCATGTTGGGCAACTGGTGGGCGAGAGCCTGGTCCGGTTGATGCCGAGTAAGGGCTGGAGCGCTGAAGACTTGCATAGGATGACCGATGGCACCGAGTTCGAGGGGCTAGGGGATCTCGCAGACTGGTTTTTCTCTATCACCGGCTGCTACCATCTCGATGCCCCGGGCGAAGAAGTCGAAATGGGCGATGCAATAGAGTGGAGCCCGGGAGCAGTTGAGGATCTGACTGAGGATTGGCAAAGGTCTTGCGAGATTCTGGATAAGATGCATCGAGTAGCGCTTCTGCTCGAGCAGGACTCGGAGAATAACTTCAGGAATCTCCTGGGTCTTCTGCTCGATAGAGATGACCTGATTATACCTAAAGAACAGCTACCTCTACCTCTTGGTTAAGGCGAAAAAAGCAGAAAGGAGGTGAAAGTTGGAAGAGAAAACTGGCTTCAAGTGGGCCGTACCCAAGGAACTCGATATACCGCCGGATAAGCTCAGAGCCCGTCTCGACTTCTACCACCAGGCCGTAGTACTGAATATCTACGACGCAGAAGTAGCGACTACCAGGGTAGTCTCGGCGCTGGACGTGGCTCATGCCCTGGCCAATGACTTGGCGTTCGGCACTGGATTGCTACCACCATCAACTATATGGTGGCGTAATACCCGGGGCGGGCCTATATATGCAATCTACGCAGAACCAAAGATATGGAAGGTTGCCCTAGAGCTCAGTGTCAAGGCTCCGCCACGGCGGTTTAACCTGCCCATGCCTGGTCTTATATTCCTGTGCTCTCCTGGCAGAGAGCCGTGGGTCTACGCGGTGAAAAAGAAGCCGACAAAGGAGACGGACGTCGTTTATAACGCCCCTCTGTGCAATCTCCACGCAAACGGCCGGTCCTGCGCAGGAACTCACCGCTACTCCACTAGGGTCGCGGATACAGTAAGCTCCTTCTTCACATCTTTCTTTACCGCAACCGCCACCTTGACAAACAGGTCTAAGAAGTATCCGGAAAACGTTGTGCACCTCTGGGAGTTCCTGGATAACAAGAAGCGTTTCCCGGTCGAAGACCTGGTCCGGATTGGAACATTAGGAGAACTTGTTAATATGGAGATGCGATAGGTGGAAAATGTCGGGTACCTGACCAATCATCACGACGGGCTCTCCGGGGAGAGAGGCCTCTACTATAACTACATACTGGCATCCAACGGCCTTTTCATCGATGCCGAGAACCCTGTGATCGCCGCTCGGGTGCTGGTCGCTGATTGCGAAATTAGAGGCCTGGCGCCCATGGAGAAGAGGGTTTCCCTGACGTACGGGAAAATACCAAAGCACTTCTTTGACCTGGCGCTCGATACCTTCCTGGCAGATCCCGATAATGAGCATTACGTCGCCGTGACCGGCTCTAACGGCTACCGCTTCTATATACCGGTACAAGATAGGGGCGCCGGCAGCGTTGTCTATGAGGTTGGGGAATCTGTCGTCCTCGACCTGCACTCCCATGGCCACATGGGGGCCCGCTTCAGCTGGCAGGACGATCAAGACGAGAAGGGGCTGAAGTTGTCCGCAGTGGTCGGTAAATTAAACGCTACCCCAGTGGTCAAACTGAGGATAGGTGTCTATGGTTACTTTAACGCCTTAGCCTGGGGAGACGTCTTCGACGGCTCCCTGACCGGGGCAACGGAATTTGAAGAGGAGGAGGTGATAGCCAAAGGTGGCATACATTGTATCCCTGAAAGATATACCCTCGAATTTTAACATCTTAGTCGTAGGATGTGGCGGCACGGGTGGCTTCGTCGCTGAAGGCTTATGCCGCCTATTGAGTGGTAGCGACATACCTCTCATACTCATCGACCACGACCGGGTTGAGCCGAAGAATCTGATACGCCAAAACTTTTACCCGGGCGATGTGGGCAAGTTCAAGTCTCAGGCCCTGGCCGAGCGGCTATCCCGGCAGTTCGACCAGCGCATCGGGTTCAGCGTCTACCCCTATATGCATGACCTTATCAGGGAGGAATACGACGGCGGCCTGCAGCTTCCTGCGGTTCAGGGGCTTATCATTGGCTGTGTGGACAACGCCGAGACGAGGAGAACCATCGGCGCAACACTGAGGTTCTCCAACTGGTGGCTTGATGCCGGCAACGGATTTGCCTCGGGGCAGGTTCTGCTCGGTAATACCAAGGACAGAGACTCGCTTGAGGGAGCGTTTAACGAGGAGTCTGGGGAGGTGCATCGGTTACCAATACCAACGTGGCAGCTCCCCAGCCTGCTGGCGCCGCCAACCAAAAAAGAGCCTGATAATCGGGATTGTGCCGAGGCGGTCGCGTCCGAGGAGCAGGGGGCAGTAGTCAACCAGGCTATGGCGGTGCTGGTACTGGAATTCGTCCACCGGATGTTGAAAGGCACGCTGACCTGGATGGGAGCTTATATTGATTTAGAAGCGGGGACGTTGCAGACAGTCCCCGCTGATCCCAAGACAGTAGCACGGATGTGCCAGGTGAGGGTCGATAGCCTGGTAATGAAAGGGTGCTCTATAGGCAATAGATATTTACTAAGAAGGAGGTGACTGATGGTTAAACGCAAGGTACCCCCAGAAGAGCAGGGAGCCGAAGCAAAGCCGGAAACAGGCGAGGCCGAGGAAGGCTCCCAACCGGGGCAGGTGCGAAGCGAAATAAAAGTAATAATCGTCATGAAGGCTGACCGCATCATGCTGGGAGTCCAGTCTCCCGACTGCGACCCGGTATATCGGACGTTGCAAGGCACCATGGATGATGCCCTGCAACTGGTCCCCACTCTTGTCGGAGAGGCAAATCTTAAGTGGGACGCAAGCCCCCGGAACCCGAAGGCGGACTTGCCGGCTCCACCCCCCAGTGCAGCTCCGGTAACGGCTTCTACTACGTCTGGATCCCGTGGGAGCTCGAAGCCAAAAGATCAACCTTTGATGTTCTAGAAACGAATAGGGGTCGATTAAGGGAAGGCGGGAGCGCTTAAAAGAAAGGAGGTGAAAATATGCAGGTCAAAGTACAGCAACTGCGGGACGTGTTCAAGCTGCTGGAGCCGGTGGTCCCGAAAAAGACTACTCTGCCGATACTCCACAACGTTCTCGTCAAGGGCGGCAAAGCTATCGCCGGCGACATGGAAACCTTCGTCATAGTAGATTTGCCCGAAGCCGACATTGATTTCCTCGCCCCCCACAAAGCTGTTATGCAGCTCCTCAACTACGTGCCGGGCCCCGAGACTATCACGGTCGAGGTCAATAAAGAGCTAAAACTCACCTGGGACGGCGGTAATGCCTCCTATCCCATCGCCAAAGTCGAGGATTACCCGGGGATAAAGGAGATCAAGCCCAAGGTGCAGGCAGATATGGACGGCAACATGCTGATAAATGCTCTGTCTGACATCTCTGGGTACTGCGCCACCGACGAGTCCCGCCCGGTGCTCACCGGCGTGATACTCTTCCCCGGGGAAAAACTTGACGTGGCGGCCGGAGACGGATTCTGGATGGCCTACCAGACGATCCCTGTCGCATTCCCGATCGAGGAACCTCTGATCATCCCTTCTGGGGGTGTGTCTCTCCTCAGCTCCCTGTGGCGGCACACGACTCCCGATTCGGTCACCGGTGAAACACTGGTTGAGAGGGTATTAAGCAAGCGTCGGATTGAGCTTACTCTTTCCGAAGATAAAGGCACTCCCGATAAGCTGCAGCTGCGCTTCGGTAAGGTAACGGTTCTGTCCAAACTCATCGCCGGCTCTCCGCCCAACTTCAAGCAGCTTGTCCCCGAAGACCCCCCCACCAAGGTGCTTTTATTCCCAGGCGATCTCGAGAGGGCAATAAAGCGCCTAAAGGCTATTGCCAATGATAACAGTGGTATCATCCGGCTCAACTGGACCAAAGACACCATGACTGTCTCGGCGCAGAGCGAGGAGTCGGGGAAGATAGAAGGGACGCTTCCCGTGCAGGCTAACAACGCTGAGAAGGTCGGCCTATCTATCAAATATCTCCTGGGCTACCTCAGGGGCAAAGAGGGGCCGGTCACCATGGGCTTCACCAAGGCGGGGAGCCCTGTGACTTTCAGGCACCGGCTATCGCCGCTGGTGGTCTTAATGCCGATGCACATCGAGAAGTAACTCCGCGGGTGACAAGTAATACAAGGGGGGGCAGGGCCGCGGTCCTGACCCCCCCGAAAGGAGGTAAACATGACCACCCTGCAGGAATTAGCCTTGCGGAGGGGCGCCGGCGAGCTGCACGATTCAGAATTCATGTCGGCCGAGGAAAAGCGCAAAGTGTTGAAGCAGTGGGAGCAGTTTCTGGCGAGCGGTCTCGAGAAAGACAAGTTCGCCAAGTCACTCTACAACCACTTAATTCAGCACTGCTCCTTCATCGCCCACTACGATATCAACGGCTTCTACTCGACTTATTTCGAAGCTGGTGATGACACGGTGCATTTCCTCTCCCAATTTGACGACCGGGACGGGATACCGAAATCGATCGAGTACGGCGGGACTTCATGGATCACCGATGAGGGTTACTATGATGTCAACATTGAGATGGTGCGCATCGCCTCGAAGTACATTCCCCAGCTGATGGGCACTTCTCTTAACAAGCAGATGGTGAATGACATCACCCTGGCCAAGCTTTTACTGGCGAAACACGGAATCAAGGTGGAGGAGGAGAAGGGAAGCGAGCTGAACTGGAAAATGACATTCGGGAAATAAAACTAAAGGAGGTTCCGATTGGCCACAAAAACAAAGAAGGGTGATATAGAGCTGTCAAAAGGCGTGTCGGAGATCGTTGGAGCCCTGACCGACCCCATTCTTGTCTACCCTGGGGGCTGGGGGGATACCCTGCCCGAGTGGCTAAAGTCGAACATCACCCTGGAGAGGCTAATCTCGAACATGAAGGCGCTTAAGGGCGAGCCTATAACCGGCACGGACGCCGAAGCCTGCGCCTACCTGTATACAGCCGTCCTTTGCTTCCCCGTCGACCACGACTGGGCTCAGATATACCTCTACGTCGCCAATCAGACCGTCAAGAGGTGGCGCGGCCCGAAAACGGAGATACCCGCGGATATCCGGGTGGACATGCTCACCACTGACCAGATGAGGGATCTCGCCCGCCTCAAGGAGTGGATCTACCGCCGGAGAACTGACGCCAGACAGGGCCACGACCGAGCTGAGAGGGGAGAGAAGCGGAAAGAGCGGGCAGAGGAGAAAGAACGGGTACAACCCAAGCTATTTGACTTCTAGGTCTTGACAACGTCAATAGTCTATGCTAAAGTCTTCGCACCCGATGTGCAAAGGAGGTAATTGAAATGGTCACCAAAGCCCAAACTCAGGGACTAGGCCCCTATGCCGACAGAGGGTTCACCCTTGACCGCCCCGACGACGACACCATCGATCTGCTCCACGACGGCGTATTCGTTGCCCGGTTCAGCCAGAAAGGCGCCACCGAGGAAAGCCTGCAGGCTGCGTGCTCCACCCACCTAGCTTACTATCACCCCGACAGAACGTAGCATCCGAGAGTATCGGGAATGCGGAAGGTGAAGGAGGGCAGTAATGCCGACAACAATTGCGAAGTCCTGTCCGAAGTGCGGTGGGGCCTGCTACCTCGGTGACGATCCTGACAGCGGCCCGGAGTGGCGGTGTCTCCAATGCGCTAAAGAAGTAAGCCTGGACGACATGGAAACCCTGGTAATGTCCAGAAAGCCGATCAGCACTGTTGATCTCCTGAGGCTCCCTGTGCCGCCAAAGCCAAAGTTCAAAAAGCAGGGAGAGAAAGCGAGTTTTAACTACAGAAAGGATCTCAACAGCTACCATGAGAAGCACCGGTTTAGGCTAACGGCCGAATATCTCATCCTGGGGGATAAGAACCTCAAGGCAAGATGGGATATAAAAGATACCACGCTGACCGGGCTGAAAAAACGGTGGAAGCTACCGGTATTTACGTGGCCGAGCGAAATAGGAGTGCCGTCGGAGCTGCGGATTTTAGCACGTAAATTCCCGAAATACCCTGTCTTCGACAATAATTGGGGTGGTGAGGTTAAGGTTGCTTGGTTTAATAACTACACTAGGCTTTTAGAGCTGAATATAGAGATCGAGCACCTTAGCTCGTCACCCCAAGGCGGTGATGGCCATATGGGTATGGCCGATTAGACAATATGAAATCTTGTAAAGGAGGAGGTTTAATAAGATGGGAGAAACAAAATTATTGGTCTGTGACAGGTGCGGTTATCAGGAAATCGCTGATCAACTTAAGGAACACTGGGCATGGTTCCACTTCGAGGAAATGACATCTTTTATAAATGTCGAGACTGGAGAGAAGAGTAAGCCCCAGTTCGAGAAGGGTAAAAAACTACTTTGCCCTGACTGTACCCGTACCATTGGCAATTATTTGACAGAGGTAAAGAAAGCGAAATAAACGCTTTTATCTTTACAGTAAGTGATTTAGTAAAACGGAGGTGAGACATGACTACCAAAACGATGACGCCGGAAAGGTGGATATTAGAAGGGGAGACTGGAACTTCCTCAAAGACCATCTGGGCTGCTCTGACTGGAGCTATTACCATACCACAACGATGTGATTTCTGTGGTCACTATGATATCCCCCATGACCCAGACGACTTCAAGCGGTGCTTAAAACTCCTCTCTTTATTCCCTGCCTGGCGAGGTCGCTTAGAAGAGGTTGGGAAGATATTCCCGAAATGGCAGCCGTTTGTAAGGGAGTGGGGGAGATTGGAGAGCTTGTACATAGAAGAATCTCCCTCAGGGAGCTGCCCTAAATTGTATGCCTTGATGCAGGAGCTAACCGAAGAAGGGATGCCGCTCGATGGCTGGACAAAAACCAAGTCTGGAAACTGGGAACGTACAGAAACAAATGTGCAGGAGGTGAGCCATGAAGAAGTGCCGTGATTGTAAGTTCCTGAGTGAGCCAAAGGTTTTCGGGGGGACTATTTATTCCAGTGTACGCTGCACCCTGGGGCAGTGGGACAAGGACGGGGTCAAACATTGGCACTCCTACGGCGAAACCCAGTTGAACCGCGGCCCCGTCAGGAAGTTCGGCGAAGCCTGTACCCGGGGACACGGACCTGTTAGGAGGTGACGGCATGAAAAAGTGCCCGAAGTGCGGAACCTATATGACCCAGGGCTCCCCCCACGCAGACGGGGATGCCTATCAGTGGGAGTGTCACCAGTGCGGCTACATCGAGCGGGTGGGGAGGGAACCCGAGGGAGTAGGCCATGGGATGGAGGCCCATTAGACAAAAGCGCGTAGAGTATAGCATCGGTTGACCAGGTATGGTAGAATACTACTTGAGGAAAATATGTGTTTAGCGTTGTTTAAGAAGCTCTTCCGCAGGAGTACTCCCCCCACCCCCCCCCCCAGGTTCCCCTCTCCCCCGGAGAGCCCCGAATACAAGACCATCAGCACTGGCCACGGCGGGCCGAACATGCCAAAGAAGCAACCCTGCCCGCGGGGCCACGGCTTGAAGAAGCGGGCCAGGAAAACCATGGGCGGCGCCTTCTACTTCTGCAATGTCTGCCCGGTCGAGTTTTTCGTTGTACATCCTTAGCCGGTAAAACCCAAGGACGGGAGGGGCGACCCCCCCGTCCTTTTTTTATCGATTTCAATGAGAGCCGCCCCCAGCGGCCTTGCCTGTAAATCTCCCCTCACCCACCCCAAAAATCGCCCGAATTCCTCTCCTGGTGCGCCTGGTGGGCATTCAGGCGCCAACCCTCACCCCAAACCCGCGGTCTGAAGCCCTCCTTTTCCAGATTTTGGCTCTCACAACGAGTTTTTGGAAATTGGTGCCATACCCCCTTGACAAGTTCGCTATCCTGTGCTAAAGTTTTCGCACGGTCATGCAAAAAGAAACCCCGAGCAGAATAACCATCTCCAGTGACGATGTCCTCTCGGTCAACCAGGCGGCCAAGGAGCTGGGGAAGCATGTAGCCACGATATACCGCTGGCACGACGCTGGCATAATTGTAGGCGTCGAGTTCGGCGGTGTTTTATTTATCCCGAAGAGCGAAGTTGAAAGGATGAAAGAAGCAGAAAGGATTAAAAACGCAGAGCACCGGGAGGAAGTTCCCCCCGGTGGTGCAATCAGGAGGCATTGAGACTAGACGGAATCCTTTACCCCTAAGACTTATTTAATCTACCACAGTCCCAGTGCCCCTGTCAAGCGAGAAAGCGTGGTTTTCTATGGCTGGAATCCGGTGTCATTTCCAGAATAAAGCCTACAAAGGACAGGACTTCTACAACCGGTACTGCGGGAGCTGCCCCCAAAGGGACAATGCTATAATATCCCCCGCTACCATCTGCTGCCCTTTCTTGCGACACAGCGAGACCGCCCCCCTGACAGCGGCGCGCTGGCCCCAGGACATGGTCGGGCAACTGGCCATTCTCCCCCGGGGAGGGTATTAGGCGAATGAGAAAGCTAGTTGTGGTTCCGGATGCGCGGTTAAGGCGGGAGTCGGAGCCGGTAAAGAAGATTGATAAGAAGATTAAGGAACTGGCCGGGGAAATGGTTAAGTTCCTCGGCAAGACCGATGCTTCCGGCATAACCTCGGTGGGGCTGTCCGCTGTCCAGCTGGGGGAGCCGGTGAGGATGTTTGCCTTCAAGGGCAACCCTGGCTCGGCGATTCCGGGGGATATCATAGTAGTGATTAACCCGGAAATAGTCTACGGGAAAGGGCGCCACCTGGTCCGCGAAGCGTGCCTCAGCCTACCCGGCAGGGAGTTCATCGTGCAGCGGGCTAAAACAGTCAAAGTAAGAGGGCAGACCCTCGTGGGCGACCTGCGGACTTTCCGCGGTCGGGACCTCCTAGCCCAGGTCTTCGCGCATGAGGTTGACCACCTCAATGGTGTTCTCATCGATACCCTGGGGGAAAAGGTGAAATAGCCACCATGGCTAGAAATCAAGTCAGTAGGAAACTAGCCGAGAATCTGGCCGAGTTCCTGGAACAGGCCGGCTGGATGGTCTGGGTCGAAACGTCGACCGGGCAGGCCTGGCAGGGTGTGGGTAGAGCCGACGTGATTGCGATCGCCAAGAGCTACAGCATTAGCGTAAAGGCTTACGAGGTGAAGGCGAGCCGCAACGACTTCTCCCGGGACGTTAACAGCGGAAAGTATCTTAAATATCAGGAGTTCTGCCACCAGTTCTACTTTGCGTCGGAGGCCGGCATCCTGACCCGGGAGGATATCCCCCCGGGCTATGGTCTCATCACCCTCGGCCCCAAGGGATGGCATGTTCAGAGGGCGCCACGCCGGTCCGAATGCCAGCTCACGCCGGATTTCATGATGGCCCTTTTGATGAAGAACTACGATAACCATCGCCCCAACTTACGGGGGCTCCGGGCGAAAGAATATCTCGAATACCGCGGTATTCGAGATGCTGCCTATAAGTTCGGCAAAGAATTCGCCGAGGATATCGTCCGTATCCCTGAATACATCGAGGAGACGCAGCGCATGCAGAAGGAGATGGACCAGGCGCTGGGGAAGCCGCATGATAGTCTTTCTAATTCTTTTTATGCCCTCAGGGGAGAGGTTTCTCGGCTGCTCTCACAGCACAAATACGCTGAGGACATCGCCGAGCTATCAACTATACTCTCGGAGCTACACCGAGGACAAACCTACCGGCTCTCGTATAAGCTCAAGGAGATAGCCGAACGGATGGAAGCCAAAGAGGGAGCCAAACCCTAAGGAGGTACCATGGAAACGGTCAAATGCGAACATCAGGCAGCCCCGAGGTCTCTCGCCCTCGCGGCGGACATCAATGAGTGCGCCTTATGCCACCAGCAGGTGCGATATTCTCTTGACAAATTACGCCCTACTCACCACACCGTCACCAGGCTGGGGCGCATCGGGGATAAAATAGTCCTCCCCGACCCCACCCATAAGCTCCAGTTGAACCTCCAGGACCTGACAGACCTGCGCGCCGCGGGGGGGGTGAAGGACGCAGAGGAGAAGCCAGAAAAGCAAGCGGCCCCCAGCCCCGAAATGCGGCCGCCGGGACAGCGGGCGAGACATAAGTGGTACCGAACATATAGAAAGACGCTGATACACGACCTCCTCACCCTGGGGGAGGAGGGCTTCCTGGAGAAGTGGGGGCCTTTCGGGGCCACGCGCCATTTGTTCTCCAAGATGAAAGATGATCGCTATTATCTGAATCTTAAGGAAAAGCTGGCAGAGCTGGGAGTGCAGGGTAACGCCCCGGCCCCCAGCCCCGAAATGCGGCCGAAAGATGCCAAAGCGAGGGTGGAGTGGTACCGCAAGTTCAAAAAGGCGATGATAGACGATCTCATCGCCCTGGGGGAAGCTGGCTTCCTGGAGAAGTGGGATAAGTTCGGGGTTACTAGCCGGGTTATCGCTCACCTGAAGACCGTTCCCTACTACACAAGCCATGTGGGGAAATCTCCCCCCAGCCCCGCTGCGGATAAAAACCCGCCCCGGAATAAGCCCGGGCCAAAGCCCAGATCCGGGGGGCGCCCCGCACTGGGAATAGACGACCTTGCGTCTTCACTTAGGGCGGGTATTTTGCCACCCCTGCCGCCGTGGAGTGATATCTGGGCAACTCCGGTCCAGCTGAAATGGCTGGAGGTGTATGAAAAATTGGCCGGACAGGGAGGGTAGACCATGAGCATGGAACTTCGCGTAGCAAGACACGGGATACTCCCCAGCGGCCAGGTAATAGAATGCTGGCGGGACGGGGTGTTCGTGGCTGCCATCTACCCCCATGAGGACGGCATCCGGGTCGTCTCCAAATACCTGGATAACGTTGTCAAGGAAGAAGAACCCAGATATACTGCCGGCCAGTGGGCGCCGTCCGTCATCGTCAAGCTGGGAAAGGAGGCGAAAACATGAAGGAAAAGCCAGTGAAACTGAGGAAATTTAATGGCCTCGTGTATTATTTGTATGGTACCGGAGATACGAGGAGTATAGCAAAGCAGGTTGGGAGAGCAGTGCGAGAAAGAGGTGGTAGGGCAAGGGTAGTGGGGCTTGAGATATATGCGAGGAAAACTGCCAAGTGGAAGTAAAGGAGGCGAAACCATGAAGAAGAAGACGCTTAAGTGGCTGCGGGTCTGGGGGCTGATACTCTGCGTCCCCGGGGGCTTCATCACCCTGGGGTACACCTGGAGCCTACTCGCAGCGTATCTTGGAGATCGCCCGGAGGACTCCTGGCAGCTGTATTTTATCACCGCCTTCGAGAGCTGGCTAACACGGTGGAGGGAGATACTGATAATCCTGGCCGGCCTCATTACCCTGGGGTATGTCTGGTCCTTCTGGGATCAGCTGACTGACCATGCGTTCTGGTTTCTGGACGCGAGGAGAAGGATAAATCATGAGCCCGATTGACGGAATCTCAGACATTCGCCGCATGCCCCGCCTGGGCAAGATACGGCTGGGAATAAGAATCGAGGGGGAGACGAGGAGTTCCTACCCCCGCGCCACCGACCACTTCGTGGTGCCGGAGGAGATTAAGGAGCACGTCGGGGATAAGCCGACCAAGCTGCAGATAATGTTCCCCACGGAGAATATGAGTGAGTTTAACATTCAGTGGCTCCGCTGCTATTCCTTCTCCCAGGGGCTGATCTGCAGGGGTGACGGCCTGTTGTGCCGGCGCAAGGTCGACACCGCCAACGGGGACTTCGCCAGCCACACCACCGAGAAGTGGGTTCACGAGGACGGCCTGCTCTGCGACCCCAACGATTGCCCGATGTATGTTTCAGAGAAGCCGCAGTGTCGTAAAGTGATGAATTTGCTTTTCCTGATGCCGGACGTGCCGGGCTTCGGGGTATGGCAGCTGGATACCTCGTCGTTTTACTCTATTATCAACGTTAACTCCGCCCTGGATCTCATCAAGCGCCTTTGCGGCCGGATCTCTTTTATTCCCTTAACGCTTTCCCTGGAGCCGCAGATTGTGGAGCCGCCGGGGATAAAGAAGAAGACGGTACATATCCTGCAGGTGCGTTCGGACGCCAAGCTCGCTGAAATCCAGCGCCTGGGCAGGAGAAAGCCAGAACGGGTGCTTTTGCCGGAGCTGGACGAGGATGAGATACCGACCGACCTCTTCATCCAGGAGGGGGGTGGGGAGCCCCCCCCTAAAGCTACCGCAGGCGATGATAAAGTTTCCGCAAAGCCTGGAGGGGTGGGGGGTGGGGGGAAGCCTGCCGCGGCAAATTTATCGGCGCAGAAGGGAGCGGAGAAGGGAAAATCGAGCGAACCGCCGGCGCCCCTCGCCGGCACCCGCGACCCGGAGACGGTCAAGCCCGAGGACGTTCCCGATATTAATGCCCTGGCGCGGGTCTGCTACGAGTGCTGGGGCATGCAGCCGCCCGCCGTGGCCAAGGAACTCGGTTACATTTTCATACGTGATATTCCCCTAAGGGAGAGCTGGTCATGCTTCTTACGGATAAAAGTGGTCAAAGAGGAACCGCCCTGGGACCAGTAGAGTGCTGCTCCTGCAGGGCGGGAATCGGGCCGGAATACGAACACAAGGACCCGGAGTAGGCTGGGGATAAGCCGCTGTGCGGCTTTTGCGACGGCATCATGCGGAAGACCGGGTTTATACAGATTGACGACCATCACCGGTTGCTCCCCGACGGGAGCTTAATCGAGGAGAGGAGAGTTTTGCCGTGGAATTAGAGAAGGCCAAGGCGATAGCCACAGACCTGATGGAGCTGCTCGAGCCGGCCTGCGCTAGGATCCTGGTCGCCGGCAGCATCCGGCGCCGCAAACCCGCGGCCGGCGACATCGAGCTCCTTTGTATTCCCCGGTACGCCGCCGGCGCCGACGCCCTCGATATAGAGCTCCGCGGCCTCATCGAGGAAGGCGTGCTGGACTACCGCCTGAACAAGAAGGGATCGCGGACCTACGGGCCGAAGAATAAGCTGCTGTTTCACGTCCCCAGCGGCATCGGCGTCGACGTCTTCTCTACGACCGCCGAGTGCTGGCCCGTGGCCCTGGTGGTGCGCACCGGTAGCGCCGATATGAATAAGCGGATCGCCAACGCCGCCCTGCGGCGGGGGTACCACTTCCACGCTTACGGCCGGGGCTATAGCACCCCCCGCGGCGAGATTATCTGCCGCTCCGAGCAGGAGGTCTTTGAGGCGGTCGGGTTACCATACATGGAACCCTGGGAAAGGGGATAGAATAACATGGCCTACGAGGACTACGAGATTTGGGTATCGGAAAATATTGATCTCTTGCCAGGGAAGCCCGAACTTGTCGCACGCCAGTTTCATACGCAGGGAGGAATTATCGATATCCTCGCAAAAGATAAGGGTGGGAACCTCCTTGTTATTGAGGTAAAGCAGGGTATTATAACCCCCTGGGCCTGCATACAAGTGCTAAGGTACTGCGGAGCAGTACTTGAGCATCTCAGGGCGCTCGATGATCTCCGGAAAGTAAAGGGAATCTTAATCGGGGCGGGAGTAGATAAGCATGCAAAACTCATCTTGCAGGCCCTCCCCACAGAAATCATTCGTTTCATACCCATAGAAAGCCTTTTGGTAGAAGGGGGGGAGAATGCCGCGCCGTAGAATGCTTGACCCAACATTGACTGAAGACGCCGAGGTGGCGCAGCTCACCAGGGATGAGCGGTGGTTCCTGGTCGGATGTCTGAGGAATGCTGACGACGATGGGCGCCTCCGCGGTACCCATGCCTTCCTCAAGGCGGGGATATTCATGTACGATGATGACATTGATCTGAAGCGCATGGCCGAGATCCGTGATACGGTGCTGGCCAAGATGTCAAAGTGGCATTCAGATAATATGTGGCGATTAGAAAGCTACCAGAACGGCGAGCAGGAATATATGCACTTCCCTAACTGGGGGGCAATGGAAAAGCCATCTCATCCCACACCTTCAAAGCTGCCGGAGCCGCCCAACAATCCTTCCCCCCTTACTGAAGCGGAGCCCTCTGGCGAGACTCCCGAACTCCTCCCGAATCCCTCCCGAAAGGCTCCATCCCAGTCTGGTATAGGTCAGTCTAGTCAGGATAGGAGTAGTATAGGTAAGTATAGAGGAGTTCAGGAAGACTTCACGGAGTATATTGATTCGGGAAAAGACTTGACTGACTTTTTGACTGAGACTTTAGAGAAATATGCGCCGCGCGGCCCAAGCTGGATGGTATCGGTGCTCAAGAAGGTTTGGGAGCAGGGGGTGGGGATGAAAATGTCCCAGCCTCTATTCTCCTTTACCTTCGATTCGGTAAAGGCTTATCCTCCGGCGGTGCTCGGCCAGGCGTTTGCGAAGGCCGTGAAATACAAAGGGGGAAAGCAACAGTCTTATAAATATCTGGCCAAGATTCTTAAAGAGGAGAATGAGAAGGCCGGCGGCGGGCGGGCCCCACCCAGCTGACCGGTTCGGCGACACAAGTCCCTTGGAAGTTACCAGGAGCCGGTCAGGGGAGGCGATACGAAGTGAAGGGAGGTGAACTGAAATGCTTAAAGGAATTCTATTCGGCTCGGGAATAACTGCATCAGGAATTGCGGCAGTAGCATGCGGCCTTCTCGAGAACTGGCCAGCCATGGTGGGAGCGCTAGCTTTCTTTGCCCTATGTCTTGTCTTCCTTATCAGGGAAGCGAGGTAATTTTGAGAAGCGGGGGGTCACCAAGCCGCTAAAAACGAGTGATAATCTTAAAGGAAAGGAGGAGACTAGACATGACGATACCAAAGGGAGTTCTTGACCAAGCCCTGAGAGTGTACGCAGACGAGACCTATAATCTCTTGAGTAACTTCAATTCTCAAGTGTCTGCGGAGAGGAAAACTCTTACCGGGGGTTACAAGAATGCCGACAAGACATTCGAGGCCAAGGTGGACGCCATCGAGAAAGAGCGGAAGAGCAGGAAGAAAGACGCTGTGAGGACCTATAAGCGCGATTCGACGTCGGAGGGAAGCAGCTATACCGACTTTGCCGCGGATAAGCAGGCCATTGACACTGAGTGCGATACTCAGGTAAGGTCCGCCGAAGCCGCCCGCGATAGGACCTACTTTCAGCTCGATACGACCTTTGCCGACCGGCTGAAGGTAGTCCTTGACAAGAACGCAAAGGCGGTAACCACGTCGCTCCGGAAACTCTCAGATGCCCTTCCGTCCGAGGAGGACTAGCCATGATTGCAGAGATAATTGCGGAGCTCACAATCCTCTGTGGCCGAAAGCCGACCAAGACGGAAATCGCCTGTTATCTGCTTGGCGGGCTGGCCTTGTCGGTCAAGGTGGAGCCACCGGGGGCCGCGGCGCTGGCGGAAAAGGAAGCACCGCCCTCGTTCCAGGGCACCTGCCCCCACTGCGGTAAGAAAACCCCTAAGGACGCTGCTCGGTGTATTCACTGTGGCAAGCCTGTCCGGTAGGAAGCGAAGACCCCCCGCCGGGTGCTGGCCGGCGGGGGGAGCAACCCCTATCCTCAATCAATCTTTGCCTCAGTGCGAAAGGTGTTATAATAAAGCTTACCTACTAAAAGTAGAAGAAGGAGGATTAACATGAAAAAGCTGTTTCTGGTTCTAGCGGTGGTGGTGCTCGTTTGCGCCTTGGTTTTCCCCTTCGCGGGGTGCCGGGGTGAGACTGGAGCAATGGGGGAAACAGGGGTAGGGGTAACGGGTGCCACAGGACCCGTGGGGCCGATAGGGGCAATCGGAGCTACCGGCCCACAGGGGGCAAAAGGCATATCGATTAATTGGCTTGGTGCCTTCACTAAAGCCCCGAATAACCCTAACCTGAATGATGCCTACTATAACAAAGTAAAAGGCATCTCTTTTATCTGGGATGGGGATAGCTGGGAGATACTGGCCAAAGACGGTAGTAGTGGATGGGGGGCAACCGGGGCAACCGGGGCAACCGGAGAACAGGGACTTCAGGGAGCTCAAGGCGTCACTGGTGAGACTGGTGAGACTGGGGCGACGGGAGCTCAAGGACCTCAAGGTGATACTGGCGAGCAAGGAATACAGGGAATACAGGGAATACAGGGTATACCTGGCACAGCTGGAATAGCTGGCACTAACGGTGTGGACGGCGCGGACGGCGCTCCGGGCGCTCCGGGGGCATGCTCCTGCAACATTCAAGCGGGGTCCTGCGTTGTCTCTGGCTGTGGCTCCTGGATGGCTACGGTAACCTTCGACACGCCCTTCGGCGCTGCGCCCTATGTCCTTGTGAGCGTTGTAAGCTCGTCAGCCGGCTTCAACGTAGTGGCTACGGATATCACAGCTACTGGGTTCAAGGTCATTGTGAAATATTTTGGCGGTGGTGGACCTTCCCCATCATCCTGTACCGTTGACTGGTTGGCCTTAGAATAAAGAGATACACGCTGGGTAAGAAGCGAAGACCCCGCCGAGCCTTCACCGGGCCTTAGCCCGGCGCGGACCCGGCGGGGTCGAACCCTCTCTTTAGGGTAACGTAGGGTGACCGTAGTCTGAAACAAGGTATAGGCCGGTTGATACGCCGATCCATTCCTTAAAAGCGCGGGTCCCACTATAAATGCCTGATATATAGTGCTCCAGTAGGTATATATGCAAGGTTAAGTTCATCCTCGTTCCCGTGCATGGTCCTTGAACTTCGTATTGCTGAGGGTAATCATATTCCCAGATTGGAATATCTGCCTGGCGTACAGCACAATGAGCTTGTGCGGTAGGATTAGTGCTACCGCACATAGGCACGACGTGGCTGTTGTAAATACGAGCTCTTAAATGCTCTGGTCCCCACATAACATCACCTTGGGCGAGATAGCGCCCACAGGCTGGACAGTTACCTTGATACATCTTTCTAATACCATCGCATACGTTTCTTTCACTTGGCCAGAATCCGCCCCCTTCAAAACTCCAAAGCCCCGCTGATAAGTAGGTAAGTTCAACCCCTCCCTCGTATAGAGCACCGGAGAACCGACCAGCGATTGTATACCATCGAACATAGCCGTCGGCAGTAATACCCGGGTCAGGAAGAAGTATAGTTCCCTTGAACGCTGGGTAACCTGAGGACCACTGGTTAGAGGGGAGCCAAGCTATAGATTTTATTTTAGGCTCCGCGATATCGGGGTAAAGGACAATAACTTCAAAGGTGGCATTTAGCATACCCACCTGCACCGTATAAACTCCAATCTCGGAGGGAGTGACTTCAATGCTTACGTCTCTTCTTTCCCCTGGGCTTAAAGTGACCATTTCGCTGCCCACCTCACTACCGTTAACAGTGAAAACAACCTCTTGATGCATACTGGTATTTTCCTCGTTGATGGCTGTTACGGTGATAGTTGCCGACTCGCTCAGATGAAAGGTGACAGGTTCAACGAGGAGATTGATTAGGGAAACTCCGGCACCAGGTGTGCCCTCAACTAAATCAAGGGGGTACTCCTTACCATCTTCAAAAGGCCCGTTGATACGGAAAACCCAGCTCTTATATGCGCCGGCCATCAGGGTCGCTGTGAGAGTTCCTGCCGCCGGGACATCTTCAAGGGTTATCTTCTCATTAATCGGTGTCCATACTCCACCCTGGGGGTCAATCATACCCCAGTACTGACCGCCGTAGGAGACATACCACTGATAGGAATCGCCGGCGTAGTCGGGAATGTTTTTCGCAATGACGGAGAAATTGACCTTTTCTCCCGGTCCCGGGCCAGGGCCTGGGCCATCTCCTTCTGCCCTCCCTCTGGTGACAAGATAAATGACGCCGAAAAGAACGGCCCCAGTTCCTAAACCAATAGCAACCTTCTTTCGATCCATACCTTGCCTCCTTCCCCCTATTATATCACCCCAGGTTAAAGCAATCCCTTACGACTAGCCAAATTAACCCGCTGGCCATTACCGTGCAGAAAAAGTAGAGAGGCCCTTTGATCAGCCTTACTATTTTCTTCTCTCTATTTTTCTCTATCGCAAATAAAACCAGCATCAGGGCATTAGGAGAGATGGTACGCCAATTTTTACTCGTAAATGCTTTTAGAGCTTCTTTGGCGCACTCATCTATTATCCCGTTTGCGACATCACCGTTCATCAGTCCAGCCCCAGTGCTTTCTTCACATTACTGAATTTGCAGAAGATCGTTTCGGTATCGCTACCGGCAAAGAGCAGCCCGACCGCCTGGTTATTTTCATCGACGGCCAGCGACCCGCTGTCGCCGGGGTCTCCCATGTCGTTCGTGACAAAGCACTCAGAGAAGGTTACCACACCCTTCGCTCCCATGCTGACATTGACTGATACATCGATTTGAGAAATGACACCCCGGGTGAGCCCGGTCGTTCGTCCGCTTTTGGTGATAGCGATTCCAAGACTTGGCTCGACAACGCCTTTAATTACCCCTACTCCCAGTATCTCTTCTTCAACATCGGCCAGATCGTAGGGCCGGGCTATGGCACAATCGACTAAGTTAGCCTCGGCTTCTCTGACGACCTTCAGCCGTGAGCCCCTACGCATTACCCGGGCCAGGAAGTTGCAGAAGTTTGCCGCGGTGCTTGCAAAAGGACACGAGCTTCCGAACTCGTAGGGAACGAAATCTTCGAGATCGCCGATCTCGTCAGCCGGCACGGAGCCCCCATCAGCGGCGCCAGGCTGAATTATCGGGTCGCCCGGCTCGGCGTCATTGCAGTTGGCGAAGATATGGTTGTTGCTGAGCATGAAGAGCTCGCCGTTTTTATGGACCAGGCAGCTTAAGGTGCCGGCGGTGATTTCGAAGTGCCCGATAGATACCCCGCCGGGGGCCGGCCGCCACTTGTCGGTCCTCGGCTTATCAGCGGCGGCGAGGTAGTTAATGGAAGGCATCTTGCCTTCAATAACATCGGTAGATAAGCCCCTGAAGGTAACAGGCACAAGGTCGGCCGCGGAAAGCTGGGCCAGGGGGACCTTCCGTTCTACAGTGACTATCCAGACTCTCTTGTTCGTCTGGACGCCATCGGTGATCTTCAGTCCCCAGCCAACAGAGACAACGTTTCGCTTTGCCAGCAGTTCCGCTATGTCAGGATCAAGCTTCTTTGTAAATGGTTTGCCCATTTCTTATCTCCTGAAT
>Ga0180007_10002757_pt1 | contig 20411 bp, 21 predicted proteins | sample MM_PC_MetaG_FD_121122 | JGI IMG/M metagenome (GOLD analysis project Ga0180007, IMG submission 121122) | Groundwater microbial communities from the Aspo Hard Rock Laboratory (HRL) deep subsurface site, Sweden - MM_PC_MetaG | ecosystem: Environmental > Aquatic > Deep subsurface > Groundwater... | reverse complement strand
ATCATTTTCCAGGACCCCCAAACCTCGCTTAACCCTGTTTTCACAATTGGCAACCAAATCGCCGAAACTATAGAAGTTCACACGCCGGAGTTAAAAAACAAAGCAAAAGAAATTACCATTGACATGCTCTCTAAAGTCGGGATACAATCGGCAGAGCAAAGATTTAACCAGTACCCTCATGAACTTTCCGGCGGCCAGCAGCAAAGAGCCATGATCGCAATGGCGCTTGCCTGCAAACCAAATCTGCTCATAGCCGATGAACCAACAACCGCCCTTGATGTAACCGTCCAGGCGCAGATACTGGACCTCTTAGCCAATTTGCAAAAAGATATGGGCTTATCCGTAATATTCATTTCACATGATCTAAACGTATTGAGAGATTTAACCAACCAAATGGCAATTATGTACGCAGGCAGAATAATCGAGCACGGCGAAAGTGCTGATATATATTCAAACCCTTTGCACCCTTACACAAAAGGACTCTTTGAGACACTTCCATCAATGAGAGGCAAAGGAAAAAGATTGGATACAATTCCCGGAAGGGTTCCTGAGGTCTGGGATTTGCCTGAAGGATGCAAGTTTCACCCAAGGTGTAAATTTAAAATGGATATCTGCGAAAAAGTTGAACCGAAACTGGAAACAATAACAGGAACCCAGAAAACAGCTTGTCATTTATATGCTCCAAATAAAAAATCTTAAAAAATACTTCCCGGTCAGGGAAACAAACGTCCTGGCAAATATGTTTTCGAAACCGTCCGCTTTCAATAAAGCGGTTGATGACGTTTCTTTTTCAGTAGATAGAAAAGAAACCATCGGGCTTGTGGGTGAATCTGGCTGCGGCAAAACAACTTTGGGAAGAACTGTTTTAAAACTGATGGATGCTACCGCAGGCGAAGTCCTGTTTCATGATAAAAATGTTTTTGAATTAAATGATGCCGATTTGAAGGATTTCCACAAAAAAGTGCAAATAATTTTTCAGGACCCGTACAGCTCGCTCAATCCAAGAATGAAAATATCCTCAATTATCACTGAAGGGTTGATTATCCATTCGGAAATCAAAAAAAGAGAAATCAAAGAAAAAGCGAAAGAACTGATGGACTTAGTAGGGCTTTCAGGAGAACTGATTGACAGATACCCGCATGAATTCAGCGGCGGCCAGCGCCAGAGAATAGGCATAGCCCGGGCAGTCGCATTACAGCCGGAATATATTATCTGCGACGAACCAGTTTCATCGCTGGATGTTTCTGTCCAGGCTCAAATCATCAATCTGTTAATCGATTTACAGAAAAAATTCAATTTAGGCTATATTTTCATTTCGCATGATTTGAGCGTTGTAAGGTATATCAGCCACAAAATCGCGGTAATGTATTTTGGCAAAATAGTTGAATTCTGTGAAAGCGGCGAGCTTTTTAATAATCCTTTGCACCCCTATACAAAACTTTTGTTATCCTCCGTGCCGGAAAAACACAAATTAGGCAAAGCAGAGGATGAAAAACCAGCCGTTACCGACATTTTAGGCTGTTCTTTTTATCAAAGATGCCCTGAAGCAAAACCTGAGTGTAAAGAAATGCCGCAAGAATTAAAAGATATCGGAGGAGGCCATAAAGTTTCATGCATACTAATAAAATAATAGTGTCATTAGTGTTATTATTCTTCATTTTCACCGGGTGCGGTAAAAAAATAATTACAGAAAACACAATCCGCCTGCCAATGCCAACCGACATAAAAGGTTTTGACCCGGCATATTCAGAAGACCTTTACTCAAATACTGCTATGTCACAAATTTATGAACCCTTAATGCAATATGCCTATCTTGAACGGCCCTATAAGGTTGAACCCTGCCTTGCTGAGAGCATGCCGGAAATTTCTGCTGATGGCCTAATATATACTTTTAAAATCAAAAAAGGTGTTGTTTTCCAGGATGATTCCTGCTTTAAAGAAACAAATGGCAAAGGCAGAGAACTCACAGCGGATGATTTTATCTATTCATTCAAACGCATTGCTGATGTAAAAAACCGTTCAACCGGCTGGTGGGTATTTGATAATAAAATTGAAGGGTTGAATGAATTCAGGGAAAAATCAAAAACATCTACAGATTATAGCCGAGAAATCAGCGGGCTTAAAGCTGTTGATAAATATACGCTAAAGGTAAAACTCTTAAAACCCTACCCGCAATTTTTATACATCCTCACCATGACATACACGGCCACAGTACCTCAAGAAGCGGTAAATTTTTATGCACAAGAGTTTATCAATCATCCGGTAGGTACCGGGCCTTATAAACTGGATCATTGGACAAGAAACTCTGAAATTGTTTTTATAAAAAACCCTGCCTACAGAAAAGAATATTACCCTTCTAAAGGCGAAGAAAATGACAAATCAGCCGGCCTGCTTAACGATTCAGGAAAACAAATTCCTTTTATTGATAAAATCGTTTACACAATATTTTTAGAGCAACAGCCCATGTGGCTGAATTTCCTGAAAGGAGAAATTGACCGCTCCGGAATTCCAAAAGATAACTATAGCAGCGCAATTTCACCTGCAAAAGAACTGGTCCCTGAACTGGCAAAAAAGGGAATCCAGCTTTGGAAAGTTCCTTCTCTGGATACTACTTACACCGGATTTAACATGGAAGACCCTATTCTCGGCAAAAACAAAAAATTGCGCCAGGCTATATGTTTGGCTTGTGATATCAACAAAACTATCGAATTGTTTTACAACGGCCGCGCTATAGCCGCACAAACGCCTATTCCACCGGGATTGGACGGTTATGACCCCGATTTTAAAAACCAGTTTCAAAACCATGATCTCTCTCTCGCGAAAAAATACCTGGCTGAAGCCGGGTATCCGGGCGGGAAAGGCTTGCCGCCTTTGACTTTTGAAGCAAGCGGATCCGACACAACCTCGCGCCAGATTTCTGAAATGTTTAAAAAGGAAATGGAAGAAATCGGGATAAGAATAAATATCAATTTCAATACCTGGCCTGAATTTTTGGGGAAAATGAACACAAAACGCGCGCAGATTTTTGGGCTCGCCTGGGCCGCTGACTATCCGGACGCAGAAAATTTCTTACAGCTTTTTTACGGGCCCAATGGCGCACCCGGCCCCAACAACACAAACTTTAACAATCCTGAATTTAACAAACTTTACAAAAAAATCAGCACTATGAATCCTTCGCCGGAAAGGACAAGAATTTATAAGCAGATGGTTAAAATAATCGTTGAAGAATGCCCCTGGGCTTTGGGCGCGCATAGATTATCCTTTGCCCTTAATTATAAATGGATTAAAAATTATAAGCCGAATGATGTTGCTTCAGGCACAGCAAAATATTTAAGAATAGACACGCAGGAACGCGCAAAAATGCTCAAAGAATTATTCTAATGCTAAATTACATAATTCGCAGGATTTTGTACTCATTTCCTATAATCTTTGGAATAGTCCTGATCACTTTCATATTATTTAACGTGGTCGGTGGCAATCCTGTTTATCAGATGCTGGGTAAACACGCCTCGCAGGAACAAATAAAAGAATTCGAGCATGAATACGGCTTTGACAAGCCTCTGTTTATTGATTTCAAAGCGCTTCCCGAAGGGCAAATCATAAAAGCGTTTGACTCCCAGTTTTTATTCTTCATCAAACAAATTGTAACATTTGATTTCGGCAGAAGTTACGCCACAAAACAAAAAATCAGCACGATGATTATGGATGGGATAATTCCGTCGCTTTCACTGGCTGTGCCTTCGTTTTTCATCGGTGTTTTTTTAGCGCTGGTAATCGCACTAATCTGCGCATATTATAGGAACACGTTATTGGACAGGTTTACGGTTATTGCAAGCGTTCTTGGGATGAGCATCAGTATCCTTGCTTACATTATCGGCGGCCAGTATATGCTCGCCTACAGAATGGGACTATTCCCGATATCAGGTTTCCAGTACGGGTTTGATGGTTTGAAATATCTTATGCTTCCTATGATTATATGGATTGTAACTTCCCTTGGTTCCGATGTGCGGTTCTTTCGAACCGTAATTCTCGATGAAGTAAACCAAAATTATGTACGCACTGCCTACGCGAAAGGGCTTAGCCCAAAAAGAGTCATGTTCAAACATGTCCTTAAAAACGCAATGATACCAATAATTACGGCTTTGGTTATTGTCATACCGTATCTTTACACTGGCTCTTTACTGCTGGAAAACTTTTTCGGAATTCCAGGGCTCGGCAATATGACTATCAATGCAATATCCAATTCAGATTTTCCGATAGTAAAAGTAATGACATTCACAGGCGCAATACTTTATGTAATATTCAATACACTTTCTGATATTTTGTATTCACTGGTTGACCCGCGGGTAAGACTAAGGTAAAAATGTTCAGCGAACTTTCAAAAAGACTAAAAACAGATTGGATAGCAAAAATATCATTGGTAGTGATAGTTATTTATTTTGCGATAGCCTTTTTTGCCCAAATAGGGCTGATATTCAGAGATTACGACAAAACCAACTACGCTGAAAGCTACCAGTCGCCGTCTGCACATCATATTTGCGGAACTGACTATCTCGGAAGGGATGTTTTTTCAAGAATAGTTCACGGCTCAAGGGTCGCAATATCCGTAGGAATAGTTTCCTCATTTATAGCAATTCCTATCGGCGTTTTTTTAGGTTCCTTATCAGGATATTTCGGCGGTAAAATAGATGAATTTGTTGTTTGGATTTATACTACGCTTGATTCAGTCCCAGGGCTTCTGCTTATCCTCGCGTTAAGTTTAGTCCTGGGCCGGGGATTGTACGCGGTTTATCTGGCTATCGGGCTGACAACCTGGGTTTCTCTGTGCCGTCTTATCAGAAGCGAATTTATAAAACACCGCGAAAGAGAATATGTCTTGGCCGCTAAAGCTTTAGGAGCCGGAAAAACAAGGCAGATATTCATTCACATATTGCCGAATGTGTTTCATATTGTTATAATCAATTTCTCGCTGCGTTTTGTTTACGCCATACAATCAGAAGTTATTTTATCCTACCTCGGTTTGGGCACGCAGGATTTACCGAGCTGGGGCATAATGATAAACGACGCTAAAGTGGAACTTGCGCGCGGCGTCTGGTGGCAATTGGCTGGCGCAACCGGAGCAATGTTTTTTCTGATACTTGCAATGAACATTTTCGGAGATTTCCTGAGAGACACCCTGGACCCGAAACTTAGGGGCGTAAGTTGAACAAAATAATTCAAACAATCATAAAGGAACAAAAATCAAACCAAAAAGTCTGGATTGTGGGAGGATTTTTGCGCGATGCAATCCTGCACAAACAAACCACTGATATTGATTTTGTCGTAGATAGAAACGTACTTGAACTCGCAAAGCGGTCTGCGAAACGTTTAAGTTCAAGGGTAATAACACTCGATGATGTAAACCGTATTTACCGCATTGTAATAAAATCCGGGCCCGAAGGACAAATGATTACTCTGGATTTTTCAGCCATGTCAGGCAAAAACATCAATGAAGACCTATCCCGCCGCGATTTTACTATAAATGCTGTCGCTGCGCCGCTCAACAGCCTTGATAATATGATTGATCCTTATAACGGGATTGCTGACCTTAAAGCAAAAATAATCCGTTCAATAGCTGAAAAAAACTTTATTGACGACCCGTTAAGACTGCTAAGGGCTTTCAGGTTTTCTGCTGAACTTAATTTCGATATCCTGCCGCAAACACTAAGACAGATAAAGAAACATTCAAAACTCATATCAAAACCTGCAAAAGAAAGGGTAAGGGAAGAACTTTTAAAAATATTTTTCGTAAATAATTCAACAAAATATATTTACGAACTTGATAAAAACAAGTTATTAGAACCCTTATTCCCGGAAATAGCTGCAATGAAAAAGAGTTCAAGAAAATTCTATTTTCATCCGGAAGGTTTATGGCAGCATTCTAAGCTCTCCTTGGCAAGCTTTGAAAAACTAGTCAACTCAACGGCTTTGGAATCAGGCTTTGACCCGGACCTGACTGCAAAAATATTCAGTCATATTTCATCCAGGCTGCCGCTGTTAAAATTCATCGCGCTTTTCCATGATGTCGCCAAACCGCAGACCGTTGCAAGAATCAACGGCCGAATAAGGTTCTTCAACCATGAATCCGAAGGCGCAAAAAAAATAAAAAAAATAATGCAAAAACTCCGTTTCAGCAATAAGGAAATTCAGATTGCCGAACAATTGGTTAAAACACATATGAGGCCGGGGAACGTAGCGCAAAGTTTCCATAAAGGAACTTTAAGCCCAAAAGCGGCCTATAGATTTTTCCGGAATATGGGAGACGAAACGATTGATTTACTGCTTTTATCTTTGGCTGACAGAATGTCTTATATCGGTATTTCAGCAAAACCGAAAGAAATTGAGCTTCATACTATCTTTATAAACAAATTCTCAAGGCGATTTTTCGAGTACAAGCAAAAAATTAGCCAGCCAAAACTAGTGGACGGTTATATGATAATGAAAAAGTTCAGGATTCCTTCAAGCCCTTTAATAGGCAAAATTATCAGATTCGTTGAAGAATCTCAGATGACCGGCAAAACAGATACTACAGAACAGGCAATAAAACTTATAAAGAAAAATTGGAGGAAGTTAAATGAGCAAACGTAAAAAAGCTGATTCTAAAGAAATAGGCCTGGATCTGGGCATAATCCTAAGCAAATACTTTTTTAAAACAGACCATCTCCACTACGGCTACTGGACCAGTGACCTGGAAGTGGATATATCCAATTTAGCCAAAGCTCAGGAAAATTATGCAAACTTTCTGGTTTCTAACATTCCTAAAAACGTAAAAAATGTTTTGGACGTCGGCTGCGGAATAGGTAAATTAGCCTACAAACTTACGACATTGGGTTATAAAGTCGATGGTGTTTCTCCAAGCAAGCTTTTAACTAAATATGCCCGCGAGTTATTAGGTGATAAAAGCCGAATTTTTGAATGCAAGTATGAATATTTACAAACAGAAAACAAATATGACCTTATAATGTTCAGCGAAAGCTTTCAATATGTTGACATAGAAAAAGCATTGGAAAACAACATCAAATTATTAAATGAAGGCGGATATTTAATAATAAGCGACTTTTTCAAAACGGACGCTAAAGGTGACAGCCCGCTTGGCGGCGGCCACCACTTATCGAAATTCTATGAAACGATAGCAAGATACCCATTTAAATTAGTCAAAGATATCGATATTACCAATGAAACCGCTCCAAATCTTAAACTTGTTGATGATTTTCTTACAACCGTAGGCATTCCTGTCTGGGAATCAGTTATGAATTATCTTGATATCAAATTTCCGAAACTGTCAAAAATCGTTAAATGGAAATTCAGGAAAAAATTAGACAAAATTACACGCAAGTATTTCAACAGAACAAGAAATGCTGAAAATTTCAAGATTTTCAAGTCTTACCGTTTTATGCTTTACCAAAAATAACAGCGGGCAGCAGTGCAAATTCCGATTAAAGAGAAAATTTGTAAAGGAGCAAAAACATATGAACAAAAAAGCTATTAAAACAAATAAAGCACCTAGCCCGGCCGCAAGATATTCCCAGGCGCTAAAAATTGGAAACACGCTTTATCTCGCAGGGGCAATTCCTTTAGACCCGGAAACAAATAAAATAACAGGGGAAGAAATAGTAGCGCAAACAAACAGGGTTTTTGAAAATATCAAAGCGGTTCTTGAAGCGGACGCAATGAGCTTTAAAAACGTAATCAAAGTAAACGCATTTCTATCTGATCTAAAGGATTTTCCGGAATTCAACAAAATATATAATTCGATATTTACATTCGACCCGCCGCCTGTAAGGACAACCATACAGGCTAAATTGCCTTTGGGCGCTCTGGTTGAGGTAGAAATTACAGCCTGGAAAAAGTAGTTTATTTGATTTTTGAGCTCTAATTTTATAGAATCATTAAACTGCGGGTGTGGTTCAATGGCAGAATGTGAGCTTCCCAAGTTCGAGACGTGGGTTCGATTCCCATCACCCGCTTTTCTAAAACATATATTGGAAGCGGGCCTAGAGGAAAAATATGGATAAAAAAAATCTGGTTTTCATTTTAGTCGTAAATCTTGTTGTTATATTTTTTGCGTTTTCGGTTATCTATAACCGTTATGAAAAGTATAAAACCCTGCAGACCCTTGAAATCGTTACTTCAAAAACTTCCGAAAAAAAACTTGAGCCTGTTTCGCAAACATCTGATACCGCCAAGGAAAACGCGCAAGAAACAAAACAAGAACCAGAACAGCAGGGGAAATATACCGAAAAATTTATTGATAGAAAAATAGAAAAGAAAAACCAGGGATCCGGCTCTGAACTGAGGCATATATTGTTTCAATATAAATCCTCAAAAGCTAAATCAGTGCAAATCATAGGAGATTTTAATAACTGGGCCCCGGAGCGTTTATCCAAAACCAAAAAGAATACTTACGAGCTTTCGAAGAAATTGAGGCAGGGAAGTTACGCTTACAACTATTTAATAGACGGTAAAGTAATACTTGATCCGAATAACAGAAAACCTCCGATTCAAAACGATAGGGGTTATAAAAGCTCTTATCTTGAACTAAAACCTGTCAATAAATGAAAAAATCCAGGCTTATAGCAGCTGTTTTACTCATTTTATCTTCCTCAGTGATCGAAGCGCGGGTTAACTTTATAGAACAATGGAAACCGGGCATTGATACGAATATTATCGGAAAAGACAGTTATGATATTTCACTAGACATGACTACTTCTTCGGATGAAAGACTAATCGATTCTTTTTCTCTTCCCGCCGTATTTACTTATTCACCATTTGAAAAAGCGGAATTTGCCACCAGTTTAGGAGCCGCTTCTTACGGTTCAGAAACAGGAGTCAGTGATTTAAGCACGGGCTTGAAATACAACTTCATGAAAGAGGATGGGAAGCAACAACCCAGCATTTCCGGAGAATTTGGTTTTGTCCTTCCAACAGCAGACTATAGAAAGAATCTCGGACTTGGCGGCATAGGGATTAATTTTGACTGGATTATTCAAAAAACTATAAGGAAAGTAAAAGGACATTTGTTGATAGGTTATGAAATTCACACAGAAAACCCAGATGACGCAAAACCCGGCAATGAATTCCACTGGAACCTGGGAGGAGAATATACGTTAAGCGATGATATTGAAATCTATGGCTCCCTAAAAGGCATCAATCATGCTCCAGCAAAAATCAACGGCCAAACTATTCCTGCCAGTTATTTCAACGAATTGTATCTGGCCCCCGGCATTAAATACCAAAGCAACGATTTATTCGATTTTTATTTCAGCCCTTATATAGGGCTTACCGATGACTCATATAACCTGATTTTCTTCGCTGGAATGGGGCTAAAAATATGAAAACATTCGTGTTAGACACCAACGTACTGATTCACGACCCAAAAGCCCTATTCAGCTTCGCGGACAATAAAATTGTCATACCTATGACAGTAGTGGAAGAACTCGATAACTTTAAAAGGGTCAGCGATGAACGCGGCAGAAACGCCAGGGCTATATCCAGAATCCTTGACGGGCTAAGGAAGAAAGGGAAAATTTCCGAAGGAATAAAACTCGAAAACGGCGGCACCTTAAAGGTACAGATTGACGAAGATGTCCCATTGAAGTATAATTTTTTGAGTTCTAAAGCCGATCATAGAATTTTAGGGACTGCCACATTATTACAAAAAAACGGCGACAAAGTTATTTTTGTTTCAAAGGATATTAATTTACGCATAAAAGCGGAAGCCCTCGGAATAATCGCCCAGGACTATGAAAAGGAAAAAGTAAAACTTGATGAACTCTATACCGGCTGGGGGGAAGCTGTAATCACTCCCGAAGATTTTGATTTATTCCACAAGAACAAATACTTGCCGGGAAATAAAGTTAAATTAAAGAGAGACATTTTTGCAAATGAGTTATTTGTTTTAAAAGACAGTTCCAACCTTAACAAAACTGCTGTTGTGAAGTATGCCCCAAAAAATAAAAGATTTATACCTCTATTTCACGAAAATCCTACTCCCTGGGGCATGAAAGCTTTAAATATCCAGCAAAAATTTGCCCTTGAACTTTTGCTTTGCAACGAAATTACGCTGGTCACATTAATCGGAGTCGCCGGCGCTGGCAAAACATTGCTCTCCCTGGCCTGCGGATTACAAAAAGTCGTAGAAGAAAAACAGTTCAGGCACCTGCTGGTAGCAAGGCCTGTAGTGCCGATGGGGCATGACATTGGCTTCTTACCCGGGACCAAAGAAGAGAAACTGACTTCCTGGATGGGAGCAATTTACGACAATCTGGATTTCCTCATGGATAAAACTTCAAAAAATAACGAGCCTCTGGAAAATGCCGTAAATTATCTTTTTGAATCCGGTATGATTGAAATTGAAGCCCTCACTTTTATACGCGGCAGAAGCCTGCCTTCACAATTTATTATAATCGACGATGCCCAGAACCTAACCCCGCACGAAATTAAAACAATAATTTCCCGCGCAGGACAGGGAACAAAGATTGTTCTTACAGGGGACCCTCTTCAAATCGATAATCCTTATCTTGACGCAGAATCAAACGGGCTTACTAACCTGGTTGAAAAGTTCAAAGGGCAGGAAATCTTCGGGCACCTCAATTTCACACATTCTGAAAGAAGCCAGCTCGCCGGCCTTGCAGCTGATTTATTGTAAACCAGACAAATAACATGGAAAAAACAAATCTCTTAAATAACCGTAAAGAGTGGGGCGTACCCCTTAGTTCATTTTTGACTGTACAGTATTCTAAACTCTATAGATACCGAGCAAATTGATGAATGACCTGTTTATCGATCTTCATGTCCACACCAACTTTTCTGACGGCAATTTCACTCCGCAGGAAGCTGTAAAACATGCCCAGAAAATAGGGCTTGGCGCCATTGCTATAACTGATCATGACATTACGGATGGAATTACACCGGCTGTAATTGAAGGCGCAAGAAGAGGGGTTGAAGTAATACCCGGGATCGAATTGTCAGTTGATTTAAAAGATTCGTCCGTGGGTGAAATGCATATTCTTGGATACTACATTGACTGGCAAAACCCGGCTTTTCAGGAAAAATTAAAAATATTCAGAAAAACAAGAAAGGAAAGAGCAGAAACAATCCTTGCAAAACTTTCGCAGTTAAATATCAACTTGAACCGGGATAAAATATTTGACAAGTCAAATGAAGATAAAGCTATCGGCAGGCTTCATATTGCAAATCGAATGATAGAAGAAGGCTATGTAAAAAATACAAAAGAGGCATTTCTGCAATATCTGGCTTTTAACAGGCCTGCTTACGTATCCAAGCACCACATGGAACCGCAGGAAGCTATTGAATTGATAAAAAAAGTCAAAGGCATACCCGTGCTGGCTCATCCAAACTACGGAAATTTAACGGATAAACAATTCATTAAAGACCTTATCAGTTACGGGCTCTGCGGAATCGAGGCCTGGCATTCAAAACATTCTCCTTCAGTACAGCAAAAATTTATGGACCTGGCAGTAGAATTTAATCTGCTTATAACAGGCGGCAGCGACTGCCACGGCCCCACCTTAACAAACCTGCCGATAATGGGGAAACAGAACATCCCTTACGATGCTCTCGTTTACCTTAAAAAAACAAAATTTAAAATTGACAATGGTTCTGTTTAACAGGCTGGATTGATCAGAAGGTAGTTTTTCTTGATCTCTGACAAAATTTCTTTAAGCAGTTTTTTTTCGCTGACTTCTTTTTTAAATTCATGTTTTACGGACGTGCAGGCAAGTTTCGAATTCTTCAGATTTTTAATATCAGTATTCACGTTAATCCCTATCCCGAGCACAGCCCATTTTATTTTATTTTGGCTCATTTCAGATTCAACTAATACACCGGATATTTTCTTATTTTTTACCAGAATATCATTGGGCCATTTAATTTTAGCTGGCAGGCCGTAAAGTTTATTTAATACTTTTGTTACACTCATAGCGCCGATAAGAGTTAATTTCGCTGTATCGTTTGGAACAAATCGTGGTTTCAAAATTACAGAAAAATAAAGCCCGCCTATAGGAGAAACCCACCTCCTGCCAAATCGGCCCCTGCCTTTTGTTTGTTTTTTTGCAGTTACAATAGTCCATTCCGGATGGCCCGCCCGCTCAAACTTTTTTGCCATATCCATGGTAGAATTAACTTCATCAAAATAAATAATCTTCATGACTTGTATTCTATAAAGTTTTGAAAACACAGTCAAATTTGATACAATAAACTATGAACAATTACGGAGTAAACCCAAATAAAGAAGACTTCCTTGCCAAAAAAATGCAGGAATTAGGCATTTTTGAAAAAGACATCATAGAAAAATTTATTACCTCCGGAGGCAAAGGGGGCCAGCACTTAAACAAAACAGCTACCTGCGTTTATTTGCACCACATACCTACAGGTATTGAGGTAAAATGCCAGCAGGAAAGGTCCCAGGCGCTTAACCGGTTTCTTGCCAGGCGGATATTAGTAAATAAAATTGAGCAGCTTGTTTTAGGCCGCAGGAGCGATGAACGGCAAAAAATTGAAAAAATCCGCAGGCAAAAACGTAAACGATCAAAAAGAGCAAAAGAAAAAATGCTACAGGACAAAAAATTTCATTCCGAAAAGAAAAAAATGCGCTCTTATCGTGATTTGACACATTTAGATTAAATTATTATAATTATTCGTCTTTTAAAACCACTTTTGGAGGAATTCAATGAAAGTTTTAATTACAGGGCTCACGGGTTTTGCAGGCAGCCATTTAGCGGAGTATTTATTAGGTTTAGGAAATGTTGAGGTCCATGGTGTTGAACGCTGGCGCAGCAAAATAGACAATATAAAACATTTTACAAATAAAATAAATTTGATTGAATGTGATATCCGCGACATGGTTTCCGTAGAAAAAGCCATTAAAAAAATAAAACCGGATAAAATATTTCACCTTGCCGCCCAATCTTTTGTTCCGACATCCTGGAACGCTCCTCAGGAAACCCTCACAACCAACATTATCGGCCAGCTAAACATATTTGAAGCCGTAAGAAACACAGGCATTGACCCAGTAATTCAACTTGCCTGTTCAAGCGAAGAATACGGAATGGTTCTTGAAAACGAAGTTCCTATCAAAGAAACAAACCCCTTAAGGCCTCTTTCTCCCTATGCTGTGAGTAAAGTAGGTCAGGATTATTTAGGCTATCAATACCATCAAAGCTATGGAATAAAAGCAATACGTACCCGGGCATTTAACCATACCGGGCCCAGGCGCGGGGAAGTCTTCGTAACATCAAACTTTGCAAAACAAATTGCGGAAATAGAAAAAAACAAAAAGGAACCGGTCATCTACGTCGGAAACCTCGATGCAAAACGCGACTTTACCGATGTACGTGATATGGTGAAAGCTTATTGGATAGCCACTGAAAAATGCACTCCGGGCGAGGTGTACAATATTTGCAGCGGAAAAACCTGGGCGATACAGGAAGTACTTGATATGCTGCTTTCATTTTCCAAAGCTAAAGTGACAGTCAAACAGGAACCGGCCAGGATGAGGCCTTCAGATGTACTTATTCTTCTCGGCGATAATACAAAATTCTGCAAACAAACCGGATGGAAACCTGAAATTCCTTTTGAAAAAACAATGAGAGATCTGTTGGATTATTGGAGAGAAAGAGTATGAAAGCACTGGTTTTATCAGGCGGCAAGGGAACAAGGTTAAGGCCTATCACACATACTTCGGCAAAACAATTGGTACCTATAGCGAATAAACCTATCCTTTTTTACGGGCTTGAATTTATTGCCCAGGCCGGAATAAAAGAAGTGGGCATTATTGTCGGCGATACAAAAAATGAAATCATGAACGCCGTAGGAAATGGATCCAAATTCGGCCTTAAAGTAACTTATATCGAGCAAGATGCTCCCTCAGGCCTGGCCCACGCTGTAAAAATTGCTGAAAAATTCATTAAAGGCGATGATTTCGTAATGTATCTGGGAGACAATCTGCTGAGAGACGGGATAATTTCACTAGTTCAAGAATTCAATAAAACAAAACCTAACGCTCAAATAATGTTAGTTAAAGTAAAAAATCCTTCATCCTTCGGCGTAGCTGAATTAAAAGACGGAAAAGTTATAAGACTTATTGAAAAACCCAAGGATCCGCCGTCAGATTTAGCGTTGGCAGGAGTATACATTTTTGACAAAAACATTTTTAAAGCAGTTAACTCTATAAAACCTTCCAAAAGGAATGAATTAGAAATTACTGATGCTATCCAGTACCTTGTAGAACAGGGACTGAATGTAAAGCCCTGTATTGTTACAAGCTGGTGGAAAGACACGGGCAAACTTGAAGATTTACTTGAGGCAAACAGGCTTGTTCTTGAAACCATGGAACAAAAAATAAATGGTAAAGTAGATGAGAAATCCAAAATCGAAGGGCGTGTTGTGCTGGAAAAAGGTTCAGAAGTTGTTAATTCAATTATCCGCGGGCCGGCTATAATCGGCGAAAATACTAAAATTGTAAACTCCTATATAGGCCCTTTTTCTTCGGTTTATTTTAATTGCGAAATTAAAAACAGCGAAATCGAACACACTATTATTTTGGAGAATTCGGTCATTTCGGACGTTGCCAGGATAGAAGACAGCCTGATAGGCCAAAATGTAAGAATAGTCAAAAGCGGAAAGAAACCGCAGGCCTATAGGATTATGGTAGGCGACTCAAGCTGTATTGAATTATAAGCTCGCGCAAACCAGGGAGATTAAAATGATAGAAGGAGCAGTTCTTAAAAAACTCATAGTGCATAAAGATGAAAGAGGCCAGCTCTTTGAAATTATGCGTTCTGATGACGAGCTATTCGAAAAATTCGGGCAATGTTACATAACAGTATGCGCTCCCGGATGGGTCAAGGGCTGGCATTTCCACAGACTGCAAACAGATTTTTTCTGTGTGCTGAGGGGAAAATCAAAAATTGTTTTGTGCGACAAAAGAAAAAAATCAAAAACTTATAATCAGGTTGAAGAATATATCCTTACTGCGGAAGAGCCGAGTGTTTTACGCATACCTAAAGGCGTTATCCACGGGTTTGAAACCTTTGGCGATGAACCTTCCTGGATAATGAATATGCCGACCAAATTATATAACCGTAAAAAACCTGATGAATTTCGTTTTCCGTTAAACACGGATGAAGTGCCTTATGAACCCTGGAAATCAAAAAAAGGGTGGTAATTTAATGAAACTATTAGTAACAGGCGGAGCTGGGTTTATAGGCAGCAATTTTATCAGGCATATTATCAACAAGTACCCCAAATACAAGATTATAAATCTCGACAAACTCACCTACGCAGGCAACCTCGACAATCTAAAAGACATTGAAAAAAATCCTAATTATAAATTTGTTAAAGCAGATATTTGTGATGCGCCTGTAATCGATAAATTACTTCAAAATGAAAAAATTGACTGCATTGTAAACTTTGCGGCCGAAACCCATGTAGACAGGTCGATTCATGAACCTGTCAGCTTTTTACAAACAGATGTTTTCGGCACATTTACCCTGTTAGAAGCTTCAAAAAAATACGCTATAGAACGCTACATACAAATCTCTACCGATGAAGTTTATGGGAGCACAGACCAGGGTTCTTTTACTGAACAAAGCACCATCTCACCCAATAGCCCTTATTCTGCGAGCAAAAGTTCCGGGGACCTGATGGTTAGAGCTTACGTAAAAACCTACAATTTCCCTGGAATAATCACGCGGTCTTCCAATAATTTCGGGCCTTTCCAGTATCCTGAAAAGATAATTCCTTTATTTGTAACAAATGCAATTGAAGATCAAAAACTGCCGCTTTACGGCGACGGCAAAAACGTCAGGGACTGGCTGTATGTAATTGACAACTGCGAGGCTATTGATATAGTTTTACATAAAGGCAAATCAGGTGAAATTTACAATATAGGCGGCGGAAAAGAAATGCAGAATATTGAGATCACCAAAATGGTGCTCAATTTGATGAACAAACCCGAATCTCTTATTAAACCCGTAGCTGACAGGGCCGGGCACGACCGAAGGTATTCAATTGATTGTTCAAAAATAAAATCAGAACTCGGATGGAAGCCAAAATACAATTTTGAAACTGCCCTGGAAGAAACCGTGAATTGGTATGTAAAAAACCGCAAATGGTGGGAACAAATAAAAAAGAAGCAAAAAGATTTTAAGGAATTCTATAAAAAGAACTACAAATTATGAAGATTTTATTAATAGGCGCAAGCGGAATGCTCAGCAGGGACGTGTGGGATGCTTTCAATGAAAAACATGAGCTTTACGGCTGCGATATAAGCGCAAGGCCCGAATTTATTCCTGAAAAGCAGTGGTTAGTTTTTGATATAACCGACCAGAAAGACACCTATGAAAAAATATCCAGGCTCAACCCGGAACTGGTAATCAATACCGCCGCTTATTCGGACGTAGACGGATGCGAAAAAAACCCGGACCTGGCATTCAGGATAAACGCGCTCGGTACCAGGAATATCTGCACGGCCTGCCAGAGATTCGACGCTGTCTTGTGCCATATTTCCACTGATTATGTATTTGACGGCGTTAACCCGCCGGAAGAAGGCTATTGCGAGCAGGACAAAACAAATCCTATAAATGTTTACGGAAAATCAAAATACTGGGCTGAATTTTACGTAAAACACATGCTTAATAAGTTTTATATATTAAGGGTGGCGTGGCTTTTCGGAAAGGGCAGAAATAATTTTGTTTCATTCGTGATTAATTCCGCAATTGAAAACAAGGAAATAAAAATTGTAAAAAACCAGTGGGGGTCGCCTACTTATACCAAAGATGTAGCCCAGGCAGTTTCACTACTCGTTGAAAAACCCTCCTATGGAATTTACCATATAACAAATTCAGGAAAAACCAGCAGGGAAGAGCAGGTTAAGGAAATATTCAAGTTAACAGGAAAATCCGCCAAGGTGAATTTAATTGAACCTGAAGATGTGTATATAGCCAAGAGGCCCCAAAAATCATATTTAAAAAACTATTTCTGGCAGCTTGAAGGTTTTAAACCGATAAGGACCTGGCAGGAAGCCACAAAAGATTTTATTTCATCGTATAAAAGGACCGCATAATGAGCTTATATCTGATAACAGGCGGCGCAGGTTTCATAGGTTCGCATATAGCTGATGAATTAGTAAAACAAGGACAGCAAGTCCGGATCCTGGACAATTTTTGTACCGGTTCAAAAGAAAACCTTAAAAACGTTGCAAACAAAGCAGAAATAATCAAAGGCGATATTAGAAATGAACGGGACGTACATCTCGCCCTTAAAAAAGTTGATTATGTCCTTCATCAGGCGGCCTTAAGGTCAGTCCCCAGGTCTATAGCTGACCCAATTTCATCAAATGATGTAAATGTATCCGGAACATTACTATTATTGAACCTATCAAAAGAACACAAAATAAAAAAATTTGTATACGCCTCTTCGTCCTCAATTTACGGAGATAATCCCGCGTTGCCAAAGGTTGAGACACAAATCCCTGCGCCAGTTTCTCCTTACGCTGTTTCAAAATTAACAGGTGAACATTACTGCAGGGTCTTTTCAAAAATTTTCGGGCTTAATACTGTATCGCTCAGATATTTTAATGTTTTTGGGCCCAGGCAGGATCCAGAGTCGCCCTACGCAGTAGTAATACCGAAATTCATTAATGCCGGGCTAAAAGATACAGTGGCTGAAGTTCACGGCGATGGCAAACAGTCGAGAGATTTTTCATATATTGAAAACGTAGTTCAAGCAAATATCCTTGCCGCTAAAAGCAATGTGAAATGCGAAATTTTTAACATAGCTTGCGCAAAGAATTACTCTTTATTAGAAGTAATAAAAATAATTGAACAAATCACAGGCAGAAAAATGAAGGTTAAACACATTTCATCCAGGCAGGGCGACGTAAAACATACGCTTGCTGATATATCTAAGGCAAAGAAAATGCTAAAATACAAAGTACAGGTTGAATTTAAAGAAGGAATGAAAAATACCCTGGAGTATTTCAAATCATTATGAAAAAAATATGCATTATCGGATCAGGCTATGTAGGATTAGTTTCCGGGGCCTGTTTTGCGGAACTGGGCAATAAAGTTATCTTGACAGATAACGACAAATTAAAAATTGAGTCGTTAAAAAAAGGAAAAATTCCTATTTACGAACCCGGCCTGGATAAACTCCTGCAAAAAAACAAAACCAGGATTTCTTTTTCTTCAAGCATTAAAGAAGGTGTATTGAAATCTGAAATCATTTTCATCTGCGTGGGGACGCCTCCGCGCGACGACGGCAGCGCTGATCTTTCAAATGTAGAACGTGTGGCAACTGAAATTGCAGGCAACCTGAACAGCTATAAACTCGTTGTAGATAAATCAACAGTCCCTGTTGAAACCGGAGAGTGGGTCAAAACAACCATAGAACGGAATTCATCAAAAAAATCCGCAGCAGCTTTCGACGTAGCCTCAAACCCTGAGTTTTTGAGAGAAGGAACGGCCATACATGATTTTTTAAACCCTGACCGTGTTGTAATCGGAGTTTCGTCAAAAAAGGCCGAAAAGATACTTACAGAATTATATAAACCGATAAAAGCGCCGATCGTAGTGACAGACATTAAAAGTGCAGAATTAATTAAACATGCATCAAATTCATTTCTTGCCATGAAAATATCTTTTATTAATGCCGTAGGCAACATTTGCGAAAAAGTAGGAGCAGATGTCACCAAAGTTGCACATGGCATGGGCCTTGATAAAAGGATAGGAAGGGCCTTTCTTGATGCCGGGCCAGGCTTTGGCGGTTTTTGTTTTCCTAAAGACCTGGAAGCCTTTTACTGGATTTCTAAAAAAGTAGGTTACGATTTTGGGCTTTTACATGAAGTAAAAAAAATAAACGAGGAACAAAAGAAAAATATAGCAAAAAAAGTTGAGGATGCGCTCTGGATCGTCAAAGATAAAACAATAGCTGTTCTGGGCCTGGCTTTTAAGCCAAACACTGACGATATGCGCATGGCTCCTTCAATAGACATCCTTAACGAATTAAACTCAAAAGGGGCCAAAATAAAAGCTTATGACCCTCAATCCATGGCCAAGGCTAAAGAACTGATGCCCTATATCCGATATTGTAAAAATGTTGAAGAAACATGCAAATCAGCTGACTGTATTTTGCTTCTTACGGACTGGGAAGAATTCAAAAATATTGATTTTAAGAAAATTAAAAAAATCTTAAAACAATCAATCCTTATTGATGCAAGAAATGTATATGACCCTGGGAAAATGAAAAAACTGGGTTTTATCTTCAAAGGAATCGGTAAATAAAATGAAAATATTGATCACCGGCGGGGCAGGTTTCATTGGAAGCCATCTTTGCGACTACTTTTTAGCCAGGAAACATTTTGTTATTTGCATGGACAACCTCATAACCGGAAATATAAAAAATATTGAACATTTATTTGGAAATGACAGATTTTCATTTATCAAGCATGATGTGACTAATTATATACACGTGCCTGGGAAAATTGATGCTGTCCTTCATTTCGCTTCGCCTGCCAGCCCGATTGATTATCTTAAATTTCCTATTCCTACTTTAAAAGTCGGCGCCTTAGGGACTCATAAAGTTCTTGGCCTGGCTAAAGAAAAAAAGGCAAGCTTTATGCTCGCATCTACCAGTGAAACTTACGGAGACCCTCTTGTAAACCCACAGCCGGAAACTTATTGGGGAAATGTTAATCCCATAGGCCCAAGAGGTGTTTATGACGAAGCCAAAAGGTTCGCAGAAGCCATGACTATGGCCTACGGCAGATATCACAAAATGCCGGTAAGGATCGTAAGGATTTTCAATACCTACGGCCCCAGAATGCGTAAACACGACGGCCGCGCAGTCCCGGAATTTATCAATCAGGCGCTTAATAACAAACCGGTTACAGTTTTTGGCAAAGGCACTCAAACAAGGTCGTTTTGTTATGTTTCAGACCTGATAGACGGTTTATCCAAACTTTTAGTTTCTAAAGCGAATTCACCCGTTAATATAGGAAATCCCAATGAAATTACCCTTACTCAACTGGCAAAAATAATAATAAAATTAACGGACAGCAAATCAAAAATAGTTTATAAAACCCTTCCGGTAGATGACCCCAAAGTCCGCAGGCCTGATATTACCAAAGCAAAAACACTTCTAAAGTGGCAGCCGGCAATCCCTCTTGAAAAAGGCCTAAAGAACACCATAGATTGGTTTAAGAAATCATCGTAATTTATCCCTTCTCACCCTGTCAAGTCATTAAGAAATGTAACCCTGTAAGGAATTGGGAAGTCATATAAAAAGTAACCATATAGGCCTATTAAGCGACTTGTTTTAAACTATTTTTTTGTCTGCGGGTTAAAGAAGCT
>Ga0180007_10002756_pt1 | contig 20427 bp, 40 predicted proteins | sample MM_PC_MetaG_FD_121122 | JGI IMG/M metagenome (GOLD analysis project Ga0180007, IMG submission 121122) | Groundwater microbial communities from the Aspo Hard Rock Laboratory (HRL) deep subsurface site, Sweden - MM_PC_MetaG | ecosystem: Environmental > Aquatic > Deep subsurface > Groundwater... | reverse complement strand
TCTCCCTTACTTTCAGAAGGTATCTCCTTCTTAAAAGATACTGTGCTTTCAGAAGGTATCTTATTATAATAGTCATTACAGGTTATCTTATCAAGAAAAATTCTACCAAGACGATAAAACACTTTATTGCCACTTCTCTGTTCAGGGGTTAAGAGGATATTCCCCAGTTTATCTCTTGCTTCTATCCAGTTCTTCTCTACGCAAGTTTTAACGGCTGTTGAAATAGCTCTGTTTGATTTTCCGCTTTTCTTCATTAGAAGTTTTTGTGAAATCCAGTCTTCCTGCTTTCTCATACCCGTTTCGTGATTAATTTCCCAGCCAAGTGTTGCTCTGGTCACTATCAAAACCACTCTCAATTCCGTATCGTTCATTTTATTCATTTCGCCATTATAAAGTTCATTTGGAGTAGGAGTAGTATTTGGAATAGCCATAAACGAAACCCCGCCGAGTTGTACACTAGGCGGGGCGAGAATACGAAAATGTACAACTCTATTGCTTAATTAACTAATAATATCAAGGTCGTAAAACGAAGTCAAATAGCTTAGAAATAAGCGTAAAAAAGCACTTTATCCACACCTCTGTTGATAACTGATTTGGAGCAAGTGCTTGATAAATGATAAAATGGAGAAAGATTATAATCACACGGAAATAAAATATCTAAGACGGGATATAGACAACTTATCTAAAAGAATGGACGAAGGTTTTGATAAGGTTTACAAAAAAATAGACGGTTGTCTGGTTACCAAGACAGAGTTTGAGCCTGTTCAAAACCTTTATAAGAAACTGACTGATTTTAGTCTGGGGTTCATTATTGCAATAGGGTCTATTGTTTTGGGAGTAATTTATTTTATAAAAGAACAAATTAAAAAATAAGGAGGTAAAAATGACGGAATTGCTGATTCTCCTATGCGAAGGCTGTTTGGAAACCATAGCCTTGAAAGAGGGCGAAGGATTCGACGGGCTTAGTTCCTGTCCTTCCTGCGGTAGCTCGTCTTGGCTGTGGTTATCGCCTGAGCAAGTCCCAAGATACAGGGGAGAAGCAGATGTCGGCAAGGTCGAGGTCGGCGAGGAAGTCGTGGGTATACTATGCTAGGAAACGGTCTGATGACCAGTTTTTCAGAAATCTTTTAAGGGAGGAAAAAAAGGAACGACAGCACGTTCATAGGCAATACCGCAAAGATGCGGTCTGATAAGAGGCGGAAGGAGCAGATTCTTAAACCGCCCATAGCAAAGGCTTGGGCAGTGCCTCCAAACTGCCCACCATTTATGGGAAAAGAAATAATGAAAAAAAAGAGAAAGAAAAAGAAATCTAAAAAAACCAATAAAAACAATACAGGTTGGGTTTTGATTCCTTCTCACTTTAAAAAGTCAATATCAGACGGGACTGCTAAAAACATAAACTATCAAGTTTATATTTAATAATTAACATGAAAACATTTGAGATTATAGAAGAAAACAGGAAGTCGGTAATTTCCTTAATAATTTGGATTCCTGCGGCAAAAGATTCCGGTAAAGGGGGAGTAAGCATTATTGGAACTGGATTTATAGTTTCGCCCGATGGAAAATTTATAATTAGTGCCCATACATACAAAAAAATTCCACAGAATGAGTTGCAATATTTAAAAGTTTTAATCCATGATAGAAAAGATGAAAAAGGCATAATACATCATAAACAGTATAAGACAGAATTGATAAAAATGGATGAAGATAATGATATTGCTTTAATGAAAATAATTTCCGATAGAACTGATTTCCAATCAATTAAAAAATTAGGGGATTCCGAATTAGTAAAAGAAGGCGATGAGGCGATTTTTCTCGGTTATTCTCTAGGTACAGAACTTTTGGAAAGGGGTTTCGGGATTACTATGAATACAACTTCCTGCATTATTAGTTCTGTAAAAAAAAGAAATGACGGTTATGTGTATTTTTTTATAGTCGATGCTTATATGAATAATGGTTCAAGCGGTTCGCCAGTCTTTTCGAAAGAGACCGGAGAGGTTATCGGAGTAATGAGCGACAAAATATTAATATTAAGTAGGATTGCCATGCCAGACGGAAAAGTGTTTGATATTCCGGCAAAGATGGGAATTTGCAGACCATCAAGATATATCAACAAGATAATAAAATGATAAGAGTTGAAGACACTTTTAGAATCTTGCGGGGAAATGAATCTTTTTATATCACTAAACAAGAATTAAGAGACTGGCTTGATGAGGCCGTGGAAGACAAAGCTAGATATTATAAAAAAATAATCAAGCAATTAAGAAATAAATTAAAGAATAAAAAATATGAAACTTTGTAGAAGCGTTCGGACTAATAGAATAACGCAAAGATTCGGTGAAAATTTAGTTCCCTATTATAAAATTTGGCAGATGCTCGGGCATAATGGCGTTGATTTTGCCGCTTATTTCGGAGAACCTATTTACTGGGATAGTGTAGACTGCGAGGGGAAAGTTATAAAATTAAGCGAGAATATCAATGAAGGATTGGGAGTTGTAGTTATCACTAAAGATAAAAATGGCATATTCCAGCATAGATTTTGGCACTTAAAGGAAATTAAATGCAAAGTGGGACAGATTTTGAGTTCAGGAGATTTAATTGGTTTGGCTAATACTACTGGCAAAACCCTAGGATGCCATTTGCACAGGGATTTAAAGCCGATGATAGAAACTCAACTCGGCTATGAAAATGAATTTCCTAACAATGGCTATTTTGGAGGGATAGATTTAATGCTTTATTTCACCAATTTTTTTATTAAAGATTATGTGGATATTTTGAATAAACAAAAAACTGTTCTTGAGAAGTTAATACACCTTATAAGAAATTTTTTAGAAAAGAAATATAATATAAATTCTTTTAAAACCTAGCGTCAAAGTCCATTTAAGTTAGAAAGATTCAAGATTAAAAAATAAAAGTATGCCAAAAAATGTGGATTTAATGTATTAAGGTTAACAGAAGAACAAATAAATAAAGGTCAATTTTCTATTTAACCTTAGTCAAAGTAATAAATTAAATAGTTAAATATATATGAACTATTCTTTCTTAATCACATTAAAGAAGACAGCGGTTAGGATTCTTTTGGTTGCTATTCCTCTTGTGCTTCAGGTATTGCCGACAGAAGCCCAGAATCTGACCGTAGGTGCGATTTTGCTTATTGTTTACGATTATTTGAAACACAAAGTTGGAATGCGACTTATTTAGTATGAAACTTTTAAAAGTCTAGGGTATGCTTTGTGGGTGGCTTTATTATTCGTTATGCCACAAAAGGTTGACAATCAAATCGCTATCCCTACAACCGAACATCCTGTAATTTTGCAAGGGAATAGTCTGGTAGCCCCTAAAATCGCCCTTAGGCCACAAAACAAGGCTCTAGCGGGGTTTTATGGCGAAAGTTCTATAATACCTTGTCTTGCGAGATGTGAAAGCTCTGGCGACTCGACAAAAATAAATTGGAATGACTGCGGCTCGCCTAATTAAGGTAGTTGAACACCTGTGCGGATTTTTTTATGGGCTTGCTGTCCGCACAGGATTTGCAAGCCCTTTCGTTATAAGAATATGAACAATAACAAGTGTAAAATATGTCGGAAAATTATTATAGATAAACATAGAACGGTTGTTTGTTCTAACGAATGTAGTTCTAAATGGTTAGCAAAAAAAGCATTAAAATATTATTATAAGAATACTGATAAATTAAAAAGGAGAAGGTTTAAATTAAGATTTTCTATTTTAAAAAGAGATAATTTCACTTGCCAGTATTGTGGTAGAAAAGCACCGAATTGTGAATTACAAATAGACCATATTCTTCCAAAATCAAAAGGAGGTTTAAATAAAATAGAAAATTATAGAACTTCTTGTGCAGAATGTAATTATGGAAAATCAGATATTTTATTATGAAAAATATCTGCCCAAAATGCAATAAAAAGATAACACAAGATGATTCCCGAAGCTGGGATTCTAAAGGTTATTTATATTGTTTTAAATGCGCGCTTAATATGCCAAAAGATGAAATTGAAGAAATAGATGAGGATGAAATAGATGAGGATGAAGAAGAAAAAAGAGTAAAATATAGATATGGAACAGAATTATGAAAAAGCGTTTTTGCATAAAATGTGGGGTTAAAATTAAAGGTCGAAGGATATGTTGTGAAAAATGTTTAACAGAAACCAAAACAATGATAGACCTAAAAAATCAAGTAGTTCCAGAAGAACCAACGACAGAACCTACAACTGAAGAACCCACGGCAGAACCTGTTACAGAAGAATCCGTGACAGAAGAAGCAGTTGTAGAGTAGAAACTTAAACTGGGTTATTAGTGCGAGGCTGGATTATAATTAGCCGTTAGGCTAATTTCCACTTTGGCTTCAATAATCGGTAATTTGGTTTACAAAGAGGAACTCTTAAATGGGTTCTTTTTTGTTTAGGGAGTTTATCCACAGGGTAGGACTTGACAGGCATCTATGTTTTTGCTAAGATGATAATAGAATGAAAAAAGAAATGATAAAAAAAGTAAGAGACAAAATGATTCAAGATGTGTGGAAACAAAAGAAAGCTGAATGGGAAATGAAGGATATAGCATATCTATTCGGTCTTAGCTTGCCACAAATTTATAGAATTATACTTAAAGGTCGAAGCAAAATAAATAGTATAAAAGTATGCCAATAGGAGTTTATCTTCATAAAAAAGGGATTATTCCTTGGAATAAAGGAAAAAAGGCAAAAGATGATGAAAGAATTAAAAAATTTAGCGATGCAGGACACAAAGCTCGTATGGGAAAACCTGGATATTGGTTAGGAAAACATCCAACCCAAGAAACAAAAGACAAAATAAGTAAAGCTCATATGGGAAAAACTTACAAAGAAATTGGTAGAAATCCAATGTCTGAAGAAACTAAAAGAAAAATAGGTGAAACTCATAAAGGGAAAAAAAGACCGCCTTTTTCTGAAGAAACTAAAAGGAAAATGAGTGAAGCCCAAAGAGGTGAAAAGCATTATAATTGGCAAGGAGGAATTACTACTTATGAAAGAAAACTTTTCCTTAATGAAAGAAGACGAGCAAAAAGAAAAAATGCCGAAGGTTCTCATACTCAAGGTGAATGGGAATTATTAAAAAAGCAATATGGTTATGTCTGTCCTGCTTGTGGAAAAAGTGAACTAGAAATAAAATTGACAATTGACCATATTATTCCATTAGATAAAGGGGGCTCAGATTTTATTGAGAATATCCAACCTTTGTGTAAAAGTTGTAATTGTAAAAAGCATACTAAAAGTATTAAATATGAATTCTAACCAGCATTATCTAAACTATTTAAGCCAAAAATACGAAACTAAGAAATGGGTTTTGATATGCGCTAGTGTGATGATTTGGCTCTATGTTTATTTCAGCGTGGTTCAACTTCTATGGAAATAGAAATTTCTATTATGGAAAAAGATGAACAAATTGCTAAAGGATATGCTTTGAGTTTTGAATCGGCGCATCTGGAATTATCTAAACTGGAGAATTGGTATGAGAAACAACAGGATAAACAGGAAGCCGAAGCTGAAAGGGCTTTGGAAGAAGAAAAAGCAGAAGAATAAATGGGTCGCAGGAAAGAGGATTAGAGGGCGAGGCGACTCATAACTCTAATTCTCTTTTCTCTCATTCAAGAAATAATGGACAAAGAAAAACAAGAGATAGAAGAACAATTAAAAACCGATTACAGACTGGGCAATTTCTTAAAATGTAGTATTTGCGGAAAAGAGATAATTGGCAAGAAATATTATTTTGAGGGAATAGTATGTGAAGATTGCTATACCGATATCGGTGACTACTACAAAAAAGATGTCGGTTTGGCAGAACAAGTACAAATAATAGATGAAGACGAATATAATAGGACAAGAAAATTTAACTAAAAACTATGTATTCAATTTTCTTAATCTCAATCATATCGGGAATTTTATTGGGAATTGTTACTATCAAAAATCGAGGGTTTTTATGGGTAATGGCAGCCTATTTAATCGGATGTGTTCAAATGTTTCTTATTCTTAAATTAATTAAATAAAAACTATGAAAGACACAAAACAAAAAATGGTGGAAATCGCAAGGTCATTTTCTTATAAACTTAATTTGGGGAATTACCAGACTTGTGATTTTTTTTGCAGCCAAAAAGCGGAAGTTTCTGAAGAAAAAGCAATAGAAACATCTGAAACTCTTTACAACTTTTGCAAAAGTGAAGTAATAAAATCGGTCAATGAATATTTATCTCAGAAAGTTAATGTGGAAGAATTAAGAAAATTAGGAGACGAATGGAAAAAAAAATATAATCAGCTATGTCAATTAACTGAATTATCAACAGAAGAAAAAGAAGCCAAAAAATTAACAGAAAACAAATAATCTGTTAATCAAAAATTTGAAAGTCCAAAAACGCATAATAAAGAATTTTAGGATAATGAAAAAAGAAAATAATTAAATAGGGTTGTGACCTACACAAAAAATATGTTTGATACAAAAATATTTCATCAATTCGGCTGTGAATGTTTGGATCGCCACAAAATTGATTGTGGTTGTGAATATCATATTGGACAGACTGGTTTTAGAAATGCTTACCAAACACTTATAGAAAAACAAATTTATGAAAAAGGGTTTTATGATGGAAGAAAAGAAGCTTGGGCAGATTTTGAAAGAGAAAAGTATTTGTTTAGGGATATGGCAAGCCAAGAGAAAATGGCAAAATTACTTCAAGGAGCTATGCTTCCTTTAGAAGAATTAAAGAAGAAACTAACCCTTTAACCCCAAATGAAGTATGAAGATAAAGTATTTTAGTGCATTTTCAGGAATCGGAGGATTTGAATTGGGTATGCCGAAAGAGTGGGAATGCGTATGTGAAATTACTGAAAAAGAAAGAAAAAAAGGAATTAAAATTGAAAAACTAACAGAAAACAAATAATCTATCAGTTAAAAAATTATGAAAAGAAAACTTAGACAAATAAATAAAGAAGCCTATTATTACAAGAATAAAAAAAAGATAAATGGTTTTCATAATGAAATCTCTGGAAATGTAAGTGAAATCTCTGGAGATGTAAGTGAAATCTCTGGAAATGTAAGCAGAATCTCTGGAGATGTGAGTGGAATCTCTGGAGATGCAAGTGGAATCTCTGGAGTTGTAAGCAGAATCTCTGGAGATGTAAGTGGAATCTCTGGAAATGTGAGTGGAATCTCTGGAAATGTGAGTGGAATCTCTGGAGATGTAAGCAGAATCTATGGAAATGTGAGTGGAATCTCTGGAGATGTAAGCAGAATCTATGGAGATGTAAGTGGAATCTCTGGAGATGCAAGTGGAATCTCTGGAAATGTAAGCAGAATCTCTGGAGATGTGAGTGGAATCTCTGGAGATGCAAGCAGAATCTATGGAAATGTGAGTGGAATCTCTGGAAATGTAAATGGAATCTCTGGAGATGTAAGCAGAATCTATGGAAATGTGAGTGGAATCTCTGGAGATGCAAGTGGAATCTCTGGAGATGTAGATTTATGTGAAATTACTAAAGAAGAAAGAGAAAAAGGAATTAAAATTGAAGAACTGATAGAAAACAAAATATTAAAGGATGGACTAAATATTCAAAATTAAGATACGAAGTTGAGAATGGGGTTGCTCTATGTATAGAGTGCCACAGATTAACTCGTAAAAGAAATTAAGGTATTTAAAAAAGTTTCAATAATGGGAGAATGGGCAAAGGTCAAGCAAGATTTCTTTAATGGAGATTTAATTACCATTGCTGATGAAGGCAGAGTAGTTTCTGGAGAATTTGGCGATAGACATGTTTTTAAAGTAGAAACCAAAAACGGGATAAAGAACCTGTCTTTTAACCAGACTACGATGAATTATTTGATAGATGTTTTTGGCGAAGAAACTAACGAATGGCAGGGAGTAAAAGTAAAAGTCTGGATTATAAAGTCAAATGTGGGAGGAAAGATAAGAGATATTGTTTATTTGACTGCTCCTGATTGGATAGAAGGAGATGACGGATTTTACCCTCCGAATGATGAGAGCATCCCTGTGGTAGAAAATGATATTCAGTAAATAAATGAAAAAGAGATATGAAAACTTATTGTGCAAAATGTTTAAGAACAAGTGAAGTAGTAGATATGAGTAATTGCCCTTTTTGTAGCAAGTTAAATAAAAGCAATTTACCTATGAATATAGAAAAAGCATACCCAGAAGCATACAGAGTAGCTCGTAGATTTCACGAATTTTACGAATCGTCAGCACCAGCTTTTGGATATAAAACAAAAAATGAAACAAAAGAATTTGACCCAGAAAGTGCGAATGGTCGTTTAATGGCTTGGGTATGTTATGAGGTAATTAAGGAAGAAAAGCAAAGGTTTTTCAAAGAAATTGATGAATGGCACATAAAAAACGGCTACGATAATGGAAGTTGGGTGGAAGCGAAAAAAGTATTCAATTCGTTTGACGAGAATTAGGGATTAACTAACCCCCTTAAACTAAAAAAGAGATGAAAAAAGAATCAACAAATTGGGAAAAGATAGAAAAGGAGTTTAATAAGGAATTTCCTGATGCCCGAATAGTATATCCGCAAGATTTGAATATAAATCTGGAGATATTAAAGGGAACAGAAAACATTGAAATTCCTCGTTTACTTTCTTTTTTCCGCCAAAAATTCCGCCAACTAACAGAGGAGAGTGAGCCAGAGGAAATTAAAGTTTTAGCTTTTAGTGGTGATAAGCCAAGCGACTATGCGGTTGGACAAGTGGAGGGCTTTAACTCTGGCATCAAAGAATACAAAGATAAACTATTAAAGGGAATAAAATAAATGGAAAATAGCGATAAAATTATTCTTGATTTATGCGGCGGGACTGGAAGTTGGTCAAGACCCTATAAGGAAATGGGATATGATGTCAGGAATATAACAGCCCCAGATTTTGATGTTTGTTTTACTCAAATAACAGAAAAAAGTATTATTTTTCACGGAGGAAAATTTAATCCTGGAAGAAATCCAATGATAATTGCGAAGAAAAAAGTATATGGCATTTTATCTGCTCCACCCTGCACAATGTTTAGTTTAGCAAGGACAAAAGCCAAAGAACTAAGAGATTTAGCAGAGGGATTTGAAATAGTAAGGGCTTGTCTAAATATCATTTGGAAATGTATGGAAATAAAACAGGAAACTGAAAGGAAAACATTGCCTTTGAAATTTTGGGCATTAGAAAATCCCAACGGAATGCTGAAATACTTTTTAGGAAAACCAGCATTTGAATTTAATCCTTATGAGTTCGGAGATGGATATAAAAAAAGAACAATGTTGTGGGGTTGGTTTAACGAACCAAAAAAGAAAATCGGCAAGATATTAGTTGAAAGTCCATATCATTCATTAAATCCAAAAAAGAGGAAAAAGACGGAAAAGATATTTATCCAGACTTGAAAGATTTTCCTATCAATACAGGATTGATAATTGGGCATAGATGTGAAGCGTTTGATAAGAAATTGCCTTATTATTTGTTAGATGGAATACAAATCCCCTTAAAATAAAAACATAAGTTATCGGCAATGTATGGGAGAATCCAAACTTGCTTAAATAATTATGATAGTGAAACAGCAGAAGTATCAGATTATATTGGCAGACCCACCATGGAGTTATCAAGATAAGGGTTGTCAGGGAACTATGGCTAATCATTATCAGGGGATGGATATTGAAGATATTAAAGAACTTCCTGTGAGGATAATAGCAGATAAAGATTGTATTTTATTTTTATGGGCGACTTATCCAATGTTGAAAGAGGCATTAGAAGTTATTGAGGCATGGGGATTTAAGTATAAGACAATAGCATTTCAATGGGTGAAATTAAATAAAAGAGGTAAGGGTTATTTTTATGGGCTTGGCAGGTGGACAAGGGGAAATACTGAATGTTGTTTATTGGCAACAAGGGGAAAACCAAAAAGAAAATCGGCAAAAGTATTTCAAATCATAGAAGCACCGATTACAAGACATAGTGCTAAGCCTGAAATTGTGCGAGACAAAATTATTGAATTAATGGGTAATTTACCAAAGATAGAATTATTTGCCCGCAAAGAAAATAAATTATTTGATAATTTTAAAGATTGGGATGTTTGGGGCAATGAAGTAGAAAGCGATATAGAATTAACCCCTTTAAAATAAAAAAGACTATGAAAAAAGAATATAATAAAGTTTTTGACCAATATAATTTAATTCCCCAAAAAACTAACGGTTAATTAAGAGAATTAGAAAGATATGAAAAAAACCAATCCAGAAATAATAAAAACTATTAAAGAATATAATGATAGTTTAAAAGGGGCAATAACCTACGATACTTTAAAGGTTAAATTAAGGTTGGTACTTTTAGAAAAAGGATTTGATTCAAAGGAAATTGAAGAGCATATAGATTATATTCTTTATGGGATATAAATTTAAAGATATAAAAACAATGAATTCCAAAAAAGAAATAAAAGAGAAAATAATTAAAGTAAAAACCCAAAAAGGAATGACAGATGAGGAAACGAATATGGCTTTGATCTTTGACGGTGACAGAATAATGAAACAGTGCGGAATAAAAGAAATGCGTTTTGAAATAGGCGAAAAAGGCGGTAGTTTGGGGTATAAAATCTTAATCTTAAAACCAGAGAATTATAAACAATTAAGGTAATATGACTAATATTTATAATCAAGAAAAAGGACAACAAAAAAAGATTGGTTTGAAGTTTCCAACAAGAGTTTCAATTAATATCACCCGACAATGTAATCTGAGATGTCCTCATTGTTTGAGTGATTCAGGGATAGTTGACAAGAATGAATTGACTACAAAAGAACTATTTAGCTTAATAAATCAATTAAAAGTTACTGGTAAGCCTATCCTGGCAATAGGAGGCGGAGAACCTTTAATAAGAAAGGATTTGTTTGAAGTGATAACTTATGCCAAAAAACAGGGTATTCCAGTTTCAATAGTTACTAATTCTTTGCTTTTAACAAAAAAGAAAGCTAAAAAATTAGATTCTTTAAATTTAGTCTCAATAACAATAAGTATTGATGGCCTTGAAAAGAACCACGACTTTATGAGGGGCAAGGGAAATTTTAAAAAAGCCGTTGAGAATATTAAACTATTGAGAAAATATGTTCACACTGCAAAATTGAATATGAGAGTTACTGTGAATACCTATAATATAAATGAGTGTAAGAAACTTATTAGGTTAGCGGAAAGTTTAAAGTTAGATACTATTAGATTAACCCCGGCACTTCCGATCGGTAGGGCAAAAGATCATTTAGACTTGCTTTTGAATCAAGAACAATATCAATTATTTTTAAAGGAATGCCATAAGGTTAAATCCAATATAAATGTTGTTTTGCCAGATAAGAACTCTAATCTTTTGAATATCAGAAAAGGAGAATTCGGCTGTCATTGCGGAAGAGAGACTTGTTGGATAACTCAAACAGGAGATTTGTATCCTTGTATTTTTTATGGAGAAGGATATATAGCAGGAAATATTAGAAAAGAAAAATTTGTTGATTTATGGGAGAAATCAAAAGAGATGGTAAGATTTTGTGGGAATGAATATTGTAATAATTGCTCAAATTATAAGAATTGTAGAGGCGGTTGTAGAGCAAGGGCTTTCTGGAAATATTTGGATATTAACGCTGTTGATCCTTATTGCCCTCTAAATAAAAACAAGATATTTGAAAAAAAGAGATTGCCCTATCAGGTATTAATTTTTCCTTTCATTAAAGAAAAATCAGGGTATCTTTATGCTATATTTAAGAGAAGGGATTTGGGATTCTGGCAGGGAATTTCTGGAGGTGGGGAAGGGATAGAAACACCTTTTTTAACGGCAAAAAGAGAAGCTTATGAAGAAGCTAAAATAGGTTCAGAATTCATAAAATTAGATTCAACGGCTACAATACCTGTTGAGAATATAGGAAACTATAGATGGAATAATGTTTTGGTAGTCCCAGAATATGCTTTTGGAGTAAAAGTTCCTTCAAAAAATGTAGAAATAAGCAATGAACATTCCGAATATAAATGGCTTCCTTTTGAAGAAGCCGAGCAATTATTAAAATATGACAGCAACAAAACAGCTCTTTGGGAATTAAATAAGAGACTCGTAAGGGGAGGAAAAAATGAAATACTCAATCGGGTTGCTAAAGCCAGATTGTTTAAAAAGGGGAATTGAAAAAGAGATATTGGCAATGATAAGAAATTCCGGATTTATAATTATTGAAAAGAGAAGAGTACGATTAACAAGAGAGGATGTAGATACTATATGGAATTCTTGTAAAAAGACTTATTTCTATGAGGATATGGTTAAGTTCTTTCTTTCTGAAGATTGTATTATTTTTATTGTAGAAGGAGAAAATGCTATATTAAGATTAAACGAGTTGGTGGGATATTTCGAACCTGCCTTAGCTGATAGCGGAACAATAAGGAATATCTATGGAATATCGGCAATGGAAAATATTATTCATAGTACTTTAAATGAGGAAACATATTTAAAAGAACTATTCCTGTTTTTTGGATTATCGGCAGTAACTAGGAAAAGAAGAGGTATGATGGTCGAATATGTTTAGAAGAAAGGAGTTCACGGCTCTCCTTAAAAGCCGTATATAATTATATGAGGTTATCTAATTTCAAAAATAGAAAATGGGAAAATTTAACTGAAAAAGAGAAAAAAGAATGGGATGAATTCGCTATTAAGAATGGAGATATGCTAAAATTGCTAAATAGATTTAGTAAACTTCGGAAATGCTATATGTGCAAACATAAATTTTTAGATGGTATATTAGTTAAACATCCCTTTGAGATAGTTCCCCTTTTAAATATGTTTAGAGGGGATTTTTTATTTCACCTGAAAGAAACTCACGGGCTTGATCCAGAAACTTTTAAATCAATTTGTCTTAAAATAAATGAAACCTAAAATTCTTGCTATAATCCCAGCCCGGGCTGGTTCAAAACGGCTGCCCAAAAAGCATATTAAAATGTTATGCGGAAAATCTTTAATTGAATGGACTATTGACCAAGCCCAAAAAAGCAAACTGATAGATAGATTGGTGGTTAATACAGATGATCCGGATGTTAAAGAAATTGCCCGAAGAAAGTATGTCGTGGTTTATGATAGAAAAAAAAGTTTGGCTCAAGACAATAGTTCTATTTACGATGTTATTTTTGACCAATTAGAAAAAGAAAATAAAGAATACGGAATAGAACCTTGTTATCGTTGCTATCAATGGCCTTGCAAATGCAAAGAAGGCCCTTTAATGGAAAAGGAAAAAGGATATGATATAATTGTATTGTTAGAACCAACTTCACCCTTAAGGAAAGACGATGATATTGATAGGGCTATACAGAAATTTTTAGATAGTGGCAAAGATAGTTTGGTGAGTATTGGAAGGGTTAATCTCGAAGCACCTAATTGTTATTTTCCTTATGGTTTACTCTATGTTTCTAAAATTGAAGCGCTTAAGAAGTATAAGACATTTTATCAACAAAAGATGGATTTTTATCTTATTGAAAATTGGCAATGCTATGAAATTGATAACTTAATAGATTTTATAAAAATAGAAGCAATAATGAAAAATAAACTAAATGGAAAAATTTAATTTTCTTGTTATAGGTCGAGGAAGTATGGGACAAAGGAGAATAAAAGATTTAAGAAATTTAGGATATTTCGTAAAGGATTGGGATATTAAAGATAATGTCGATATTCCTAATTTAAAAGAATTTGGTGCTTTAATTATCTCCACGCCTCCTCAAAATCATAATTTCTATATAGAAAAAGCAATAGAAAATAATATTCCGGCATTCGTAGAGGCAAGCGTAGTTTTAGATGATTTGGAAAGATTAAATGAATTAGCCAAAGAAAAGAAAGTATTAATAGCTCCTTCCTGTACTTTTAAATTTGATAAATATGTTCAAAGCCTTAAGAAGATATTAGATTCGGGAAATATAGGAAAACCTCTTAATTTCAGCTATCATTTGGGTTATCATCTTTCTTTGTGGCATAAAAATGCAGATTATAAGACTTATTATGCCGCCCAAAAATTAACAGGAGGGGCTAAGGAAATGGTGACTTTTGATTTGACTTGGCTATCTTGGTTATTTGGTATGCCCGAAGAATTAAGAGGATTTTTCGGCAAAACTACGGATTTAGGAGCAGAAGCAGATGATACTTATGCTTTATCTTTAAAAGTAGGTAATATTTTAGGAGTTATGGTTTCAGATATAGTTTCAAGAGATTATACGAAAAGACTTTTATTTAACACAGATCAATGCCAAATCCGGCAGGATTGGGATGAAGTTGACGAAAATATGTATTTGGAAGAAATGAAAGCTTTTATAGATGCGGTAAAAGGGGAAAAATCTTTTCCAAATGATTTGGATTCTGATATCAAAATACTTAAATTATTAGAAGATTTTGAGAAAAAAAATGGCTGATTGGAAAAAGTTTATAAAAGAAGAATTTAATATTGTTCAGATTACTAAAATGGCAATCGCAATATATTGTTTTTATAAGATATTTTCTTTACTGGAAAAAATATATTTTAAATTATAAAAATGAATCATGAGAATAATGAAACTTTTAGATAACTATGGGAAAGAATTAAAAGAAGGAGATATCATTCTTATTAAAGATAGATATGGAGATAAAGAAGTCCAAATAGATAAAATATATTGGCATAAAAAGGGAATAGGAATTAGAGTTTTAAGTGATTCTTTATCTTATTATTTTAATATCAAAAAATACGATATTGAGAAATTAGATTTGATAGTTTGATATAATTATGAAAATTCTTTTTTTTGCAGGAACTCCTAGGCAATTTAGAACAACTTTAATAGGGTATTTTTATTCGTTATGCAATGAAAAAAATGCAGAAGTTATATTGCTAAAAGATGATAATAACGATTTAGATAAAGAGACAAAAAATGCATTAACAAGAAAAGATTTATTCCCAAATCTTGTTGCTGTTGTGCCTTCTAGTTGCTACAAAAACTATATAGCTGAAGCAATAGTAGTTCCTAGCGATATGCACTCTTTTGTTGAAATGGAAATGCTGCGATGGGCAAAGAAAAAAGGAATGCAGACTATGGCGATTCAAGCTACTCTTTATGACAAAGCTAAGACCGTTTCAGATTATATTGATTGGGAAAATTCCAAAAGAATGTTAATGCCGTTGGTGAAAATAAGAAAGTATTTAGGGCATTTCTGGATGTATGTTGTCAAACCACTGATAAGGAAAGAAAAGCCGTTCTGGGGCAAATCCAGCTTTATACTGCATAAAGGCCAATCGGGGATGAGAGACGCTGATTATCAGGTAGTTTGGGACGAATGGCAACGCGATATCTTGCTGACAGACGGAGTTTCTGAAGAAAAGTTAAGAATTGAAAATCATCCTATAAAGTCCCACTTTAAAATCTTTGATGAAGCATATTTCCAATACCTTAAAAAAGAAACGAAGAAATCCGTTTTGCTCGTAATACCTAGTGAGTTTGTGACGGATGGAAAACATTATGAACTATGGGGAAAAACTATTGATTTTTTCTATGCAAATAATTGGCAGGTATTTTTGAAACCGCATCCTGATACAACGAACTTTTTATTTCCTTACAGCCAATTTGCGATAGATTCAGAAGAGCCGATAGACAAGTATATTTATTTGTCTGATTTGGTAATAGGATTACCGCCGGCATTAAGCACTTCTCTTTATATAGCTGATCTGATGGGAAAGAAAACAATCGCTTATGATCCTTTCAAAGAATGGAGAGGAGATTTTTTAAAAGGTCGAGGGAATATAATTTATATTAATAATGAATCGGACTTAACAAAATATGGATATTGAGACTGGACAGATATTTGAATATGTTGATTATGGCAATGGAGTTGAAACATTATATGCTTTATGTCCCCAATGCGGAAAAGATAAACTAAGAGAGAATACAGATAATAATGATTCTTGGAGTTGCCGGCTTTGTAATTATATAGAGATCCCAGAAAAAACATACGAAAGAGCGAAAGTTTATTTTAAGGGAAAGAATAACGGAATAAAGAAAGAGGCTTTTCTTTGCCATAGATTGCTTGGAACTTTTGAGAAAAATCAATTAAAAAATAAAAAATGATAACAATTTGTGCCACACCTAAACCATTTGAAGGGCATATAGGAATGATTCAAGAGAACGCCATTAAAAGTTGGCTGGCTAACGATAATGCGGAAGTAATACTGTGTGGAGATGAGAAAGGAGTTGAGGAAATGGCTAGAAAACATAAAGTAAGACATATTCCGAATATCGAGAAAAATGAGTTGGGGACTCCTTTGTTAGATGATATTTTCTATAAAATTCAAAGAGAGGCAAAAGGAGAATTGATTTGCTATGTCAGCGCCGATGTTATGCTGTTCTTGAATGACTTTGATTTTAAATGGAAAGGAAACTTTTTCGGGGCAGGTTACAGGTATAATGCTAATGTTGATAAGCCTTTGGTATTTGATATTAATTTTGAAGTTAATCAGTGCAAGAAATACAATTCCTCGGCAATGGATTATTGGATATTTCCAAAAGGAATGTTTCAAAAATTTCCTGCTTTTACAGTAGGAAGGGGCGCACAGGAAGGTTGGATAATGTGGTATTGCAAAAAGAACAAAATCCCGACCTTTGATTTTACAGGATATATTGTGGCTATTCACCAGAATCATGACTATCGCCATATCACTCCGTATTCCAAAGGATGGGATAAGACATTAGAATTCGAAAGAAACATAAAGTTAGCGGGAGGGTTTTTTTATTTAAGAACATTAAGAGATGTAGATTTCATTTTAGGGGAAAATGGGGTTGAAACACCAAAACTGTCTTGGTATAAATTGTTTTTTAGCAATCCGTTTGGACAGTTTTTATTAGGATTAAGAAGGTTAATTCGCTATTATTTATGAAAATTTCAATTATTGGATTCGGGGTTATAGGTCAAGCAACGGGAATTGGTTTAAGAAAGCTAGGATATGGAGTAACAGCTTATGACATTCAATACAAAGCTAACATTTATAAAGAAAAGGAATTCAGCGAGATACCTTTGATCGTGGGGAAAGAACTGCCGAAAGAAGGAGTAAATATAGTCTGTATAGCTGATAGGATAAAAGACGGAAAACAAGATGTTATCCATATTAAGGAAATTTTGGATAAATTAGGAGGGACGGTTATTTTAAGAACCACTATTTTGCCTAAAAACTTGGCAAACTTGAAATTTGACTTTTATTGGCCAGAATTCTTGCATATTAAAAAGGGAGTAGAGGAGTTCTTAAAGCCAGAAAAAATAGTGGTAGGAGTTAAAAACAAGCCAAAGTTTCCGTTTGATAAAGATTTTACGAATGTCTATTACTGTAAACCTAAAGAAGCGGCACATATTAAATATCTTGGCAATATCTGGAATTCTTTAAGAATAGCTTTCGTAAATGAATTCGGGGACAATCTTTTAAAAGAAGGCGTAAGTATAGAGAATGTCTTGGATTATTTTTTTAAAGACCAGAAGTATTTAAGATGGGGTAATTCTTTCGGAGGGTTTTGTTTGCCAAAAGATACGCAGGTTTATCTTGGGGAATACTCCCATTTGTTATTTCTTAAAACGGCAATGAAAGCCAACGAACAGCACAAAAAAGACCACCCTGAATTAGAATATAATCCTATTTATTAATATGAGAGAACAAACAAAAGGAGAATTAATAGAACAATTAATAAGCTGTAAGATTGAATTGGTTGATTTGGAGAAAGATCTTAAAAAGACTTCAAAGGGATTTAACTGGTGGAATCGAAAAGAAAGATGGCACGAAATTGATAGTTTGCTTTATCAAATAAGATGGCGTAAAGAGAAAATAAAAGAAATTATTGACAAGATATGAAGATTTTAATTACTGGTGGAGAAGGAACGATAGGTTATTTTTTGGCTGAAAGATTAAGGCAACAAGGACAAAAAGTAGATATATTGGATATTAAAAATGGAAACGATATAAATGATTCAAAGACTTTCAATAAACTAGACAGGGATTATGATTATGTTTATCATTTGGCGGCAATAAACGGGACTAAGAATTTTTATGAAAGACCTGTTGATGTTCTAAAAGTAGGAGTGCAGGGAGTTATTAATGTCCTCGAATGGTTTAAAGATAACAAAAAAGGCAAGATACTTTTTACTTCTTCTAATGAGGCCTACGCTTCTTGGATTAATCAAACAGGAGGGCCGATACCAACAGATGAAACAGTGCCACTTTGCATAGAAGATGTATTTAATCCAAGATGGTCATACGGAGCTTCAAAGCTAATAGGAGAAGTGTTGTTTGCCAATTACAGCAGGGTTTACGGTTTTCCGATGAGTATTGTGAGATACCATAATAGTTACGGCCCGAGAATGGGAATGGCGCACGTAATACCAGAATTTATAATGAGAATAATTAAAAAAGAAAAGTCGTTTTCTATAAACGGAGGGGATGAAACAAGGTCTTTTTGTTATATCGATGACACTGTGAGGGCGACTCAAATGGTGATGGAGTCTGACAAGACTAATGGAGAAATTATACACATAGGGAATAACAAAGAAGAAATTAAGATAATGGACTTAGCAAAGAAGATGTTTAGGCTGTTTAAATATCGACCAAAAAAAATAGCGATAATGTCAGCTCCGGAAGGGTGTGTTGAAAGAAGATGTCCTGATCTAACTAAAATTAAAACATTGATAGGATATCAGCCAGAAATTTCATTGGAAGAAGGTTTAATGAGAACTTATAAATATTATGAACAAGAATCAAAAGCATTTCCAAAAAATAGTTGAGGAAGAAATAGAGATTTTGATAGAAGAATTAAAACCAGAAATTAAGAAAAGATTTGGTTATGTATTTAGAGAAAATATTAAGCGGGATAATAATTCAACTATAACTGCAGAAACTCATCAATATCTGAATCCGAAAATGATTATATTTTATACCAATGCTATATCAGAAGTATACTATTCGGGGCTTAAAAAATGGATGAAAGAAATAATCAAACACGAAGTGGCGCATTTATTTACCGAGAATGAGAAAGAAGCCGCTAAAAAAGAAAAAGCATTTAACATATTTAAAATATGAAATTAGACATACAGCCACAATGGCATCCCGAGTTTTTTATATTAGCTCCAGTAATTTTATATATTTGCTGGATACTTTTTAAAATATATGAGAACACGAAATAAGAAAATATCCAAATGTAGAGTTTGTAGTTCTAAAGACCTAACTTCGATAGTTTTTTTGGGTAATCAATACTTATCTGATTTTCCAGACAAGATAGACAAGAATCTTCCGAGATGTCCTGTAAGTTTGGTGCTTTGCAAGAATTGCTGGCTGTTGCAATTAGAGCATAAGCCCAATTATGATTATCACAAACAATACTGGTATGTTTCAGGAGTGAACAAGACTATGAGAGATGAACTAGCTGATGTGGTGGATAAAACCGTAAGGATAGCTGATGTAAGAGACGGAGATTTGATTATAGATATTGGAAGCAATGATAGCACTTTATTAAAATCATATAAAAAAGATTATCCTTTGAAATATCCTAATGAAGGATTGCCTAGAAAAGGAATAACAAAAGTTGGATTTGAACCTGCCAAAAATTTAATGGAAATGGCAAAAGGCGAAGGTCTAGAGATTATAAATGATTATTTTAATTATAATGCTTTTAAAGAAAAGTTTGGGGACAGGAAAGCCAAAGCGATTACAGCTATTGCAATGTTTTACGACCTTGAAGATCCGAATACTTTTGTCAAAGATATGATTAAATGTCTTGACAAGAATGGCGTAATCGTAATCCAAATGAACTACTTGCCGTTAATGCTTGAAGCAGTGGCTTTTGACAATGTATTTCACGAACATTTGGAGTATTATTCCTTGCTTTCGTTCGAATATCTTTTAAAAAAGCACGGTTTAGAGATATTTGACTTAGAGGTAAACAATGTGAATGGAGGCAGTTTGCGGGCTTATATCAAAAGAAAGGAGGATAAAATAGAACCGTTTGAAGGGGCAGGAAAGAGAATTATATCTTTTAGAAATGCGGAATTGAGGTTAAACACATTAAGACCTTATGAAGAATTTGCGAATAAGGCAATCGAAAAAACTATAGAGATTCGTGATTTAATTAAAGAGCTGAAGACAGAAGGTAGAAGTATTTATATTTATGGAGCTTCGACAAGAGGAAACGCTTTTTTGCAGGCTTGTAGGTTGAATTATAGGACAATAACTGCTGCTGCAGACAGAAATCCGATGAAATGGGGCAAATATATGGTGGGTTCTTGGATACCTATTATTTCAGAAGAAAAAGCCAGAAAAGAGAAGCCTGATTACTTTCTAGTATTGCCGTGGCAATTTCGGGCTGAATTTCTGGAAAGAGAAAAAGAATATCTGGAACAAGGAGGAAAGTTCAT
>Ga0180007_10002755_pt1 | contig 20434 bp, 14 predicted proteins | sample MM_PC_MetaG_FD_121122 | JGI IMG/M metagenome (GOLD analysis project Ga0180007, IMG submission 121122) | Groundwater microbial communities from the Aspo Hard Rock Laboratory (HRL) deep subsurface site, Sweden - MM_PC_MetaG | ecosystem: Environmental > Aquatic > Deep subsurface > Groundwater... | reverse complement strand
CTGATAGTACGAATAAAAAGTTTTGTTTCTCTTCCTAGATTTATCTTTTTGATTTTAGGGTTGATATTACTGGCGGAATTAATATATGCAATTCAGGTGCTAACACTGCCTGTTCCCCCAGTTGAAGGCAGGCTACCAATACAATTAAAAGCAGGTAAAATTTTACTAAATGTTCCAAAAAACACATATCAGATAAATGAAGTTGTACCAGTTGCTGTTAATATTGATACAGGTTCACAGGCAGTAAATGGAGTTGATGTAATAATAAATTATGATCCTAAAATTCTTGAGGCTACTCCAGGAGGATTACTAAAAGGTCGTATTTTTGAAGAGTATCCTAATATGACTGTAGATGCGGGCAAGGGTTTGATTGCTGTTTCAGGTATTAACAATTCACAGGACGGGTTTGGGGGTATAGGACAATTTGCTGCTATAAATTTTAGAGCAAAAATTGCCGGGACAACATTGCTGACTATTGATTTTAAGGGTAAAGGCTCTACTATAGATTCCAATTTAGTAGAGACAGGTATTTCTAAGGATATACTTGAACAGGTAGTAAATTTGGAGCTTGTTGTGCAATGATAAAATATGCAGTTTCTCTTTTTGTGTTTGTTTTGTTTTTTTTAACTTCTCCGGTTGAAGTTTTTGCCCAGTCTGCTGTTTTATCCCTGGATCCGGCATCAGGAACGTTTAATAGAGATTGTAGTTTTACTTTAAATGTGAATCTTGATACAGGCGGAGCTCAGACAGACGGCAGTGATGCAGTCATCATCTATGATGTATCAAGATTTACTGCTGTTTCAATAGCAAATGGTACTATTTACCCTGATTTCCCGGGAAATAACATTGACGCACAAAGCGGGAAAATTACCATTTCCGGCCTTGCCTCCGTCAGCACACCTTTTACAGGTAAAGGCACTCTTGCTACAGTGAATTTTACAGTGAATGATAAAGCAGCTACAGGGGCAACTCAAATTATTTTTGATTTTGATTCCAATGATAAGGCTAAAACTACTGATTCTAATGTAGTTGAGCGAGATACAGTAGTAGATGTATTAAACTCGGTTGTAAACGGAAATTATACGGTTGGAACCGGAACTTGTGGTACTGTTTCGTCGTCCCCGCTTCCAATTTCAACCTATAAACCAATAGGAGCTCCAGCTTCTACTCCATCAGCAACTGTTGCACCTTTGAAGCCGACTCTGCCGCCGGCTGGTTCAGAACAATTTACTTTTACAGTAGCAATTGTTGGAGGGGTTTTAACTGTTTTAGGGATTCTGGGATTAGCACTACTCTAGAATAACTTCTAAATTATTATTAAATTTTATAATTAAATTCAATTGTTGGACTTTTAATTTTTTACAAATTGAATCATTGAAAATTGATCTTAGAATTTGAAAGTTTCCCCCTTTTTGTCGTACAATATTTCTGATGCAGTTGTCCAATCTTATCACTGACTTTTTAGAATATCTTAAGCAGGAACGTAATGTGTCTGAGTTAACCATCAGAAACTACACTCATTATTTAAACCGTTTCTTAGAATTTGTCCGTTCGACAAACTTAAGACAGACGAGCAATATTTATCCTAAAGATATAGATTTAAACTTAATAAGAAAATACAGACTCTATCTTTCTAAATGGACAGATCCGAAAACCAAAGAACCTTTAAAAAAAGTGACTCAAAATTATTTTATGATAGCACTGCGGGTATTTCTACGGTATCTTGCAAAAATTAATATGCAAACACTTCCTGCTGAAAAAGTTGAATTGAGAGAAAATGATTCGAAGATTCCTCTTAAAATTCTAAAAGAAACTCAACTTAGATCTCTTCTGAGTGCTCCCAGCATGAGCAGCAAAGGTGGGCTTCGGGATCGGGCAATCCTGGAAACATTGTTTTCTACGGGTCTTAGGGTATCTGAGCTGGTTGAATTAGACAGGGACACCATTAATTTGCAAGGAGGCAAGTTTAGCATTTTTGGCAAAGGAGGAAGAAATCGTGAGATATCTTTATCTGATAGTGCTTGTGAGTGGCTGGAAAAGTACTTAGCAGTCCGTCAAGACACATTTAAACCGCTTTTTATCCGTTTTCAGGGAAAAGTTGATTTAACTGATAGCGGAGAAGCCATGAGATTGACTTCCCGATCTGTTGAACGGATTGTAGAAAAATATGTAAAAAAAATAGGAATTCCTATTAAAGCAACTCCGCAAACACTGCGTCACTGTTTTGCTGTTGATTTATTAATTAACGGAACAGATGTTCAATCTGTTCAAAAGATGCTTGGGCATTTCAACGCCTCAACTACTCAAATTTATTCCCGTAGTGTTAACTCCTGCTTTTTGGACAATGAGTGATATTTGGTTATTATTCTGATCTTGACTAAGCTAGTTTCCTGATCAATTTAAAGATTGTTCTAAAATCTTAAAAAGATTCTTTGTTAATCGCTTAGGACGATAAATTGATCTTTGGAATTCAATCACTATGTCAGTTTTAGTTTCCCTAAGTCCTTTAGTAGTGTATTTAAGATTGTTGAAACAATTGATAAGACAATTGCTGCCAAAATGGCTGGCATCCAACCATCAATCACAATTCCTGATACGACTGCTGCCACAATAAATAGAACTACTGCATTTATCACAAAAGCAAATAATCCCAAAGTGACAATTGTTAAAGGTGCACTTAGAAAACTTAGGATTGGTTTAATGAAAGTATTAACTACTCCCAAAACTATGGCTGCAAGGACAGCTGTGGTAAAGTCTTCAACCCTGAATCCAGGGACAATATTAGCTGTCAAAAGCAATGCAACTGCATTTAAGACCAGTGCTATAAGAATTTGCAAATTTCTCACCCCCTCTATCTTAATAGTGAATCAAATTTTTCAATATGTCAATCCCAAATGTTAATCTCATTTGAATCAAAAATGTAAATTAAAAAAAAATGACTAGATTGCGGTTAATGTTTTCTGTTACACTATAATTGTGAAGCCAAAACTGAGAAAACTTATTTTTAGAACCGTTTTTTTTATCCTATGTTTAAGTTTTGCCTGGTGGTTAATTAAAAGCGGTGATCTAATTAGTTTAGTTGAAACTGTTATTCCTTTCAGATTCGTTACAGAAATTATCGCAGGAATTTTCTATACATCCTTTTTAACCGCCCCTATTTCTGTGGCTATGCTGATTGTTTTGGCACAAGGAACTAATCCTGTTCTGACAGCTCTTCTGGCAGGTCTTGGTGCAGCACTAGGAGACATTATTTTAATAAAGTTTTTCAGAGGAAGTTTATCTTCTGATTTGAACCTGATTTCAAAGGAATTACATCTGAAAAAAATTAACCGGTTACTGCAAAAACTCCATTTAAGTTTTATTACTCCCCTTTTAGGAGTTTTAATCATAGCCTCCCCTTTTCCGGATGAATTAGGGTTGTTAATGCTTGGGGCTTCCAGATCAAAATATAGTGAAATTGCTGTTTTAACATATATTTTAAATACCGCAGGTATTCTTCTAATAGTTATACCTATTAATTTATTAGCATGATAAAATCAGGACTTACTTCCAGCGAAGCACAGCAGGCATTAATAAAATACGGCCCAAATCAGTTACCACAGAAGCAAAATATTTCTGCTCTAAAAGTATTATTAAGACAGATTCAAAATCCCTTTTCCTATCTTCTGCTGGGAGCTGCTATCCTTTCTTTTGTGATTGGAGACAGATTAGATACTTTTTTAATTGGCGGGATTTTAATTTTAAACACTTTTTTAAGTTTTTGGCAGGAATATAAGGCTTCTAAAGAATTAGAAACTCTGCGAAAGTTGGAGGTCGGCCTCTCAAGAGTAGAAAGGGATGGTAAGCAGGTTGAAGTTTTATCTACGAAAATTGTTCCGGGTGATGTGGTGATTTTGGAATCCGGTGATAAAGTGCCTGCAGATGCTCAAATTCTGGAAAGTTATTCTTTGCAGATAAATGAATCTATTTTAACCGGAGAGTCCTTGCCAGTGATGAAGTCCTCAAAAAAAGAGGAAAATTTAGTCTTTTTTGCCACCACCGTAACTTCAGGCCGGGGGAAGATTCTTGTTTTACAAACAGGAGCAAGAACCAAATTCGGAATCTTGGCAGAAACCTTAAGCACCATTGAAGAAGAACAAACTCCTTTTGAAAAAGCTCTGGTTGGTTTTAGTAAAGCCTTAGTGTTGGGAGCCCTCGTAGTTGCAGCTTTGATTTTTATTCTAAGAATATTGCAAGGCTACGACGTGCTTTCTACCTTGCTTTACAGCATTGTTTTAATGGTAGCTGTAGTGCCGGAAGGTTTACCTACTGTGGTAACTATAATTTTGGCCTTAGGTATGCGGAAGATGTATCGGAAAAAGGCTTTGGTTAGAAAGATGATTGCAATTGAGTCTTTGGGTACTGCCACAGTGATTTGTACGGACAAGACCGGGACTTTAACTAAAAATGAAATGCGGGTTAAGGAAGTTAATATTAAAGACGCCAAAAAAGCAGATTTTCTAAAGTGTGCGGTATTTTGCAACAGCGCCAGTTTAATATTGAAAGAAGACGGAGACAGTTTTGATGTTTTTGGAGATACAACTGAAGGAGCTCTTCTGCTTTGGGCAAAAGATCAAGGCAAGGATATTGATTTGATGAGATCGCAAGGCAAACTCATTGAAGAAATTCCTTTTAATTTGGAAACCCGGAAAATGACTGTTTTATGGGAAGAAGGCAGAAAAAAAACGCAGTACACCAAAGGAGCTCCGGAGGTTTTACTTGTTGATTCCAAGTTGTCTAGAGCTGACCAGGAGAAATGGGAGCTGAAGTATCAGCAAATGGCTAAAAAAGGATTACGGGTGCTGGCGTTTTCAGAAGATAAAGAGTTTTTGGGGCTAGTAGGGATTGCTGATGAAGTCCGTTCTGAGGTAAAAGTATCTATTGCATTGACAAAACAAGCCGGGATAAAGGTGGTAATGGTAACCGGTGATAATGAATTAACAGCTAAAACTATCGGCGAAGAAATTGGATTATTATCTCCCGGTGATGAAATTATGGTCGGTAGTCAGCTCAGTGACTTAAGCGAAGAAGATCTTTTGCAAAGAATCAGTAAAGTTAGAATTTTTGCCAGAATTACCCCACAGCAGAAACTCAGGATTGTTAAAGCTTATCAAGCCCTGGGAGAGGTAGTAGCTGTGACAGGTGATGGGGTAAATGATGTGTTGGCCTTAAAACAAGCAGAAGTCGGGGTTTCTATGGGCAAAATCGGAACTGATGTGTCAAAAGAGGCCTCGGATATTATTTTGCTTGATGATAACTTTGCAACCTTAGTTGTGGCCATTGAACAAGGCAGATTAATCTACAGCAATATTTTAAAAGTTATAAAGTTTTTACTTGCCGGGAATTTATCAGAAATACTTTTAATTGGAGCAGGGGCAGTTGCTGGTTTGCCAGCACCACTTTTACCTATTCAGATTCTTTGGATCAATTTTGTTACAGATGGGCCTCCTGCTTTAGCTTTAGGTTTTGACAGTGCTTCAAGACACCTGATGAAAATGCCGCCCCGCAGAAGATTGGGTTTGCTTGGTAAAAATTCTTTACGTTTTATCATCACCGCCGGAGTGTTAATTTCTGCTGTTTGTTTTTTAGTTTTCTATTTTACCTTTGAAAGTTTGGGACTTCAAACTTCCCGGGCTATCACCTTTACCCTTATAATTATTTTGCAAATGATTCTGCCTTTCATTATGAGAAGACATCACGGGATTTTGTCCAATAAAAAGCTTTTTGCCTCAGTTGCAGTAGTTATTTTGGTGCAAATCCTGATTATTGTATATGCTCCTTTAAGGTCGCTTTTCTTTTAAGGCTTTGATTGACAAGCGCTATATCCTTTTGTAGTATTACTTAAACTGCCTTCATGTTATGCTTCATTTTATGCCTGAGATAGTTTTTAATCCTTTAAAGCCTCAAAATTTACCTCAAGATCTGTCTCAAGGTTCGCGTGAAGCTGATTTGCGATCCCAAATAGAAAACCTGCAAACTACCCTAGCTTCGCTTAATCAGCGGGTAATTATATTGCAGGAAACACTGCAGGAGAAAGATCAGGAAATTGTTGATCTTAAGGCAATGCAGGCTGAGCATAATAAAATAACTTTATCGAAAAATACTCTATCTTGTAAAGATGCTTCACCTTCTCAATCACAACCTCAAGTACAACCTAAAACTAGCGGTAATGTGACAATAGTTGGTGTCTTGATTGATATTCTCAGATTTATCTTTTGGCCTAAGAAAAAAACTGCTAATCGAATAAGTCGTTTAAATAGGTTTACCAGCTAGGCCGTAAATCCATAGGTCTCCTGTAAAACCGATTATCTGCAGTGGCCAGGTTAAAATAACACTAAAAAATCCTGGCGATAAGAAAGATAGAAGCGGCCAGCGGTAATATATAGCAAAAGCAATAGTGAAAACAAAACCGATCATAAAATAAGCTATACTTAAAGTTGAGATAAATTTTTCTTTGTCCATTTTTAAATCCTAAAATACTATAATCTTAAATATTATTCTATGTTTTTTCTTTAGAACAAACAACTGTAGCTGCTGCTACTTTTTCCCCTTTTCTGACCCTCATCAAGATTACTCCTTGGGTTTGGCGCTGCAGAGTCGGCACCTCTGCCAGCTTCATTTTTATAAGCTGTCCTTTTGAGGAGGTTAATACCAAAGTATCCATTTTTTTATCAATAGCTTCGGCTGTAACAATTGATCCGGTTTTGGCAGTTACTTGCGCAGCTTTAACTCCTTGTCCTCCCCTGCTCTGTCTGTTCCAAGCGGAAATTAGAGTTTTCTTACCTAAACCGTTTTCCATAATTACTAAAAGTTCATCATTATTTTCGTTTTGGACTAGATTTAAGGAGACTACTTCGTCATTATCGATCAATCTAATTCCTCTTACTCCGGAGGTGGCCCGGTGTGTTGGTTTTACTTGGGTTTCGGAAAAACGGATTGACTTACCTTTTTTTGAAACAATAATAGCATCATCCTTGCCTGAGGTTGGGATTACCCATCCTAGTTCATCAGTTGAATCTAATCTGATTGCTACCAAACCATTTTTGCGGATATTTGCATACTCTTCCAAAGAGGTTTTTTTAACTGTTCCACCTTTAGTACACATAAAGAAATATTTGGCGCTTTCACCTTTTTGCCTGGTAGTTAAAACAGCTGTAACTTTTTCTCCTTGTTCAATATTAATTAAATTAACAATAGCCTGACCCTTAGCTGCGCGTTGTGTTTCCGGAATTTCCCAAACCTTGATTTGGAAAACTCTTCCTTTATCAGTAAAGAATAAAATGCTGTCATGTGTTTGGGTATAGAAAATATGGGAAACTGCATCTGTTTCTTTGGTAGAAATTCCCATAACTCCCCTGCCACCCCGCTGTTGTGTCCTAAAAGACATCGGAGCTTGGCGTTTGATATAACCACCTTTAGTGATAGTAATAATAGTCGTTTTATTTGGTACCAAATCTTCTTCGGAAAATTCTCCGACTTTTTGTTTATAAACACGGGTTCGTCTGCCGTTTCCGTATTTTGTTTTTATTCTTACGAGTTCGTCCTTGATGACTTTTAAAACTTTTTCCGGATGACTCAGTAAATCCGTTAAATAGGCAATTGTTTCCTGGATCATTTTTAGTTCATCCTCAATTTTTTGACGTTCCAGCGCAGCTAATCTCCGAAGCTGCATATCTAAAATAGCCAAAGCCTGGAGCTCTGTTAACTTAAATTGGGTTATTAAATTCTGTTTTGCAGAATTTGCATCAGCACTTTTTTTAATAGTTTTTATAACTGCATCAATATTATCAACAGCAATTTTTAAGCCTTCTAGAATATGTTCCCTTGCTCTAGCTTCAGCAAGTTCGAATTCAGAGCGTTTTCTAATAACCACTTGTCTGTGGTTGATGAATTCTTCCAAAATCCTCTTTAATGTCAGAAGATGTGGAACTCCGTTTGAAAGAGCAACCAGGTTGGCATTAAAAACCGACTGCATGGCAGTATTTTTATAAAGACGGTTTAAGATTGATTGAGGTTTGGCGTCTCTTTTTAAATCAAATACAATTCTAACCATTTGTTTACGGTCTGATTCATCCCGCAAATCTGCAATGCCTTCTATTTTCTTATCTTTTACCAAATCAGCAATCCTGGCAATTAAGGTAGCTTTATTAACCTGGTATGGTAACTCCGAGACTATAATTTGCATTTTTCCTGCTGTATTTTCGTCAATTTCAGCTTTGGCTCTCATTACGATCCGGCCCTTACCAGTAGCATAAGCTGCTAATATTTCACTTTGATCATAAATAGAAGCCCCTGTTGGAAAATCAGGACCCTTAATAAATTGTATAAGATCTTCAACTGTGGCAGTGGACTGGAAAACATCCTCTGTTTCTGTTTTTAGTTTTTCCTCTTCTGCTTTTGCGTCAGCTAATTCTGACTTGGCAACAGTTGGCAGTTTGTCAGCAGCAGATTTCTTTAGTGGATGTTCTATCACATAAACTAATGCATCGCAAATCTCCTCTAAATTATGAGGCGGGATTTGAGTAGCCATACCAACAGCAATACCGGAGGCACCATTTAGTAGTATATTTGGTATGACTGAAGGTAAAAGTATTGGTTCCCGGGCAGTACCGGAGTAGTTGTCTATAAACGTAACAGTGTTTTTATTAATGTCCTGGAGTAATTCTTCTGAAATAGCTGAAAGTCTGGCTTCAGTATTATGGTTGATAAAGCCATTTCCTATGAATGAATGACATTTGCTCTCAACCTTAAGAGAATAAACTTTTTGTATTCCTCCATCTTCTATTTTAATTATGGAATCAAAAAGATAATTATTTGATAATAAATGTTCAAACAGTCTTTGAGTATCAAGTTTCAGGGTGGGAATTATTGTTGGTACTATTTGTGAATAATTAGAAGCTAAGTTAGAATAGCGATCAAAATTATGTTTTGTAGAAAACTTACGTTTATTGTAAGACAAGTTAGTGTCTAACTGATTAAGCACGTATTCTCTCAAAAAAGGGACAAAGTCAAAAAGTGAAGAGTCTTTATGAAGATAAGATAAAACACTTTGCAATTTTTCTTTTTTACGCTTGGATAAAAATCCAATTTCTTTTTGGAATAACTTGTAGTTTTTAAGACTCCGGATATATAATTTATGTGTTCCTCTGCAAAAATCAAAGCGTTTTGTTGAAGCAATTCCAAATCTCAGCAGCAGAATTTGTAGTTGACTGATTAATTTTTCACTTACTGAGATAGCAGAAAGCTCAATCATTTTCTTACTGCTGCTGATGCTTCCATCTCCTTCGAAATACGCCTGCAAAAAACTTGCCACGGCTTGTTTAGGCGATTGCAATATAATATGAGGAATAGTTTTTCCTGCAGCTAAAACATTGTTAAGGCCTAGATTCCTTAAAAACTCTATTATATATAAATAGTGAACCTCTAATCTAAAATAGGGCTTTTTTCCGTAAGAACTTGGCTGTTTTTTAAATTTGTGAATACGGCAGTTAGGGAAAACTCTTTTCCAGGCTTTTTTGAATTTATTAATCCACACCTCGTCACTGTTGCAGAATTCAATTTTGTTTCTTCCTATATAACCCTCGGCAAGCAGACTACCCAGGATAAAGGCCAAATCTTTAGTAAGGGTTTTTGGGAGTATCATAACTTTTTTGCGTCCTGGATCAGCAGGTCTCAGCGTTTCCAGTGAAACTGCTTTTTTGGGCCACAAAAGATCAGAAGTGCGGTCAATTACTGCTGTGTCCCCTGTTTTGATTTGACTAAGTAACTTCCATTTATACTCTGGTTTACCAGTAAGGGGATTTTTTGCCCATATCAAAAGAGGATGGTTGTGAGAACCCTGAATAGTGAAGCCTTGGTTGGTTGTTACTTTGATAGTAGGATGTTTACCGCTATCAAACCATTTTGAGGTGGTGTTTATAGTGCGATCTTTAGAAAGTATAGATATTTTTAAATCCTCTGTTTGATTTAAAGAGATATTCTTAATAGGTTGGAGTCCTTTTTCAGTTATTACTAAGGTTTCTCCTGTAATACAGTATCTCATTGCAGCCGGCGAATCACCGTCAATTGAACCGAAGTTTCCCTGGCCGTCAACTAACATATATCTCATGGAAAAGTTTTGGGCCATTCTGACCATGGCTTCATAAACAGGGCTATCGCCGTGCGGGTGGAAGTTTTTCAATACTTCACCGACCACAGCTGCTGATTTTTGGAATCTGTTTGTATGATGTATGCCTTGTTGGAACATGGCATAAATGATCCTTCTCTGTACTGGTTTAAGCCCGTCACGGACGTCAGGCAGGGCCCTTGAAACAATAACAGACATGGCATAGTCCAAATAGGATTTTTGCATTTCTTCAATAATCGGAGCCGGTTGTACTTTGCCTATATTACTCATTGGTTTGGGACACAAAAAAAGGGTTTAGACCCTAGGAAAATTATACCTTTTTTGATCCTTCTTAAGCAAGGGGTAAAGGATGTTTTTTAGGCCAGTTTTTCCAACATTGTTTATAAAGGGGAAATTCAGATTCTTTGACCCAATGCAGATTATTTTGATCTTTAATATGATCTATAAACAGCTTTCCGTTTAAATGGTCAACTTCATGCTGAAAAATCCTAGCTGTATAACCTGTATGTTTTTCTTCAACAATACTCCATATCGGTTGCGTGTTGCCGGAGGTTGTGTTTGCATCGTGAGAAGGAAGCGATTTAACGCTTGGGTTTTTTAAGACAATAGCTTTTATCTTTACAGCAATGGGACGGGAGACTATTCCACAAATTCGTCCGGTTGAATAACAACCCTCGTACCACTCCCCTTCTTTTTTAGATTGCCAAACAATTTCCGGATTAATATATACCTTTAATCCTTTTAAAGGTATATCCTTTTTCGGTAAAGAAATTCTTAGATTTCTAACTTTTCCTGCTTTATTTTTACTTTGATTTTTTTTGACACTTAGTCGGCGAGGTAGACTTTTTCCATCAGCTTCTATATCTACCAAAATTATTCTTTTTAAAATTCCAATTTGCGGCGCAGCCAAGCCGACCATGATAGGTTTGTCTTGGCTCTTTTGCTCCTTGCGGGCAATCCCTAACATGGTTTCAATTATTTGTATGGTACCTAGTGAGTTGATCTGATCTTGGGGAATCTTTTTAGCAATTTTTCTTAAACCGGGATCATCTGGTTTTAGGAATTTTAATGCACTAACACTAAGCTGATTTAATGCGTTAGTATCAAACTTATTTATCCTCATATGCTGATTTAACCATTTTATCTAATAATTTTGGGAAAGTTAGTCCAACTGCTGCAGCTGCTTTAGGAAAAAGGGAAGAAGCTGTTAGTCCCGGAATTGTGTTTACTTCTAGGACATAAGGCTGGTCTTCTGAAATTATAAAGTCTATTCTTGAGTAGTGGCCGAGTTTCAAAGTTTTGTGGATTCTAAGAGCTATTTCCTGAACTATTTTTTTAAGTTTAGCAGTTAAGGATGGAGCATTAGGGATTTCATCGGTTTTTCCCCAGTATTTGTTTTTGTAATCAAACCAGCCTTCCTTTGGCGGGATTATTTCTATAACAGGTAGAGCTTTGTCTTTCAGTATGGCTACAGTTACTTCAATTCCTGGTAAGTATTTTTCTACGAATAGCGGTAAGCCAGATTTTAAAAGCACCCTGCATAGATTGTTTTTAAGATTTTCTGCTGATTTTAATATAACAACTTCTTTTGAAGATCCCCCATTGGAACTTTTTAACACACAGGGAAACCCAAATTCAACAATATCGTCTTTGCTTTTTATTTTTTTCCAAGGCGAGGTTAAAATATGTTCTTTGTCACAAAATTCCTTAAAAGAAATCTTATACCAGCCTTGCTGAAATCCTTTTGGGTCACCTCCTATAAATGGTATACCGAAAGTTGACAGTTTTTTTTGCAGATTTCCTCCTTCACCTTCTTCTCCGTGAAGGACCGGAAAAACTACATCAAAATCTTCAACCAAATTTTTGGAAATACTCCCCTTTTTTAAGTCAAACAATTTAACCCGGTGACTATTTTCTTTAAGTCCTTTTTTAACGCATTTTGCTGACATTAAAGAAATCCGCCTTTCAGATGTTGTACCGCCAGTGATGATTAATATTCTCATATAAAAATTTCCTTAACCGCTTGATTAAATTTTCTTCCCCTGTCAAATTCATTCTGGAATAAATTAAAAGAAGTTGCTGAGGGAGCAAAAAGAACTATATCTTTGGGTCCTGCGATTCCTTTTACATCAGCAAGAAGTTTTTTAAGATCATTGTAAGTTCCTGCAATCAGATTTCTATTTTTACCATCAATATTGATGTGTTTTTTAATTTCATCTGAAGAATCACCTTCTAAGAAGAAAACTTTTTTAACTGTTTTTGAAATTAGCACAGCATAATCTTTATAATCCATTTTTTTATTCATCCCTCCGCAAATTAATATGCATCCGGGAAAAGTTTGTATGGCTTTTGTACCTGCCACAGGGCTGGTGGCAGTAGTATCATTGTAAATTTTAACTCCATGCCAGTTTTTCACAAGCTCCATTCTAAAAGGTACGCCTTTGAATTTGGATAATATATTTAGCGCATTTTTGTTATTTACACCGAAAGTTTTTGCTACAGCTAAAGTTACAGCAATATTTTCCAGATTATGTTCTCCTAAAAGTTTGGGATGGAAAGATGTCGGTAAATCCTCTTTAGAGCAGTAAATGATTTTGGATTTTAGTCCGTTTAAGAAATCAGGTTGAGTAGTTTCTGGATCGTTTTTCTTTAAAAAAAGGCAGTCGCCTTCATTTTGATATTTTCCTATAATTTTTTTAGACTTGATATAATCCGCTATTGTTTCGTAGTAGTTAAGATGATCAGGGGTGATATTAGTTATAACCGCCCATTTAGGAGAAACCTTGTGTGTTTCATATGCTTCTAGTTGGAATGAAGAAATCTCCAGGACAACAAAGGTATCAGGTTTAACAAAAGGAATTGTATCAAGAACACTTTTACCTATATTCCCTGCTAAAACTACCTTTTTGCCGGCGGCTTTTAAAACTTCATAAATCAGCGAAGAAGTGGTGGATTTTCCTTTTGTTCCGGTGATGCCGATTATTTGGGAAGGTTTTACGTATTGTAAAAAAATGCCCATGTCTGTTTCAATTTGTTTGCCTTGTTTTTTAGCATATTCCATGTAGGGATTGCCTGGTTTTATAGCAGGGTTTTTTATGATTAAATCAGCCCAATCCACATCTTCGTATTTATGCTTTCCTAATAAGTAGGAGATGTTTTTGTATTTTTGCAACTGATTAAGTGAAGGTTTTAAAATTTCTTCAGTCTTTAAATCTGTTACTTTAACTTTTGCTCTTTGTTTTGCAAAAAATGCGGCAGAACCTACCCCGCCCTGGTTTAATCCTAAACCGAAGATAAGCACCTTATTGGTTTTTCTAATTCCCATCAGTTTATCTATGAAAAAATCAATACCGTCTGACTTTAGTTTAATATATCCCCCGTTTCCAATAGCACCTGTTAAATAAGTATCATCTGATAAATGATTAAGCAAAGCCCGCATTATTCCTCCGTGTGACACAATCAAAACTGTTTTTTCAAGATAAGAAACTGAAACTTCTCTTAGGAAAGTAATGAATCTTGAAACTATTTCTTCATCTGTTTCATATCCCTGACAAGGCTTGTATTTAACTCTTTCCTTTTTGTTTAAGCGCTCCCAGTTATCATAAAATTTTTTCATCATCTGTTCTGATTTGCCGTCATATTTGCCGTAGCGGCGCTCCCGTAAAAGGCGGGTTGTCTCTACAGCCATTTTTCTTTCCAACGTAATAATTTCTGCAGTTTTCCTGGCTCTTATTAAATCTGAAGAAAATACAGCATCAAATTTTATTTTCTTTAAATTATTCTTTAAAGCTTTTGCTTGTTTTATACCTTCGGAATTTAAGGGAATATCTTTGTGTCCTTGGGTTATTCCCTTAGCATTCCAATCTGTCTGACCGTGGCGGACTATATAAACAGTGCAGTTTTTTTGTATCTTTTTGATCATAGATGGTATTATACTTTTCTAATGAAAACTAGTCCAATCGGAATTTTTGATTCAGGTATCGGCGGATTAACTGTGGCAAGGCAGATAGTGAAACTATTGCCCAGTGAGAGCATTATTTATTTAGGTGATACTGCAAGAGTTCCATATGGGCCGCGGAGTAAAGCAGTGATTACAAAATTTGCCAAAGAGTTGACTAATTTTTTAATAAAGTGCAATGTTAAATGTTTGGTGGTAGCTTGTAATACTATTTCAGCCACTTGTCTTGATGAGATAAGGAAAGTTTCCCCTGTTCCTGTTTTTGGAGTAGTTGAACCAACCATAGAGCTAGCAATTAAAACTACTAAGACAAATAAGATCGGAATTATAGGTACAGAAGGAACTATAAAAAGCGGCACATATGTGAGAAAAATTCATGAGATAAACCCCAAAATAGAAGTTGACAGTGCTGCCTGCCCGCTTTTTGTGCCGATAGCTGAGGAAGGTTTGGGTGCTCATAAAGCTACAGAATTAATAGCAAAAGATTATCTAAGGGATTTAAAAAAAAGCCAGATTGATACACTTATTTTAGCTTGTACACATTATCCCCTGCTCAGTCAAGTTATTCAGGAAACAATGGGAGCGAAAGTTACCCTGATAGACTCTGCAAAACCAACAGCTGAAAAATTGAAAGAAAGTTTAGAAGAGCGCAAATTGCTTTCAGATAAAAAAGCAAAATACGAATTTTATGTAACAGATGCGCCTGATAGGGTTTTTAAAGTAGCCAGTAGGTTTTTTGGCAAGATTTTAAACGACAATCTAAAACAAGTTACCCTACCAACTTCTTAGCAAGTTCATCAGTATCCCCTGCGCTCATAAAAAAGACGATATCCCCTTTTTTGATTTCCGGTTTAATTTTTTCTAAAACTTGATCCTTGTTTCCTACGTACTTAACTGGTGGGATTGTTTTTTCGCCACTACGCAATTTAGATTCTACTTCCTTTTGAATAGCCTCTATCAATTGCTGACTAGTGACTAAACCCGTATCAACTTCTCTGGAAGGATAAATATCCATTATAAAAACTTTATCAACAGGTAAATTTTGGAAAACTCTTACAAAATCGGAAAAGAGTGCTTTTGTCCGGGCAAACATATGTGGTTGGTAAATTAGCAGTATTGTCTGATTTGGAAATTTTTCCCTTGCTGCTTCCATGGTTTTAGCGATTTCTGTGGGATGATGACCAAAATCAGAATAAACTTTGGCGCCTCTGCAGTCTCCAATATATTCAAACCTCTTCCCTACTCCCTGATAATTTTGCAGACTTTTTTGTATGGTTTCTGGTTTAATTCCTAGAATAAGTCCAACTTGCAGAGCAGCTTGAGCGTTTAATTTATTAAATGTCCCGGGAATTTTAAGCGAAAAATTTAATTTATGTTTAGAATAATCTAAATATTTTACTTTAACTTTATGATCATGTTTAACTTTATGATGTTTGCAGATATCTGTTTTCATAATAACTTTCAAAATATCAGCTACATTTGAATCAGACAGGTTTGCCAGAATTACTCTTTTTGTCTGCAGTAAAAATTTCTTGAAACTATCTTTAACTGCCTCAAGGTTTTCAAAATATTCCGGATGATCCATCTCAATATTGGTTATAACATTGATATCAGGTTTAAGATGTAAAAAATTATCATTAAACTCATCTGCCTCAACAACAAAGTATTTTCCATTCCCGATTTTGTAATTCGTCCCCCCCCAAGGTGTTATTGCTCCAAGTTCAACAGTCGGATCAAGCTTTGCGTCTTCCAGAATCTTTGCAATCATGGCAGTAGTAGTGGTTTTGCCATGAGTACCGCAAACAGTAATCACGAATTTATCTTTAACTAAATACTTTCCTAAAAATTGCTGCCAAATCATGATTTCGATTCCTTGTTTCTTTGCTTCTAGCAATTCGCTATTATTAGGATCCAGAGAAAAAATAGCCGGAGTTACTGCCAGAATATCTACCTTTTTTGAATCAGAATCAGTATTCCTGTTTGATGATTGGGAGACTAAATGCTGAGGGTTGTGTCCTGTAAAAAGTTGTGAATCTTTAAACGTCCGGGTAAATTCATTATGTGGTTTAAGATCGCAGCCGGTTACTGTAAAACCTTGTGCCTGGGCTATAGCAGCAGCTGCTGATGTTCCGCTCCCCCCTATTCCCAAAAAATGTATATGCTTCATTAAAACATGCTTAATTATACTTATTATATATCAAGTTATATATCAAGTGTAGCTAGCTTGGCATGTGTTTGGATGAAGCGTTTGCGTGGAGGGACTTCATTGCCCATAAGCATGGTAAATACTTCATCAGCTGCAGAAATATCTTCAACAGTTACTTGTTTTAAAACCCTGTTTTCCGGATTCATGGTAGTTTCCCAAAGCTGGTCCGGGTTCATTTCTCCCAAACCTTTATATCTTTGAAGAATATAGCCATCAGCCTTTTGACCTGTTTTAGTTGCTAACTGTTTAATAATTTGATCTTTTTCTGTATCAGAATATGCGTAATGAATTTGTTTGCCCTTTTGAATTTTGAAAAGCGGAGGTTGGGCAATATATACATAGCCTTTATAGATGATTTCAGGCAGATATCTAAAGAAAAATGTCAGAAGCAAAGTTCTGATGTGTTCTCCGTCAACGTCTGCATCTGTCATGATAATAATCCGGTGATATCTGGTTTTGCTGTAATCAACCGTGTCTCCAATTCCTGTTCCCAAAGCAATTACCAAAGCTTTAATTTCTTCAAACTCCAAAACTTTATCCAGTCTGGCTCTTTCTGTGTTAAGGATTTTACCCCTTAAGGGTAAAATAGCTTGGAATTTTCTGTCTCTTCCTTGCTTGGCACTATTATGGACAAAGATACCAGCAGCAAGGGCAAAGTTATGAGTATTTTCTACCTCAAGATCATAAACAGCTATTTTTTTCTTAAGTTTTACAATTTGCTTAATCTTGTGGTTAAAATTGTAAACAGCTTGTTCCAATCTTTTGTAATCCCCCTCAAAAAATCTATTAGCGACAGTTTCAAGTTTGATTAGACTTTTATCACAAGTTTGTTGACGGATTTGATTATAATGATCAATATGGATTTCTCCCTCTTTTTCTTGAATTTCTTTTAATATCTTTAATGTTTTTCGGAGAAATGTTCTATTGTATGATTCCTTGCGTCTAATTCTAAATTCTGGGGTCCATTGTTCTTTTGTTTTTTTGCTTCTCAATTTGAGTAAAGACTTGTTATTCCATTTTTCTTTAGCTAGTTTGGATAAGATTTCTTTTCTTTCTGGATGAGTTTTGAAAAAATTACTAACCCTCTCCGATTGTTTTTTGCGATTTTCTTTATTTGACCAAAATTTTACCTGTTCTTTATTTAGTCTTTCTTTAAGGGATTTTTGGTATTCTGGGTTAGAATGGTAATAGTTTAAATAAGCGTTAAGCATGTATTGTTTATATTTAGGATTTTTCCATTGAACTTTAGCGTTTTTTCTAAACAACTCACGTTTTTGCAGTGACTTAATTCTTGCTTTTTCTCTATTTTCAGGGGTTCTTCTGGTCTCTATTGCTCTTTTTTGGACACCATTTCGTTTCAAGGTTTTTTCGATATTAGTATGATGAAGCATTGGATGTTCTTCTTTGGGAAGACGTACTATATTGGTAGGGTTATTATTCCTTTTATTAAAATCTTTATGGTGTCTGTAGATTCCATTGGCAGCCCTGTATATATTTTGTTGTAAATTATAAATATCTGATAATACATGAGTATAGATCCATTTTTTAGATTTGGGGTCAAATACAAGCTCGTATCCTTTTAGGGGTGTTTTATTTTTCCGATCAGTAATTTTTTTATATAGAGGAGCTAGGTTGTGCTTAGGAGTTAGTTTCCTAGCTTCAATATAAGTTCCGTCTACTAATCTAAATAGGTGATCGGGTGTACATGTTAAAACTTTCCCTGTATCCAAAACAATCTTTATAACTCTAGCGTCCTTTTTTGTTAATCTAGGATTTAGAATAGGTTTGATACCAATATGTCCGTTATCCAACATTGTGTAACAGAAGTTTTTTTTGCCTTGTTTATCTTCCTTGATCAGCTGTGTAAACGACAAATCTCTACCATCTGCAAGTGCAATTTTTGTTTCACCAGCCCAGCATCCTCCAGCGGAATCCCCCTCCACTATATATAATTCTGATTGTGATGCATCTCTGTTTTGACAATCAGCCAATTTTCCAGGTAAAGTCATTCCTTCCAAAGCGCCTTTTCTAATTACTGCATCCTTGGCAGCCCTGGCAGCAGCTCTGGCCCTGGCAGCAAGCAGGACTTTTTCCATGATTTTTCTAGCATCCTGAGGATTTTCTTCAAAAAACATATCCAGGCCATTTTTGACTACTTGACTTACAATCGGTTGCACTTCTGCGTTACCTAGTTTTTCTTTGGTTTGTGATTCAAATTGGATTATATTAGAATCCATTTTAATGGAAATAACAGCTGTTAAACCTTCTTTGACATCATCTCCGGTTAAGTTCTCATCCTTTTCTTTTAAAAACTCAATCCTACGGGCATAGTCATTGATGGCCCGGGTTAGGGCGGTACGGAAACCTGTTAAGTGAGAACCACCTTCTGTAGTGGGCACAACATTTGCAAAACTTTCCACATTTTCGCTAAAACTGTTGTTATATTGGATCGCAACTTCAACATCTACTTCTTTCTCAGTTTTGTGGATCAAAATCGGTTCAGCGTGAACTAAGGCTTTGTTTTTGTTTAGATGCTTAATTAAAGTTGCCAAACCAGATTGGAAATAAAAGTGGCGTTCCTGTCCGGTTCTTTCATCATAAAGATGAAAAAAGATTCCAGCTACCAAATATGCTACTTGTTTAAGCTGTTTTTCTAATTTGTCAAAATCAGGAGTAATGGTGGAGAAGATTGTCTTGTCAGCTAAAAAAGTTATTTTAGTGCCGTTTTTTACTTGCCAAACAAAATTTGTTTTAAATGGCAGATTAGTATTTTTGCCAATCGGAGCAACTTTGTTTTTGGCTTTGCCTTGTGAATATTCCTGAAAGTGTTCTTTGTTGCTGCGCCTGACCTCTGCCCTTAAATAATCTGATAAGGCATTGACAGCAGAAACCCCGATACCGTGCAGTCCAGTAGATACTTTGTAACCGCTGTCACCGAATTTACCACCTGCGTGAAGAGTGGTCATGATAACCTCAAGCGCAGATACTCCGACTTTAGGATGAATTTCAACCGGGATTCCCCTACCGTCATCAGCAACCGTAACATAATTTTCTTCATGTAAAACAACCCAAATATTTTTTGCATAGCCTGCTAAGGCTTCATCAATAGAGTTATCAACAACCTCTTTAATAAGATGATGAAGACCTCTTAGGTCAGTTGAGCCAATATACATCCCCGGTCTTTTCCGGACCGGTTCCAGCCCTTCTAAAACCTGTATTTGTTCTGCGGAATATTTGTTGGAATCTTTAGCCATTCAAAAAGCCTCTTTGAGGCTAAGTTATAAGTTTAACACAAGTCTAGCTTTTAATAAAGACTACGACTAAAATAAAGACTAAAATCCGGATTAACGTTTTTTAAAAGCCCTATTTTATAATTTCCAACTAACGATTAAGCTATCAATTAAGCGCAGAGTGTTTACCTTAATTTGGCAGAAGTATTATCTTTCTTGTCCTATTCCCTGCTTGGCATTTTCAGCATTAAATATTCTAAAATAGCCCTGATATTGACGTTCTGTTTAGCCCATTTCTCAGCACGTAGTAATTCTTTCAGGAAATCTTTAAGTGTTTGGCGGGACTTTGAATCGAGAAGTTGTTTTTGGAAATAGTAAACTAAGTGAAGTAAAAATTCTTTTCTATCCTTGAGTTTTGCAATATACTCAAAACGCTCTTCAATAGAAGAGCTTATTAATTTTTCAAAATCTTTGGTGTATTTATCATGATGTTTTAAAGTGTCTTCATTTTGAGTTTCAAGATTTACGATTTTGCATCTTGATAGAATTGTTGGTAAAAGAGCGGCATCAGAACTGGTCCCCAAAGTTAAGATTGCTTCCTTTGGTAGTTCCTCAATGGTTTTAAGCAGGGCATTTTGTGCTTCGTGAGTCAAAATTGATGCATCTTCCAGAACAACCATTTTTCTTTTAGCAGAATATGGTTTTAAAGAGAAAAATTCTTTTATCTTTTTAGCTTCATTGATGCCTAATTTTGTATCTTTCTTAAGATATAAAAGATCAGGATGGTTTTTTTTAAGATTATGTTTTTTTAAGTCCTGTTTAATAAAATTTGTGAGTACGAAGTGGGACCGTGAAATTAAAAGCCTTGCAATCAT
>Ga0180007_10002754_pt1 | contig 20438 bp, 17 predicted proteins | sample MM_PC_MetaG_FD_121122 | JGI IMG/M metagenome (GOLD analysis project Ga0180007, IMG submission 121122) | Groundwater microbial communities from the Aspo Hard Rock Laboratory (HRL) deep subsurface site, Sweden - MM_PC_MetaG | ecosystem: Environmental > Aquatic > Deep subsurface > Groundwater... | reverse complement strand
TTCATCCTGAGCCAGGATCAAACTCTCCATAAATTATGTTTTGTTTGTTAATAGCTCTTTTTGTTTTTTTGTTACTTTTGATACACTCATCATCATTCAGTTTTCAAAGACCTTCTTTGCATGCCTTGTTTGGCGTGCTCAATTATTCTACCACTAGCAAACTACGTTTGTCAACACTAAACTAAAACTTTATGATTTTCATGTTTTTGTAGTTCCCGTAGGGCTCCTTTTTGGGAGCGACCTTTATCATTCTATAATATAAGACTTGATAAGTCAATACTTTTGATTATAAAAAAAAGAAATCTTCAAATTAGACATTTGATTATTTCTTTTTATGGATAGGAATGGGATTATATACGCGATAAATCAGGATTTTTATAGATATACGCTTCCTTATACCACTCTTTAAAGTATATCCATAATCCTACTTGGTATCCAATTAGGAAAAAAGGAAGTATGGTTTGAGTAGGATTTGATTGCTCATAGGGGATGATTGAAGTGATGAATAATGAAATAAAATAAACAAAAGCAATAGCAATCAGAGAATAACCCTTAATCGTTAGAAGTGGAATCTCTATCTTTTTAATTTCTAAAAGCCATAAAGTCAATAAAACAATCTGTAAAAGTAGTAAAATATTCGTGATTAAACCAAAAGGTTCCATAATACCGAAATCAATCATTAAAAACCGAATCAGTCCTAAAATAGCAAACAAAACACTATATAACTTTATTCTCGGATAGTCCTTAGTTGATAAAAAAAGTCCTATAAATCCGAAGATAATCATTAGATCCCCAAATCTAATGAATATATCAACAGATGGATAGAACATTGGCAAATTAAAAATCATTGAATCAATTTGATTAATCATATGACTAAAGATTGTTAATGCACAAGAAAGTAAAATGGTTACAATAGACATTTTTTGCATATTGAATTCCCCCAAGCTATTACTTCTATTTTATCATTTATTGAATATAAATAAAAGAAAAGAGGATTACAATTATCCTCTTATTAGTCTTAATATATCATTATATGTTACAAATACAAATAATCCTAGGAGTAGAAAGAACATTACATTGTTAATCGTATTCTCGAGTTTTCTATTCAAAGGCTTTCTGGTTACTGCTTCTATACCTAGAAATACGAGTCTTCCTCCATCAAGTGCAGGGATTGGTAGTAAATTCAATAGCCCTATATTGATTGAAAGGAATGCTGTGAAACCAAGGATAGCTATGAATCCTTGTGATGTTGTGCTACTAACTAATGAGAATATACCAATAGGACCGGATAAATCTCCTAACCCTAGGTTTTCTTTCGCATCAAAGAGTAGTCCAAGTGTATTAAATACTTGCATCATATTGCTATAAAACGTTCTAAATGGATAAAGTAATGTATACCCTATGTCAAATCCTGATGTTGGTGAAATGCCAAGTTGGAAAACAATTCCTTGATATCCAAGCTTGCCTAATGCTCTTTCACTAATCAGTTCATAGGAGGTTTCTAGTATCTCTGTTCCTCTTAGATAATTGACAGTAATTTCTCCGCTGTTGTTTTCTTGGAAGAATTCTATCAAATCATCCCAATCACTTAGTGGATAAACAACACCTTCATACTCTATGGATATAATTTCATCCAATGCTTCTAACCCACCATCTGAGGATGCTCTACCAAATGCTTGTCCAATGACAACCTCATCGCTATATATATTGCCATCACCATCAATATTAGCGAATCCGGCCATTTGAATAATGGTGATAACCGTGACATCATTTTCGCTATATTCTACCCCCTCACGCGTATAAGATAAGGATAGGGATACTGATGTTAAGGATCTCATGACTGTAGATAGATCGTTCCAATCACCTATTTCAACACCATTAATCATGGTGATTTCATCACCTTTTTCTAGTCCAAAATCCTCTGCAGGTGACCCGATTGAAACCTGATCTACAACACTTGATTCAAGATTTGGCTTGAAAACAAAGAAACCAACAATTAAAAATAATACAAGTGCTAAGATAAAATTCATCATGGGTCCAGCAAAAATGACTAAAAATCTTTGCCATAAGGTTTTGCTTTCAAAACTCTTTTCAGATGGTGTGATCCACATTTCTTTCTTTTCAGAGAAACGGTAAATTGCATCTCTTAAAACAGGATATTTGGTTTGATTTCCATCGACTTCAATTTCTATAAATAATGGATTAAAATCCTTACCATATAGATCAAATGATTTAACGATTCCAATTAGATCACTTTCTAGGGTATCAACTAAAATGATTTGATAGACCTGTCCTTGTGAATTTAGCTTTAGTCCAACAATTTGCTCCTTTTTAATTAAGGCATCATTAATGGATTCTCCAGCCATGGACACAAATCCACCGATTGGAATACTTCTGATTGAATAAATGGTTTCGCCTTTTCTTTTTTGATAGATTGCTGGTCCCATACCAATCGCAAATTCATGACACAAAATCCCTGCTTTTTTTGCAAAATAAAAATGTCCTGCTTCATGAATCAGGATAATAACTCCCAAAACGAGAATAAATACGATTAAATCAACGATAAACATAAACTACCTCTTTTCATATGCGAGTAGAATTTCGTTTTGAATCTGTTTGTCAGTATCGATAATCTCATCGATAGTTGGATTCAAGACATTTTTAAAGCTTTCTACATATTGCATGACTATATTTTCAATTTCTAAAAATTTGATTTTATTTTGAATAAACAATTTGACTGCAGCTTCATTTGCTGCATTCATGACTGTTGGTAATAAACCGCCTTGATTTCCTACATGATATGCAAGTTTTAACAGTGGGAACCTTTCGAAATCCATAGGTTGAAAGCTTAAATCTGTGAGTTTCAATCTTTGATCAAAGAAAGCTCTTTTCGGATAATAAAGTGCATAAAGAATTGGAATTCTCATATCTGATACACTTAAACTTGCTTTAATCGTCCCATCAGTGAAATAGGTGAGTCCATGAACAACAGATTCTCTATGTAGGATGGTCTCAATCTTTTCATATGGAAGATGAAAGAGATGATGTGCTTCAATAACTTCTAGACCTTTATTCATCATGGTCGCACTATCTATAGTTATTTTAGCCCCCATGCTCCAATTTGGATGCTTTAATGCTTCCTCAAGTGTTACATCTAATAAATCTTCTCGATTTAAATCTCTAAATGTTCCTCCACTTGCAGTTATAACAATCTTTTCAATATTGGATATATCCTCTCCATCGATAGTTTGCCATAATGCACTATGCTCAGAATCGATTGGATATAGTTTGACTCGGTAAGTCTCTATTAAACTATTGATGTAGTCACCAGCCATAACTAATGTTTCCTTATTGGCAAGTGCTATATCTTTTCCCGATTGAATGGCTTCAATTGTAGGTCTTAGGCCTGCTGAACCAGATAATGCATTCACAAGTAACCCTTTGACAGGATAGACTGATAATTCAATCAAACCTTGATCACCATAAACAAATTTAACAGTCGGATATTTTAATATATAGCTTTCTAGGAGATGTTCATTTCTTAGACAAACAATCTCAACCGAAAAACGATCGAGAATTTGATAGTTAATCTCCTCATGACTTCCAAGGGAAATTCCGATTAAATTAAAGTTGTCTTGAGCTTTTTCAATGACATCGAGTGCTTGTAGTCCTATCGAACCAGCAGCTCCTAAAATATATATATTTTTCATACGATAATTGCTGGGAATAATCTATAAATCAGAAGAAATACTGCTGTTAAAAACATAGCTACGAACAATACAGAGTCAAAACGGTCTAAGAGTCCACCATGTCCAGGAAGTATCGTTCCAAAATCTTTAATATTATAGGTTCTCTTTAAGCGGGATGCTACAAGATCACCAATCTGTGCGAAAATACTCGCAAAAAATGTGACTGGAACGATGATAAGTCCTTGTACCCATAGTGGGTTACTTTCGCCTAATGTAGAGAAATTATCGAGTAGGGTTTGTTCTCCACCTGCATTTACGAAATTACCAAACCAAGTCCCCGGGTAAAACACTGATCCATAAAATAACGCAAATGCTGAACCGATAATGGTTGCACAAATCGTACCCGCAATTGCTCCCTCCCATGATTTCTTAGGACTAATATGTGGAGCGAGTTTATGTTTACCATATTTCATACCAAATAGATATGCAAATATATCTGTTGCTGATGTAATGATTAATAGATATACGATAAATCGAACACCTAAAAATCGTAAAATAACAATGGATGCTGCACCAAGTGCAACATAATTGATAATCGTTAGAGCTTTACCAACATCTTCTCCATTAAAATCTCTAAAGAAGACTAGAAAGCTAAGTAATATAATCGTAAAAATAGGAATGGTAATGCTTAACCAACCATTTGCTTGAAGTGGATTGTGGTCAATGTTACCTAAAACCCCACCTACTGAAAAGAATGTAGCCATTGACAAAAGCATAATCCCAATTTTTGGAAGTAACTGAAATTTTTTCTTACTTTCATACATACGGATCATTTCATGGGATGCTATTAAAACAAAAAGTGTCATTAGCACTTGAAATAATTCTAAGAATATCTCAATGCTCACAATTGGTATTAAAATAGCAGCCAGTATAATCCCGGTAATTAAACGTTCTTTCATGCTAAACCTCCAAATCGACGATGTCTACTTTGATAACTTTTTATTGCTTTTTTCAATTCCTTTTCTCTAAATGCTGGCCAATGCACTTTAGTAAAATAAAACTCTGCATAGGATGCTTGCCATAATAGAAAATTAGATAATCTTTGCTCTCCACTGGTTCGAATGAGTAGATCGACTGGTTCTTTGATCATGAGTTTTTCTTCTAAAGACTCTTTAGTGATTGGAAATTTGGAGGAATTCACTGCAGTAATGATTTCATCATATGAACCATAATCAACAGCAACACAAAGCTCAAAACCTTTGTGATCCTGAGTCTCTTTTGTAATAATCTCCATGACTTCTAATAACTCTTTTGAAAACCTGTCTTTTCGTCCTGCAAACGTAATCTTGTAATCTATTTCATTCATACGGGTTCTATTCTCATAAAAAAGCTCGATAGGCTTCGTCATTAAATAAGTGACTTCATCTTCTGGTCTCTTCCAATTTTCAGTAGAAAATGCATAAACTGTTAGTTTTTTAATCCCTAAATCCTTCGCAACTCTAGCAATACGAAAAAGATTTCGTCCACCTTGATAGTGTCCAAATGATCGTGGCTGTCCAAATTTTTTTGCCCAACGCCCATTGCCATCTAAAATGATTGCAACATGCTCTGGAATTTTTTTATCTTTCACTCATATCACCTTAATACATTATACCGTATTTGCCTTTGTTTTTAAACAGTAAAACTGTTTTAACATATTTCTACAAAAAGAAAAAATGAACTTCGGTAAAATCATTACCTTTACGAAGTTCATTTGAATTCTTCTATCTAATATTATATATCATAATAGGTTAATAAAGTAGCTGGAGATTTCCTTAACAATCTAAACATTGGAATCATACCAAGTAATCCAATGAAGTAAATCGATAGAATTCCGATGATAACTCCGATTGGTGTCACCAAGAAATAATAGGAACCTCCTACAAGTGCTTCATCAATTCTATCAATAAAGATTGTAAGTAAAATAAAGCCGATTACTGAAGATGCAGTGAGTCTTACATAAGTTTCAGCTATGTATTTTTTCATAATATCTATCTTTCTTACACCAAGAGCTCTATAAATACTAATCTCTTGAATTTGAGAAGCTAGAGAAGATTTTAACATGAAATATATACTTACAAACGATACAACAATGAGTAGAATTCCAAGAACCATCAATGTTCTTAAGCCTAGTAAGAATACTCTACCTTCATTCATTGCATTTTGATATGGCCATGATAGTTGAATAGAGGAGAAAGTATTCTCTAGATCAACGATGGTTTGAGCTGGATCTGCAGAGTAAATTGAAATATCGATTTGGGTAATCGTATATTGGAATAACCTGTAAGAAACATCATTAGCTGGTAGTAATAAAGTATGAACGAAATCCTCGTCGTCATAGGAATATGTCCCTGTAGCATAAACTTTAAAATCCACTTCAAAGCGGTTTCCATTTGCAAAATCAAATGTTTCTATTCCTGGATATAAGGATATCATTGAGTCGGGTACTAAAACCTCATAATCATCTCTATCAAAATTGTAGGACTCAGGCATTGAACCATTTAAAGTAAACTTTTCATCACCAATAAACATTTCAGATGATAAAATATCATGGCCATTATGTGAGTTAAAAAAGACGAGAGCTTCTCTAGCTAGATAAATTCTTCTTGCTCCAGTATTGACGATACCAGTAATCACAAATGGTCGATTTGGAATATACATATTTTCAATCTTTCTTCCAATCACTTGATCATAAGTCCACATTCCAGCTTTTCTAAGTGTGGATGAATTTCTAGCATAATCCGATAAAATGATTGAAAAATCGATCGCAATCTCATATTGGTTTTCAGGCAATCTTCCATGAACTAAATCAGCTTCAGTGATATGGTCATGAATACCTAAATTGGCATTTAAAAAAGGTCTTTGAAGTTCATCAATTGAATCAAACTCGAAAAACATTGGGGATGGTTTATAGACATTGATAAAAAATGAATCATCATCTTCTTGCTGCATTCCCATAATGGTTCGATAATTAGCTCCACTTGGTATAACTCCATTGGCAAAGATATAACCTTGTTGGTCCGAAGTAAATAGCATTCGATTCGACATCACGTTATTAATAAATGGTATACCAAAAGCCATTACCATCCCCATTAGGAAGAAGATAGATAGCATGAGTGACGTTTTTTTAGATAAATGGAACATACCCTCGATTGCCTGCTTAAAAGCCTTCTTAAGCGATAAGAAGCCGCTCTTATTTAAGTCTTTTTGAATACCTTCTAATTCAGCAAGCGAAAATTTCGTTTGCTCAATCATTTTTTCTTGTTCTTCGCTTGTGAGATCTCTTTCAATAGTTATATTGGATTCATTATTAACGATTCTAACATTTTTAATCATGGGTCCAACATTTAAGTAAAGTGTCTCATTTCTTACAATCAATGTCACTTCACTTGGCTTCTTAGATTCTTCATCTTCATGATATGCATCTATTTTCCAATGCGTACTATGTAGCTCTTCATCATGCTTTAAATCCTTTAGAAAAATGGTGTGATCATCAATCGCGTAATGTGATTTTTTTAGATTGAGATAATCGTTTAATATGGTACCATCTTTAATCTCGATGATTCGATCTGCATAATGATTGACTAAATTCTTTTCATGCGTGACCAAAATTACAAGTTTTTCTTCTGAAATCTTTTTTATAATATTCATGATTTCAAAAGTATTTCTTGTATCTAGGTTTCCTGTAGGCTCATCTGCTAGAATAACTTGTGGGTTTTTAACAATCGCTCTTGCAATCGCAATTCTTTGTTGTTGACCACCAGAGAGTTGATTGATAAATCTAGCTCTAAAATGATGCATTTTTACAGCTTTTAATGTATAAAGAACACGTCTTTCAATTTCTGTTTCATCCTTTAGACCAAGGATCCTTAGGGATAATGCAATATTTTCATATACAGTTAATGTTGGGATTAAATGGTAGTTTTGAAAAATGTAGCCTATATCTTGATTTCGAATTGCATCCCATGCTTGACTACTTCCACTCTTGATGATCTGATCTCCAATTTGAATCTCACCAGCACTTGCTTTTTCTAAACCACCCATAATGTTTAAAAATGTGGTTTTTCCTGAGCCGGACTGACCCAAAAGAACGATCAATCCTTTTTGAGGAAAATCGACTGTAACATCTTTTAGTACACTGATTTTATTATGAATTCCGAAGCTTTTATATAGATTTTTTATACGAATCATCTGCTACACCTCCGCACTTTTACTCAAGGTTTCAATCACAGAGATTTCATAAATACTTTGATTGAACTTGATTGGTGTAATGATGGTCATATAAGAGAATACTAAGAAAACGATGATAATATCAATCGCTTCAATATATCTTAAGCTGTTTTGAACGGTTGGAACAAATAAAACTAGAATCAAACCAAATAAAATGGTAAGCATTGAGCCAATGATGATTTGAAGAGATTGTTCAAGGAAAATGAGACGTCCTAAAAAACGCTTGCTAGCTCCAATGGATCGATAGATAGCAAAGTCTTTTCTTCTAGTTGCTACCATGTTTTTAAATACAACACGCAGTAACATCAGCATGAGAAGACCAACAAAGAAAATCATTAAATACGATCCAACAGTGAGTACATAACCAAACGATGAGTAATCTTGATTTTGAGTTAATGCTTCATAATAAACGATGTATTCATCCTGATCAATCGAATTTTTAAGTCTTGTTCCATCATATCTATCGTAAACATTTAAAATGATGCGATATCGATAATCTAGTGATGTAAACTCTTCGACCATTTGATCATATAAGTCTTCACTCATGAAAATATCCATTGAGGCTTCTGAGAAGATGAAACTTGCAGTAATATCAATTTCTTTTTCTTGATCATAGCCTGTAATCATTTTAAGGATAGAACTTCTACTTCCCATTCCAGGATAGTTAATATAAGCAACCACATGTCCAGCTTCTAATTCAGGATCGACATAATAGCTACGATAGAGATTTTCTCTTTCTTCATCTTCAAAGGTATCGATGAGTTGCATGGTAACTTTATTGACGATAGATTTAAAGACGTAATCTGGATTCGTGAAGAAATCATCATGAAAATAAACAGACTTGCTTACTCGACTGGAAATACCTACAACAATAAATTCAAAAGGTTCAAATGCAACTGTTCTTAAGGTGAGAGTCTCTCCAATTTCAGCATTTAAATAGATTTCTAAATCTTCAGAAATCATAATTTCGTTGATATTTTGTGGGAATCTTCCTTCAAGTATGTCACTTTCTTTTAAAACACCGGTTCTTTCCGTAAAGATTCTAGTTCTTCCAATCGAAACAAATAGTGAGGTGATCGTTTCATATTCATTGACCTCTTTAACATATCGATTATTTCTAAACATTAAAATCTCTTCATCAGATAACGCTTCTTGATCAAGTCTTTGAATAATGAGTTGATGTTCACTTGCTTCTATGGAATCAGGCAGTAAACTATTTTGATGGAATAAGCTATTGGTTGTTCCATAAATCATAAATGCTAAAAATACAAATATAACCTGCAATAATAGCATAAAAATAAACTTCTTAGGTGCAGCGAATAAATTTCTTATTGCTATCCCTGCAGTTGTTTTAAAATCAATTTTCTTTTGCTCTACAGGTTTCGCCTCATCTATAATCTCTTTTGGCAATAGTTTAATATCTTCAATCACTTCACCATCACTCATTTTAATTCTTCTAGTCGCATATTTTTCAACTTCAGCAAAGTGATGTGTCACCAAAACAACAAGTTTTTCACTTGATATTTCATGAAGCAGTTGAATAATCTCTTCACCAGTTTTTGAATCAAGATTACCTGTTGGTTCATCGCACAATATTGCTGGGCAATCCTTAGCAAGCGCTCTTGCAATGACTGTTCTTTGTTTTTCACCACCAGATAATTTACTTGCTTTATGGTTAACTCGATGTGATAAACCCACACGATCAATTATTTCTAATGCTCTTTGTTTTCTATTTTCTTCAGCATATCCTTGAAACTCTAAGGACATTAATACATTTTGCAAAACTGTATAGGATTCAATAATATTGTAATTTTGGAAAACGAAACCGACATATGCTGCTCTATACGCTTCCCATTGAGCAATTGTAAAGTGCGAAGTCGGCTCATTAAATAGAAAAAACTCACCCTCTTCAAAGGTATCAAGTCCAGAAAGAATATTGAGAAGTGTTGATTTACCAGAACCACTTTCACCAGTAACAGCAACAAATTCTCCTATTTTAAATTCCAAATTTACTTTTCTCATTCCAACTGCAACAAGTGCATTGGATTTATAATACTTTGATACTTGTTCAAGCCTAATCATGACATCACACCTATCTCTTGTATTCTTTAATTATACCTTTAATGATGTGTTTTATTCAATTTATTCGAGTTCGTTTGCTAAATAATTGAGAAAGGTCTAGCTTTTTAAGCTAAGCCTTTCTCTTTCTTCTGAAATCTAAATATCATATTGTGAAAGAATTTGAGCTGGAGACTTTGATAAAAGTCTTGTTATTGGCAACAATCCAACAAGTCCAATTACATAGATTAAGCCCACACCAATCATAACTCCTTCGAATGATACTAAGAAATAGTTTGCACTACCTATTAATAATTTTTGAATTTCATTAATAAAGAATGTTGAAATAAGATAAAACACTAAACTTGAGAAAGTCATTGTTACTAATATTTCTGCTATATATTGTTTTGTAATATCAAATTTTTTAACACCTAAAGCTCTATAAACACTAATTTCATAAATCTTTGATGTCATTGAGGCTTTTAACATGAAATACACACACGCGATGGAAAGAAATATGAGTAAAACCCCTAAAACGATAAAAGATTGAAGCCCTAATAGAAAAACTTTACCTTCATTTGCAGCATTATCATATGGCCATTCAATTTGTGCTGTAGAGAATAATGCTTCAATAGCAATGGTAGTTCGTTCAGGGTTTCTAGATGTGATCGAAATATTTCTTTGATTTATCGTATACTGGAATAATCTGAGTGAAACATCTTCTACAGGTAATAATAAAGTCTCTTTAAAGTTCTTTTCACCTTCATATCGATAGACTCCTGAAACAAATACTCTAAAATCTATTTCATATGGCTCATCATTTTCAAAATCCCAAGTTTCCAAATCCGGATAGACATATAAAAGATCTTCCGGAATCATGACTTCATATTGGTTAAAATTCGCATTAAATGCTTGAGGTAATCTACCTCTATAAATAAATTCAGGATCATCAACAAACATCTCATAAGATAAAATTCGTCTGTCATCATTCGATCCTAAGAAAACCATAGCTTCTCTAGCTGCATATACTCTTTTAGCTCCACTGTTGACAACTGCTGTAATCACAAATGGTCGATCTGGTAAGTATTGATTCACGATTTCTCTGCCAATAATCATTTCATAATCCCAAATACCAGCTTCTTTTAAACGACTAAAATCATTGGTATAATCATCCAATATTAGACTATAATCGATTGCCAGTTCATATTTGTTTTCGGGTAACCTACCATACATTAAATGATTATCAGATAAATGATCATGGATACCTAAATTTGAATTAATGTAAATATTGTTTTCTCCATCCAAATTGGGAATATTAAATACAATAGGAGTTATTCGATAAATATTGATATAAAATGTATCATCCTCTGCTTCTTTGATTGCTTGAAGTAAACGGTAATTGTTTCCAGTAGATGGGACATACATAACATTCACTAAGTTCTCTTGATCACTAATATAGATAACACGTTCTGATCTAATATTCATTAAGAACGGAATTCCAACAGCAATTACAAAACCCATTAATGCAAAGACGAAAAACATCATTTTTGCTCTCTTTGAAAGGTTAAATAGTGAGACGAATGAATTAATAACTGCTTTTCGAATTGATAAAAACGATCTTTTTTTCTTGAAAGATTCGTCATGGGCTAATATCGATAAATCAAAATCTGAACCTTTTTGATTGAATTTGATTTCATTAGAAAGATTATCTCTATTCAACTGAATGGTTCGATCTTGATTAATGATCTTATAATTTTTAATCGATCCACTGACATCTAGATAAAGTGTTTTATTTCTTACAATCATCGTGACCTTATATGGAACTTTTGGTTCATCATCATCACTAAAAAGTTCTACATTCCATTTATCTTCTTTGATTGCAGCATCATCATTTAAGTCCTTTAAATATATCGTGTTATCATCAACAAATTGATAAGCTGTTTTTTCATTTATATAATCATCAATGATTAAACCATCTTTAACTTCAATGATACGATCTGCATAATGCTTAACAAGATGTTTTTCATGAGAAACTAGAATAACCAACTTATCTTCTGAAATCTTTTGAATAATGTTCATGACTTCATACGTATTTTTAGAATCTAAGTTTCCGGTAGGTTCATCTGCTAAAATGATTTTTGGATTCTTTACGATTGCCCTAGCAATCGCAACTCTTTGTTGCTGTCCACCTGATAATTGAGTAGTAAGTCTTCCCCTGAAATTAAGCATTCCAACTGCATCAAGAGTATAAAATACACGTTTTTCAATTTCTTTCTCATCGCTATATCCAAGGATACGCAATGAAGTAGCAACATTCTCATAAACTGTAAGTGTAGGGATTAAATGATAGTTTTGAAAGATATAACCAATCTCTTTACTTCTAATATTTCCCCATGTTTTTTCGGATGACAAATTGACATTTTTTTCAAACATTTCAATCTTTCCATCATCTGCTCTTTCTAAACCACCTAATATATTAAGAAATGTTGTTTTTCCTGAGCCAGAATGCCCAAGTAAAACGACTAATCCCTTATTTGGAAAGTCTATAGTTAAATCTTTAATAACTTTGATTCGGTTGTTTGTCCCGAAGGATTTGTTTAAATGGTTGACTTTTATCATCTTGCTACACCTCCGAACTACTTCTCAAGGTATCAATCACTGATATCTCGAAAATCATTTGGTTGAATTTTATTGGAGTCCGAATCGTCATAAAGCTAAAGATTGCAAATACGACAAGAACATCTAAAACAGATATATATTTCATTATGGTCTCAATTCGATCGCTTGTTAATACTAAGATGAACACTACGATAAAAGTGAGTGCGGTTCCTATTAATATTTGGATAACTTGTTCTAAAACTACAAGGAATGATAAGAATTTTTGGTTTGCTCCAACTGATCTGAAAATTGCGAAGTCTTTACGTCTGGTTGCGACCATATTCTTAAACACAAATCTTAATAACGTAAACATAAACATAGCAACAAATAATATAGACGCATAAGATGCCGCCCGTAATAATATACCAAAAGACGAGGCACCCGAATTAGGAGTTAATATTTCATAATATACTATATATTCTGACTGATTAATTTCACGCATTAATCTTGTTCCATCATATTGATCATATACGTTAAGTACAATCTTGTATCGATATGTAGGATTTGTAAAGTAATCGATAAATTCTTGATAAGTATTACTATCGACATTTAGTTTTCTTTCTGACTCTGTATAGATGAATGTGGTATTTAGTGATACTTCTAATTCTTCTCCATATCCAGTTAGCATAACATTATTTGATAGTCTTTCACCTGGAATGTTATAAAAAACTGTAGCAATCGCACTACCATCTGGAAGATCAGGATTTTCAATAATTGTTCTAAATGTAGTAATTAAAGTGTTTGCTAAAACTTGATCGGTAAGCGTAATACCTGTCACCTGAATGATAGATTTAAAAATCATTTCTTTGTTAGAAAAGAAATCTTGATGGAAATAAACTGCACTACTTACTTTGGAAGTAATACCAACGATTTGATACTCAAATTCTTCATTTAGTAATGTTTTTAAAACAATGGGTTGATCAATATCAGCATCAAGATAAATCATTAAATCAGAAGAAATAACCACTTCTAATTCATGAGTTGGAAATCTTCCTTTAGATAAATCTCCACGTTTTAACACTTCAATGCGTTCACTAAAAATTTGCTCACGATCAATAAGTGTAAAAAGAGTATTAATGGATTCGTAATCATTGACTGCTTGAACATATTTTGTCTCTTTAAACATATCTATTTCTTCTTGTGTAAATGCTTCATTGTTCATTTTCTGAACAATAAGTTGGTGTTCACTAGCATGAATAGGTTGTGGAGTTATTTGATTTTGATATGCTAGCGATGAAATCGTACCATAAATAAGGAAGACTAAAAATATAAAAACCATTTGTAGTAGCATGAAAAAGACGAATCTTCTTGGAGTCGCGAATATATTCCTAAATGCAATTCCAACTGAAGTCCAAAAGTATACTTGCTTGATTTTGGTTTCAACAGGCTCGTTTAAAAGTATTTGTTTGGGTTCTAAATCAATATCCTCAACAATTTCACCATCACTCATCTTTATTCTTCTTGTCACATACTTTTCTACTTCTTCATAGTTATGTGTAACAATAATAACCAATTTATCCTGACTGATCTCATATAAAAGCTTTAAGATAGCCTCAGATGTTTTACTATCTAGATTTCCAGTTGGTTCATCACATAAAATGGCGGGACAATCTTTAGCAAGTGCTCTTGCGATAACTGTTCGTTGTTTTTCACCACCTGAAAGCTTACTTGCACGGTGATGAAGCCGACTCGTTAATCCTACCTTGTCAATTAATTCTATCGCCCGTTCATGTCTAGTGTTTTTATCATATCCTTGAAATTCCAAAGCTAAAAGAACGTTTTGATAAACGGTATAAGAATCAATAATGTTATAGTTTTGAAAAACGAATCCTACATATTGTGCACGGTAGCTTTCCCACTCTGCGACTGTATAATGTGATGTTGGTTTACCATAGAGAAAAAATTCACCTTCTTCGAAGGTATCTAGTCCACTTAAGATATTGAGAAGAGTTGATTTTCCTGATCCACTTTCTCCTGTGATTGCTACAAACTCACCAATTTTGAATTCTAAATTGATTTTTCTGATTCCAACAGCAATTAAATCGTTCGATTTATAATACTTAGTAATTTGGTCTAACTTTATCATGTAATCACCTTCCAGTATATTTATATATATAATACTATGTTTACATAGATACTTCAAACTATTTTTAAATTTATTATAAAAAAAACTCCTTTTTCTCAAAAGGAGTATACTTTATTGATTTTTTGTTTTTCCTTAAATCTTTAAAAGTTCGTCTGATTTCAATTTGATTTCTTCATCTACTTTTTTAACAAACTTATCAGTTAATTCTTGAATATCAGCTAGATAACCTTTTTCATCATCTTCAGATAAATCTAATTTCTTGATATGCTCATTTCCATCACGACGCACATTTCTGACACCAACTTTCGCATGTTCACCCATTTTTTCAACATCTTTAATGAGTTCTCTACGTCTAGTTTCAGTGAGTTGTGGTAAGAATAGTCTAATACCTGTTCCATCGTTTTGTGGGTTGAGTCCTAAATCAGATGCATAAATTGCATGTTCAATCGATTTTAAAGTTGATTTATCGAAAGGTTTAATGAAAAGTTGGTTTCCTTCAACTGCAGTAATCGATGAAATCTGTTTTAAAGGTGTATCGACACCGTAGTATTCAACATGAATTTTATCCAGTAGCGCAGGGTTTGCTCTTCCGGTTCTAACACTAGCAAATTCACGTTTTAAGACCTCAAGAGTCTTTGTCATATGATCTTCAACTTCTAATAAAATCATATCTGCTTGTTCATTTGTCATTTGATTATTCCTCCCATTTAACAATTGTACCAATTGGTTCTTGCAATACCGCTCTTTTCATATTTCCGTGTGTATTCATATTAAACACAAGAATATCGATTTTATTTTCTCTACAAATGGATGCTGCTGTTTGATCCATAACTTGAAGCTTATCTTGAAGCACTTGTTGTTGTGTAATCGTATGATACATCACTGCATCACTATGTTTTCTTGGATCTTTATCATAGACACCTTCAACTCCATTTTTAGCCATTAATATAATGTCTGCATTGAGTTCTGCTGCGCGGAGTGCTGCTGCTGTGTCTGTAGAAAAGAATGGTGAACCAGTTCCTCCAGAAAAGATAAGAACTCTTCCTTTTTCGAAATGTCTCATCGCTCTTCTTCTGATATATGGCTCAGCTACGGCACTCACAGGAAGTACTGTCATCACTCTGGTTGGTACCATCACTGATTCTAGTGCATCTTGGAGCGCGAGTCCATTCATAATTGTACCAAGCATTCCCATATAGTCAGCTTGAGCACGATCCATACCAAGTTCTTCTCCAGTTTTTCCTCGCCATAGGTTACCTGCACCTACTACAATTCCTACCTGGACTCCAAGCTCGTAAATCTCTTTAATCTCCGTGGCGATGCCTTTGACTGTAACTGGGTTAATGCCGTAGGTTCCATTACCTTTTAATGCTTCTCCACTAATTTTTAAGATTACTCTTTGGTACATTTTGCCACACCCCTTTACGATAAATTATTTTGAGACATTTGCTGCAGCTGCAACTTCAGCTGCGAAATCTTCTTCCTTCTTTTCAATGCCTTCTCCGACTTCAAGACGGATAAAGTTTAAAACGGAGTTCTTATGTGATTTCAAGTATTCGCTAACCTTTTGGTCAGGATCCTTAACGAATCCTTGATCAACAAGGCAAATGTCTTGTAAGTATTTATTGAGGCGTCCAATTACCATTTTTTCAACAATGTTCGCTGGTTTTCCTTCAGCTAATGCTTGTTGAGTTAATACATGTTTTTCATGCTCTAATGTTTCTTGGTCAACTTGTGTGCGATCTAGATAAAGTGGCTTTTGCGCTGCAACATGCATTGCAATATCCTTTGCAACTTCTTGGTCTTCAGCTGCAAGTACTGCAAGTACTGCAATTCTTCCACCCATATGCTTATAGGCACCAAAACCTTGTGCATCTGTCTTCACCAATCTTGTTACTCTACGTAAGGAGATTTTTTCTCCAATAGATGCAGTTGCTTCTGCAAGTAAGATTTCCAATTTCTTTCCATCTACTTGTAAATCTAATGCTTGTTCTGTATTTGTTGCTTTTGAGTTTAGGATAGTTAGTCCTACTTTGTCAAGCAAGTCTAAGAACTTATTATTTTTAGCAACAAAGTCTGTTTCTGAGTTTAACTCAAAGATTACTGCTTCATTACCACTAGTTACGACTGAGCATAAACCTTCTGCTGCAATTCTTCCTGCTTTTTTTGCTGCTTTAGCAATACCTTTTTCTCTTAGGTAGTCAATTGCAGCTTGTAGATCACCATTTGTATGATCAAGTGCACCTTTGCAATCCATCATTCCTGCTCCAGTGATTTCTCTTAGTTCTTTTACCATTTGTGCTGTTATAGCCATATTTAAATTCCTCCTCGAATGTTTAATTTCATTATACTTTTTTTTACAAATAAAGGGGATTTTTTTTATCCCCTTTTAGCATTTATTTTAAGACGTCAATGAGTTCTGCTTTTTTAAGGGTTGAAGTTCCAGTAATCCCACGTTCTTTAGCAAGAGTACGTAGTTCAGCAACTGTCATTGCTTCTAAATTGATTGTTTCAGTTACTTTTTCGACAACGACTTCTTCTTGAACAGCTTCTTCAACAACAGCTTTTTTAGCTTTTGGTTTAGCTGGAGTTTCTACAACAGTTTCTTCAACAACAACTTCTTCAACTTTAGGTTCAGCTGGAGTCTCAACTACTGTTTCTCTAGCAGTTTCTCTTGGCTTATATGGAGTTCTTTCTCTCTTTGGAGCAGCAGATGTGATTGGTTCATCTTCGAACTTCTCAACAACACCACCTTGAGCTTCTATAACTGCATTTCCCATAACCCAAGTGATTAGTTTAACAGCACGAATTGCATCATCATTCGCTGGAATGATATGGTCAACGTCATCTGGATCACAGTTTGTATCAACGATACCAAATACTGCGATTCCTAATTTACGTGCTTCAAGAATTGCATTGCTTTCTTTTCTTGGATCAACGATGAAGATTGCTTCTGGAACTTTCTTCATTTCTTTGATTCCACCTAAGAATTTTTCAAGACGTTCGCGTTCATGCTTCAATTGAAGAACTTCTTTCTTTGGAAGTTTTTCAAATACTCCGTCAGCTTCCATCTTGTGAAGATCTTGTAATCTCTTAATTCTGCGACGAATTGTCTTAAAGTTAGTTAATGTTCCACCTAACCATCTTTGGTCAACATAAAACTGACCAGTACGGATAGCTTCTTCTTTAACTGCTTCTTGAGCTTGTTTCTTTGTACCGATAAACAGTACCTTACCGCCATTTTGCACGATGTTAAATAATGCAAGATAAGCCTTCTCGATTTCTTCAGCTGTCTTTTTTAAGTCAATGATATAAATACCATTTCTAGACGTGAAGATGTATGGTGCCATTTTAGGATTCCAACGACGCGTTGCGTGACCGAAATGTACACCAGACTCCAATAATTGTTTCATTGATACGACTGCCATAAAATTTAATACCTCTCTTTTCGTTGTTTTCTTCTGTATCACTTAAAGGGACCCACCCGAAGGCACTAGGATCTCCAAACATGACACATGCTTATTTTCATAGCCTGTATAAATATAACATATTTAAGAGGCTTTTGCAAGATAAAACCACCATTTTGCATCCGAAAAGAATGTAATTAATGGTGGTTATTAAGATTATATAATGTTTCTAAAAGTTTTTTTGTTTATGCTATAGGATGATATTTCCGAAACCAAACGCGAATCCACCAAATAAAAACATAAAGACAAACATAAAGATAAAGTAGAGGAATGCAAATGATGCACTAACAATAACACCAATTAATGCTCCTTTTCCTGCTGAAGCTGAAGCCTTGGGTCTATCATCTTTCCAAATTAAATATAGGATAAGCCCTACGATTGGAAAGAAAAATCCTAGCACAGCATAACCCCCAGTAGATTCTGTTTCATCATATACCTTTTTTTGACTTTTGTGAGGTAGTGATTTTCCACAGGATAAGCATACATCTTGATCTTCTCTAACTTCTTTACCACAATTTGAACAATAAGGCATGATATTTCCCCCTTAATCAATAAAAATAATATCCAGTAGACATTAAAATAGCGATGAGTATGATGTAGAAAACCACACCAATAATGACGCTAATGAGTGCCCCTTTTCCTGCTGAGCTTGCAGCTCTTGGTCTTTCTTCTTTCCAGATTAGATAAAGAATTAATCCAACGATTGGAACGAAGAATCCTAATACAGCATAACCTGTAGTTGAACCTTCTTCTTGAACATTTTTCTTAAAACTTGTTGTTTTAAGACTCTTTCCACATGATAAACATACATCTTGGTCATCTCTAACTTGAGTACCACAATTTGGACAATAAGCCATTTTTTATTCCCTCCCTTTATAGACTTGATATAACAAAAATATTTAAAATAAATCCGACCAATGCTAAAACTCCACATACTTTAGCAGTATTAGGTTTTGTATCTTTCCAAGTGAGAAATAGTATCAATCCGACTAATGGAATTAAAAAACTAAGAATCCCCCAACCTACTGCACTTCCTTCTTCTAAAGCTACCGTCTTCTTTTCTTTAAGCTCGTTTCCACAAGAAAGACAAACATCTTGATCATCACGAACTGGTTCCCCACAATTTGGACAATAAGCCATTTTATAAACCCCCTATGCTTTTCTTTTCATTGTAGCACCAAATAGGCTGAAAAACAATATGCTTAGTGGCCACTTGAGCCAAATCCACCCAATCTTGTCACATTATCCGTTTCATCATCAGTTGTTTTTTGATATTGCAGAAAAACACCTTGAGCAATTCGTTCACCTTTTAGAATTTGAACTGGTTCATTTCTGATATTGATTAGAGGAACCATAATATGACCTTCGTTATCACTATTTCCGTAATAATCAGCATCGATGACACCAACACTATTACTCATCATAATCCCTCTTTTTATTGCTAGAGAAGATCTAGGAAAAACAAATAATGCTTCATTTTTTGGCATTAAAACTTTAAGTCCTGTAGGAATTAACTTTATTTCTTGAGGCATGATGGTTACATCTTCAATAGATGATAAATCATAACCTGCAGAGCCTTCTGTCGCCCTTTTTGGAATCACTGGATTAAGATGCTTGAATTTACTAATGACTTCGAATTTTCTCATTTTTGATTCTCCTTAAGTTTCTTATCTTTTTGTAGGTTTATTTTTTAATCATCCTCGGATGAGTTAATTTATATTTTTCTTTTAAAGTTTCTGAGGATACGTGTGTATAAATTTGTGTGCTTTTTAAATGCTCATGACCCAGTAATTCTTGAACAACTCTTAAGTCCGCTCCATGATTCAGTAGTGTTGTAGCAAACGCATGTCTTAGCATATGCGGATGAATTTTAAAGGTCTCTCCAGAATTCTTAATGATTTGTTTTAAAATCAGTTGAAGTCCTCGTACAGTCAATGGAGTTCCCTTATAATTTAGAAAGACTTCTGTAATTGATGTATCTGGTCCCTTCGATAATAAAATAGGTCTTATATAGGTTAAGTAATGCTTAATATCATCAATGATATGCTCATGCAGTGGAACGTATCTATCCTTAGATCCTTTTCCATGAATCAGAATTTGTTCTCTTTCCAATTGGATATCTTTAATTGACATGGCAGTTATTTCACTTGCTCTAAGACCACAAGAAAATAAGAGGTCTAATAATAAATGATTTCTAAATCCTAAGGGTTT